>Ga0315287_10003831_pt1 | contig 14571 bp, 10 predicted proteins | sample YL17G11_0_MG_FD_205037 | JGI IMG/M metagenome (GOLD analysis project Ga0315287, IMG submission 205037) | Sediment microbial communities from Yellowstone Lake, YNP, Wyoming, USA - YL17G11_0 | ecosystem: Environmental > Aquatic > Freshwater > Lake > Sediment | place: USA: Wyoming | collected... | reverse complement strand
GTCGCGGCGAACAGCGCGAGCAGAAAGGCTGCGACGACGAGAGCGTGGACCCCGGCATTCGCGTCGATCGGCGCGGGTACAGCGGGCGGTGGCGCGCTCTCGTTCTCGCGCTGCCAGACGGCCAACGCGTGTTCCGCGCTTGGCACGTCGCTCGCTGCGACTTCGACGGTGAAGCCCGCCGGACTACCGCGCACGCTCGTGGGCAGACCCTCGGCGCTGAGCACCAGCACCCACTCGTCCACCTGCGCGCGGCGTCGCGACACCCGCAGCACGATGAGTTCGTCGGTCTCGTCCATGGGTGGCCGAGCATCGCACAGGCTCTCCGCACTGCGTCGTTCCGGGCTCCGGGTCCGGGTCCCCATGCGGCGGCAGATGCGCGACGAAACACGCACCGCCATCGGTCGTGGGACGCAGCTCCAGCACCCCGCCGTGCTCGCGCACGATGTCGAACGCGATCGAGAGCCCGAGTCCGGTGCCGCGCTCGGGGCCCTTGGTGGTGAAGAAGGGATCGAAGATGCGATGACGCAGCGCTACGGGCACGCCCGGGCCGTCGTCGCGCACGCTGACTTCGACGACGTTGCCGGCCAGCCGCGTCGCCACTTCGATGCGACCGGCGGGTCGTTCGGCGAGCGCATGCTTGGCGTTCACCAGCAGATTCAGGAATACCTGTTCGAGGCGCGAAGCGGAGCCGTGCACGAAGGGCAGGTCGGGGTCGAGCAGGGCTTGGACGAGCACACCGCGATGGTGGTGTAGATCGGCGAGGCGGATCGCCTCGCTGATCACGAGGTTCACGTCGACCGGGACGAACTCATCGCTCGGTAGCCGCGAGAAGCGCTGCATCGAGTCGACGATGCGACGGATGCGCCCGATGCCTTCCTGGCACTCCGCAACGAGCTGGGGCATCTCCGCCCATTCTTCGGTCTCGGCGCCGTCCAGCGTGGAGAGTCGTTTCGCCACCGCCGCGGCCATCCGCTCGAGCTGGCCGAGATTGGCCGACACGAACGCGAGCGGATTGTTGACCTCGTGTGCGACGCCAGCCACCAGGCTGCCCACCGTCTCCAGTTTCTGGCTCTGGCGCAGCAGCGCCTCGGTACGGCGCTCGTCGGTTCGATCTCGCAACACCGCGAATCGTCCGAGTGCCTCGCCTTCTTCCGCACGCAGACACCTGGCGGTGATTTCGATGCGGCGCTCCTGGCGTGTCGACAACTCGACCGGCGCGGCGCCGGCATCCGGCGCGAGCTGTTCGAAACTCTCGCTCAGTGACTCGGTCTCGGCTGCGTTCGCGCCGAGCGGCGCGAGCAGTGCGCCGAGGCGTGCGCCGCGCACGTCGCTGATCGTGCAACCGAGGATCGCGAGCGCGCCGGGGTTCGCGTCGATCACACGTCCAGCGGCATCCGCGATGACGATGCCGTCGCGCAGGTAGTCGATCACGTCGCCGCATGCGAGCGGGAGCGTCTGGAGCAGCTGATAGCGGAACTCCCCGAACGTGAGGATCACCAGCGAGCAGCCCAGCATCGCCGGCGTCGGGTCGTAGGCCATCGGCCACAACCGCGCGATGAACAGCAGACTGGCAGTGGTGGGGAGCACCGCGGCGCCGGCGAGCAGGAGGCAACGCGGCCAATCATTCGACGTCCACATGCGTCGCGCATTCGCCAGAAACAGCGCCATGCCGGCGATCACCATCGGGTAGGCGAATGCGAGGTATGCGTAGAAGAGAGGGCCGCGCTGGGGTAGGCCGCGGGGCGAGAAGGCGCGGAAGAAGAGCTGATGCTCGCGGGTCGTTGCGACCGCCAGCAGCGTCAGGAGCGAGGGCACGAAGAGCGCGACGGCGAGCGCCGGGCGCCGCTCGAAGCTGCGGATCCGCGCATAGCGCGCGGCCAACAGCAACCACAACGGGGGAACCGTCGCTACGCCCATCCAGGTGACGACGAGCCCTGCGAACGCGCTTCGGAAGTCCGTTGCGGTGAATCGCCAGATCACGCCACCCGACCACACGATCAGCGCGACGAACATCGCCAGTAGCGGGACGCGCAACGGCGCTTGCCGCGCGCGGAGGTGGACGTAGGTGGCCAGCACCGCAGCGACGAGAAGCGTCAGGGCCGCCTGCAGTGTCGCGCCGAACATCACGCACCTTCATCGGCCCGAGGGGCCGTGGGCGTGAGGAGGACTCAGCCGGCGAGGTAGCGCCCCGTCTCGACCTCGCGGACCTCGCCCGCGGCCAACAGTCGCTCGAGATGCTGCGCCATCGAGCGTGCTTCGACGGGTTCCGCGAACGAAATCGGGTCCTCGGGGCGGTAGACGAAACGATGCCGGGCGATTTCAGCGAGCGAACGCGGCGCCGCGCGGAGGTACGCGACGAGACGTCGCTCGCGGTCGGCGATCACCGCCTCGAAGCGATCGAGCCGGTCGAGGAACGCCGCGCGATCATCGAGCACGCCGATGTGATGGAAGGTGGCCCAATGGCGCGGCGCGAGCGGTCGGAGCGCCGCGAGCGTGCGTTCGAAATCACCGAGATTCGACCAGGCGTCGCCGTAGTAGGGCCCGAAGCTGGAGAGATCGACGTCGGCGAGATAGAGCACGTCTTCGGGTTCGATCCAGAAAAACGAGTGACCGCGCGTGTGACCCGGCGCGTGCAACACGCGGATCCGCACGCCGCCGCCGAGGTCGAAGGTCGTGCCGTCGCGAAACGCCTGCGCGTCCGGCCGCGCGACGAAGTGGAACTCATCGACGACGGCCTTGCGGAACGCCGAGTGTACCGGCTCGGGATAGCCGTAGATCGCCATCATCCCATCGAGTGAGCGGATGCCGGGCAGGTCCGCCTCGTGCAGGTGCCAGCTCGCGTCGGGAAACAAGTGATTGCCCGCGATGTGATCTTCGTGGCAGTGGCTGTTCAGCACGCGGTCGGCGTGCGGGAGCGCGCCGTTTCGCGCCAGCACGCCGAGGCTGGGATCGATCACGACGCTCTCGCCCGTGCCGCGTACGAGCAGTGAGTTGCCGTGCGGGTACTTGCCCCCTCGCGCGCCGAAGAGCACGGTGACGGAACCGATCCGGCGCTCGGGCAGGGGTTCAGGCATCGCGCCCCACGGTACCGCGCTTCAGCGCAGCGCTCGATCGGCCGACGACGGCACATGGCGCGAGTTTCCGACCCGAGCGCGACGCCGCGTCGCACCGCAGCGCGGGCGACCGTCAACGCCGTCGTTTGCGCCTGGTGCCGCGCTGCGATACTGCGCGCTGGACCGGGTGTGCGCGGCCCCGCACTCAGCCACGGACTCTGCGCCGCGTGCGCACGCCAACTGGCTCGCAGCCACCGTCGCTAATCACGCCGCGCTCGCTCGACGGCGCGTTGCCACGACCTGCGCTGATCGGCGCGCTCCGCGTCATTCCTCTGCGGCGTGATCCGCGCCGGCGCAGCCGCGGTCGCCACGGCTTCTTGTGCGCTACGCCAAACGCCGACGGCAAGCCCGGCGAGATACGCCGCGCCGAGCGCCGTCGTCTCGATCTCGGCTGCGCGCCAGACCTCGCGTCCGAGCGCATCCGCGAGCGCTGCGACGAAGGTGTCGCTGCGCGCGAGTCCGCCGTCTACACGCAGCGGCCCGGGTGGAAGCGCCAGCGCGTCGCAGACGTCTGCGCAGCGCTGCGCAACTCCCTCGACCATCGCGCGCACCACGTGCTCGGCGCGCGAGCCGCGCGAGAGGCCGAGCAAGATCGCGCGGGCGCCGTCTTCGAGCCAAGGGGTGCCGAGCCCTTGCAGTGCAGGCACGCAGACGACGCCTTCCGACGTCGGTGCGCGCGCCGCGACGCGGTCGAGGTCGCTCGCGCTCGCGAGCAGACCGAGATCGACGAGCCACTCGATCGCTGCGCCCGCGGTGATCACGGTGCCTTCGAGACAGAACGCGGGCCGACCGCGCTCGAGTTCCCAGAGCGCGAGCGGATAGGATCCGCGTAGAGCACGCGCCGGCGACTCGCCGGTGTGGAGGTCGAGCATCGCCGAAGTGCCGAGCGTGAGCTTGGCAGAGCCGGGCGAGAGGGCGCCCTGCGCGAAGGTCGCGGCCTGTTGATCGCCCGCGCGCGCGGCGATCGGCACACGCGCGCCGAGCCAGCCGCGCGGCGTTTCGCCGACCACCGCAGTCGTCGGCACCACGGCCGGTAGCCAGCTGCGGTCGATTCCGAAGCGCGCGAGGGCCGGCTCCGACCACGCGCCGCTGCGCAACTCGTAGAGCCCGGTGCAGCAGGCCTGGCTCGCATCGGTCGCGAACGCGCTGCCGCCGGTGAGGCGGTCGGTGAGCCAGACGTCCGGCGTTCCCAGGCGGAGCCGACCTTCCCGAGCGGCCGTGCGCGTGGCTGCATCATGACGTAGGAACCACTCGAACTTCGTCGCCGAAGTGAGCGTCGTCACAGAGATTCCGCTGGCGACCAGGTCTCGCACGCGCCGCCCGGTGCGGCGGTCCTGCCAGCCGATCGCCGGGGCCAGCGGAATGCCGCCCTCGGCGTCCCACGCGAGTGCTGTGGAGCGCTGGGTCACGACGCCGATTGCGGCCAGATCGCGTGCAGTGAGCCGCGCCTCTGCGAGAGCCACGCGTACCGCCTCGTCGCTGCGCGTCCAGTACTCGGCGGGCTCCTGCTCCAGCCAGCCGGGCTGCGGAAAGCGCGACGCGAGCGGGCGCCACGCGCGGGCGCGAATCCCACCGTCGCCGCCGACCACCAGCGCGCGCACGCCGGTCGTGCCGAGATCGAGCGCGAGAACGTGCTCAGCCATGCCGTTCGCTACGGGATCAGGTTGCCGGGGTTCAGCAGCGCGCCGGGATCGAGCGCGTGTTTCAGGGCACGCAGAACGGTGACGCCCGTCTCGCCGATTTCGTCGGCGAGCCACGGACGGCGCACGCGGCCGATACCGTGGTGATGCGCGATGCCCCCGCCGGCGGCGAGCGTTGCTTCCATCGCCCCGCGCCAACAGGCGGCGTAGGTTTCGCGCAGTCGGGCGGGGTCGTCGGGCTTTGCCGCGAAGGAGAAGTAGAGGCAGGTGCCGGATCGATAGCTGTGACTCGAATGCGCGGTCGCCGAGAGTACGCCCGGCACGCGCGCGAGCGCGTCGACGACGCCGCGGTAGAGCGCGTCGATGCGGCTCCAGGTCGCGGCGACTTCAATCGTATCGACCACCACGCCCTGTTCGAGGAAGCTCCGAAAACTGGGTACCCGGTTCCGATGACCCATCCACTGCTCCACCGCGGCCGCATCGGCCTCGATGCCGCCCGACTCGCGACACAGAGTTGCGAGTGCTTCCGACTCCGCTGCGACAGCGCTCGCAGGTCCTTCGTGCAGCAACAGCAGCAGCGCGCGGTCCTTCGGCACGAAGTCACGGAAGTTGCGGCGCGACTCGCGTGCGTCGTAGAGACGCGCGACCGGCGGGCGCCAGCCTGCGCGCAGCGCGCGCCGGATCGGTTCGAGACCGGCCTGGAAGCCCTCGAAGTGGAACGCCTGGCTGCGCGTGGTCGCGGCGCGCGGGCGCACCGAGAACGTCACTTCGGTGACGACGCCGAGTGTCCCTTCGGAGCCGAGGAAGAGCTGGCGCAAGTCGGGGCCGGCCGCGGCGCGCGGCGTTTCGCGCGTGCGCAACACCGATCCGTCGCCCAGTACGACCTCGAGCGCGAGCACCAGATCCTCGATGCTTCCGTTTGCCGTCGAGAACTGTCCTGACGCGCGCGTCGCGACCCAGCCGCCGACGGTCGAGATTTCGATCGACTGCGGCCAGTGACCGAGCGTGAGTCCGTGCGCCGTGAGTGCACGTTCCGCTTCGATGCCCATCGTGCCGGCGCCGAATACGGCGAGGAGATCCTCGCTGTCGACCCGTCGCAGGCCGGTAAGGCGGCGCGTCGAGAGCGCGACGCTGCGGGCGTCGGGCGCAATCGCGCCGCATACCCCCGAGCCCGCGCCGATCGGAACGACCGCGACGCCGAGCGAGCGACACAGCGCGAGCGCACGCGAGACCGCCCCCGTCGAGGCCGGTTCGAGCACGGCCAGCGGTATCGAGCGCGGCGTGTCTTCGAATGTATCCAGTTCGGCCATCACCCAGGCGTCGCGGCCATGCGCCGTGCGTGTCTCGGCGTCGCTGCGCACGGCATCACCAAGTTCCCGGCGCAGGGCTTCCAGCACATCGGTCACGGTCGCGTCTCCTCGCGGAAGGCCAGATCGGCGGTCAGCCGTTCGCGCACCGCGCGCGTCTGTTCGGCGGTGTGCTCGCGGCTCCAACCGAGCCGCAACGCCATGCGCTGCGCGACCGGTTCGGCGAGGGCTGCGCGCGCGTCGGGATCGTAGAGCGCGGCGCGCGTGCGTCGATACACGACGTCGAGTGCGTCGACTGCGCCCTCGACGTCGATCGCCCATGCGACTTCGCCTTCGAGCACCGCGGCGCCCGGGACGAGCGGATCGCGACCGCGTGCGATCACCGCCTCGGCCTCCGTCCCGTAGAGCCGCACGAGTCTCGCGGCGATGCGCGCGTCGACACCGCTCGCATGGGCGATCCGCTCTGCGAGCCCGTCGAGGTCGCCGTCGAAGTTGCCGCCCGGGAGCGGCGTGTCTTCGTCCTGCGCGGGCGCGAGGGGGCGGCCCAGCACTTCGGCGACGCGCACCAGCACATCGACGCCCATCTTTCGATAGCCGGTGAGTTTGCCGCCGGCGATCGTGACGACCCCGCTCCGGCTGAGGCCGATCTCATCGCGCCGCGACAGTTCGGCGGGCGCCTTGCCTGGCTCGGCGAGCAGCGGTCGGAGTCCGGCCCAGGCCGTCACGCAATCGGTGAGATGCAGCGGCTCGGTGTCGAAGTAACGCGGCAACGGCTCGAGCAGGTACTCGACATCGTCGCGCAGCACCGGCGGCTCCGGATCGGCGCCGTGTTCATGACTGGTGTCGGTGGTGCCGAGGTAGACGACGTCGCCACGCGGGATCGCGAAGATCGAGCGCTTGTCCGCCGTGCCGAGGATCGCGATCTGGCGCAGTGGCAGCCGCAAAGCTGGCACCCCGACGTGGACGCCCTTCGACAGGTGCAGCCACGGCGGCGCCCCCGGCTCTTCGAGACGGCGGACCGCTTCGACCCAGGGACCGGCCGCGTTGACGACGCAGCGCGCGCGCACGCGTACGCTGCGACCGCTGCTGCTGCACCGCGCGACGACACCGGCGGCGCGACCGGCTTCGACCGTGATGCTGCTCACCGGTGCGTGATTCAGCGCCACCGCGCCACGCCGCACCGCATCGCGTAGATTCGCGAGCACCAGGCGCGCATCGTCGGTCAGGTACTCGCGGTAGACGCAGGCGTAGGGAAAGCGGTCGCGTCGCAACGCGGGCTCCTCGCGCGCGAGATCGGCGGCGTCCCAGTTGCGGTGGCGATCCGGCTCCTCGACGGCGCCGAGCTTCTCGTAGGTGGCGAGGCCAGCGCGGAACTTCAGCAGTCCCGCGTACGATCGCGCGGGCACCAGCATCCAGCGTCGCTCGGCAAGATGCGGCGCGAGCGCAAACACGCGCTTGCGCTCGAGCGCGGTGTCGCGCACCAGCGCGATGTCGCCCATCGCGAGGTAGCGCAGGCCGCCGTGGATCAGCTTCGACGAGCGGCTCGAAGTGCCCGACGCGAAGTCACGCGCTTCGAGCAGCGCGACGCGCAGACCGCGCAGCGCCGCTTCGCGCGCGACGCCGGCGCCGGTGATCCCTCCGCCCACGACCACGCAGTCGAAGTGTTCGCGCTCCAGCGCATCGAGCGTGCGCGCGCGGTCCGGCGTCGAGAGCGCTGCAAGTGAGGAGGGCGGCATCGGCGCAGGCATCCTATCAGAACACCGTGCCGGCCCCGGTTGCCGCTCGCAGAGCCAGCGATGTGGTCTAGTCTCCGGCGGCCGTGATCGACGCAACCAACGTCCCCAACGCAAATGGCGCAACGAATGTCCCGGATGATCTTGCGATCGGGGCTTTCTCGGAGCGGGCGCCTTGGCGGGTGGAGCCCGAGCGGATGGCGTGGCGTCGTGGCATCGATGCGCTGCGCGCCGCGAGCCAGGCGCAGGTGCCGGACTGGGTGCGGCGGCGGCGCCTGCCGCCGGTGCGGCGCTTCCTGCGCGCGGGCACGCTGGTCGGCTACGCGGTCGGGATGTGGTGGCTCTTCGAGAAGCGCCGCGGGCCCGAGGCGTCGCGCGCGGGTCTGTCGCGACGGCTGCGGATCGCGTTCGAGAAGCTCGGGTCTTCGTACATCAAACTCGCGCAGATCGTGTCGTCGGGGCAGGGCATCTTTCCCGACGAACTCGTTGCGGAGTTCAAGATCTGCCGCGACCGCGTGCCGCCGGAGCCGTTCTCGCATGTGCGCCAGGTCGTCGAGCAGGAACTGGGCGCGTCGCTCGAGTCGGTGTTCGCTCGCTTCGACACCACGCCGCTCGCATCGGCGTCGATCGCGCAGGTGCATGCCGCGACGCTGCGCAGTGGCGAAGAAGTCGTCGTGAAGGTGCAGCGGCCGCAGGTCGCGACGCTGGTGCGCCAGGACGTCGCGGCGATGGCGTGGATTGCGCCCTATCTGGTTGGGCGGATCCCGGTCGCGGCGCTCGCGAATCCTCCGGCGCTGGTCGAGCTCTTTGCCGAGACGATCTCCGAGGAACTCGACTTCCGGCTCGAGGGCCAAAACATGCTCGACATCGCGCATGTGCTGCACGACGCCGGCCAGACGCTGATCGTCGTGCCGCGGCCACATCCGGAGCGCGTCACGCGGCGACTGCTGGTGATGGAGCGCCTCGACGGCTTCCACGCCGACGACATCGACGGCATGCGCGCCGCGGGCATCGACACCGCCGCGGTGCTACGTGCGCTGATGATTGCGTTTCTCGAGGGCGCAATGATCTACGGCGTCTTTCACGGCGATCTGCACGGCGGCAACCTGGTCGTGATGCGCGACGGCCGCGTCGGCCTCTTCGACTACGGTATGACCGGCCGCATGGCCGAGCCGCAGCGGCTCGCGTTCCTGCGCATGATGATGACCGGGGCGGCGAACGACGTGCGCGGCCAGCTCGCCGCATTCCGCGATCTCGGCGCGCTCGCGCCCGACGCGGACCTCGACGAGTTGATGCGTATCCTCAAGGTCGACCAGCCCGTGCGCGATCCGACCAAGATGGCGAGCGAAGAGCTGATCGCGGAGATCCAGCAGGTCCTACGCGGGCTCTTGAAGCACGGCGCGCGGATGCCCAAGCACCTGATGCTCTACGTGAAGAACATGCTCTTCATCGACGGCTCGATCGGTCGCTACGCGCCGGACGTGAACCTGTTCGGCGAGTTGGCGAAGATCTACGGCTACTTCGCCGAGAAGCACGGTGCACGCATCTTGCGCGACATCGGCTTCGACCCGACCCGCCAGGCTCTCGACCTGACCGGCGTGCGCGCGGGCCTCGGGATCGAAGGGGAGGTCGACTCGCTGACGCCCGACGAACTCCAGGCGCGGCGCGACACGATGCGCAAGAAGCTCGAAGAAGTCGGGCCACAGATCCGGATCCGTCCCGAGTAGCGAGCGCGCGGCGGGACTCCCCCCCACTCGGTCGGTCCGGGCATGCGATCGCACCCGTCCCCAGAACAGGGGAGTGCGCGGCGAGGTTCGGCACGGTTTGATGCCGGTGATCCTCGAGCCGGCGATTCCATCGCGGGGAGCCACGATTCGTGCAGCAGCATGGCCATCAGCGACGCGAACAGGGATTGGCACGACACAGCGTCGTCGTCGTCGAAGACGACGAGCCCACCCGGGCGCGGCTCGCGCGCGTCGTCGATTCGCATCCGCGGTTGCGCGTGGTGGCTGCCGCCGGGAGCTGCGAAGCGGCTCGTGGGGTACTCGCGGGAGCGCCCCCCGACGTGCTGCTCACCGATCTCGATCTGCCCGACGGCAGCGGCCTCGAGCTGATTCGGCTGGTGCGCGCGCGCGGCGCGGGAACGCAATCGATGGTGATCACCGTGTTCGGCGATGAACAGCACGTCGTTGCGGCGATCGAGGCGGGCGCCCTCGGCTATCTGCTGAAGGACGCCACCGCGGAATCGATCGGACGTTCGATCCTGGAGCTGATCGAAGGGGGTTCGCCGATGAGCCCCCCGGTCGCGCGCTATCTGCTCCAGCGCTTCGCAACGACGCCCCCGCCCGCGCTCGTGCAGGGCGCCGGGACGACCGGCGCGGCCGAACTCTCGCCGCGCGAGCGCGAGGTGCTCACCTACATCGTGAAGGGCTTCAGCTACGCGGAGATCGCGCAATTGCTCGGGCTGTCGACGCACACGGTGGCGACCCACGTGCGGCGTATCTACGGGAAACTCGAAGTGCACTCACGCGGCGAAGCGGTCTACGAGGCGCTCGCCAGTGGGCTCGTCAAGATGGATCCCTGAGCGGGAGTAGCAGTCGCACCGCAGTTCCTTGCGCGACGCTCGAGACGACGAGTTGCCCGCCGAGTTCCTCGGCCCGCCCGCGCATGTTGCGAAGACCGCGGCCCGGGGTTCCGGTCGCGCCGTTCTGCGCGCCGCTGAAACCACAGCCGTCGTCTGCGACTTCGACGTACGCACAGTCGCGCCCCCTGGTATCGCGCGCAGTGCCGGTGCGAACCGAGATGGTGGTCGCACGCGCGTGCTTGACCGCGTTGGTGACGGCTTCCTGGAAGACGCGCATCAGGTGCAGCGATTGCTCGGGTCCGAAGCGATCGGGCGCGGGCACGTCCTCGACCTCCCACGCGAAGCGCAGCCCGTGCCGCTCGAGTCGGGGCTCGAGCCGCGCGCGCGCATGGGCGAGCAACGCCAGCAGGTCCGGCTCGCCGGGCTCGAGCGAGTCGATCATCAGGCGCAGGTCGGTGAGCGCCTCGCGCAGCGCTTCCGCCACTGCGTCGCGCGGCACGTCGCCGCCCTCGACCATCGCCAGCGCCGAGACGAGCTGGCCACCGGTGCCGTCGTGCATGTCGCGCATCATGCGTTCGCGTTCGCCAGCAATCGCCCGGTCGCGCTCGAGGATGGCCGTGCGCGCGTAGCTCGCATCCAGTTCCCGGTGCTTGTCCTCGACGCGCCGCTCGAGGCCGATGTTGAGCCGCTGCGCGGCGTCGAGCGCGCGCGCGAGACTCACGACGAGACCCGCCGCCGTCGCGAGTCCGATCAGCGGACTCGCCGCTGCGAAGAGCGAGAAGCCCATCAGCGATCGCCCGACGAAGAGACCGGCGAGATCGAGGATGCCTGCTCCGACGACGATGAAGGCTGTGCCGAGCAGCAGGTGGGGCACTGGCAGCGCGTTGCGCCGGACCGCTGCAACCGCGAGTCGTAGCACGAAGAGGCCGATCGCGGCATCGACGATCCACCACAGATTGTCGACGACCGGGATCCACACCGGCGCGACCAGCGCATGCACGGCGGCGCCTACGATGATGCTCCCGATCAGTGCCGCCTCGACGCGCGTCCGGCGCAATCCGAGCGCGTAGAGGAAACCGAGCGCGATGAAGGGTGGGAATGCGTGGGCCGCCGTAGCGATCACGCTGCCGAAGAGCGAAGACGGGCTCGACGCGAGCGGCGCGAGCAGCGCCGCCGACGACCACAGCGTCGCGCCGAGTCCGAGTGAGAACGTGCCGGGCATCATCGACCAGCGACTCAGCATCAAGACCAGCAGAGCGCACGCGAGTCCGACGAGCGCGAGCAGATTCGGCAGCGTGGCCATCCAGAGCGTCGCGTGGCGTTGCATCGTCGCAAGCGTGGGGGTCGGGCCGACCGAGAGCGAATGCAGGTTGCCGATCTCATCCGGACGCGTAGCGAAGCGCAGCGCCACTTCGTTCGGGCCCTCGCGCAGCAGCGAACGCGGGAGCGGAACCAGGACTCTGGCGGCCGCGAGCAGCGGAATCTGCGCCGGTCGGTCGGCGGCCGTTGCATCGACCAAGCGCTCGCCGTTCACGAAGAGCTGCAGCGACGCCCAGGTGCCGTCGACCGCGACGCCCCAGTTGGCCGGCACGCCGACGACCTCGAAGCGTGCTCGATACCAGCCCTCGACGCCGCGTCGCCGGCGTCCCAACGACCAGTAGTCCGGCAGCGGCACGCTGCGGAATCCGCCGAGCGCATCGAGCGCTCGCGCATCGAAGCGGGTGCCGTCGGATCGCATCGCGGGCGAGCCGCCGAAGCGAAGCTCGAGGGATTCGATCTTCACGACCGGCCCATCCGGAGGCGCATCGGGAGAGCCGCTGCACGCGAACGCCAGCGCGACCGCAGTGGCGCCCAGCATCCGCGCGGAAAAGAGCGGGCTCATTCGCAGAGCCTATGCCGCCGCAGACGCGCTTGGCAGCGGCTCAGGCACGCGCGGGATCCGCGCTCACCATCTGGCGAGCCACTCGGCCGGCGTGCGCAACGCGGGATCGTGGCGCGCGACGCTGCGGAGCAGATCGCGCGCCTGGCGCGGCCCGAGCGCGAGTTCGTGCTCGCGAAGAAACCTGTCGAGATGGTCGCGACAGAACGCCACGACGTCGTCCTGCGACAGGCGATCGGCGTCCATGCCCAGTTCGCGAAGGCGCAACCAGAGCGCATAGCGCGGCGCCAGGCGACCGATTCGCACCGAGATTTCCTCGAACAGATGATCGAATCGGCGGCGTAGCATCGGCGCGTGCCTCCCACTCTACGATGTGGCAGGCGGTCCGGGTCCGTGGCAGCGTCGTCATCGCTGGAACGGGGGATGGCCTCAGACCTCGAGCCCGACGGCGCGCATCAGCGCAAGCGCGTTGCTGCGCGTCACGACGCCGGGCCGCATCCGGTAGTCGAAGTGCATCACGCCGTCCTGGACCTGATCCTCGAAGTGCACGTTCGCTGCGCGCGCGCCGAGATCTTCGGCGATCTTCGCGAGCGCGAGGTCGTGGGTGGTGACGAGTCCGAGCGCGCCGCGCGCGACCAGGTTTCGGACCACGGCTTCCGCGCCGATGCGCCGGTCGTGCGAGTTGGTGCCGTGCAGGATCTCGTCGAGCAGGAACAGCACGGGGATCTTGCCGCTGATCAATTCCACAACCTGGCGCAAGCGGCGGATCTCCGCGTAGAAGTGCGAATGGCCGTCCTTCAGCGAGTCGAACACGCGCAGCGACGCACCGACCGCGAGTGGCGACAGCCGCAGCGAGTGCGCCCGCACCGGCGCGCCGGCCTGTGCCAGCACCGTCGCGACGCCGACGCTGCGCAGTAGCGTGCTCTTCCCGGACATGTTCGAGCCGCTCACCAGCAACAGCCGCGGCGCATCGCCGAGCCGCACGTCGTTGCGCACGCAGCGCGAGTCGGGGAGCAGCGGATGGCCGAGTGCCTCCGCTTCGAAGCGGGGCGGTCCGTCACAGAGCTCCGGAAATACATCATTCGGATGTTCGTGGGCGTGGGTGGCGAGCGATGCGAGCGCCTCGAACTCGGCGGTCGCCTCGATCCACGCCCGCAGCGCGGGTCCACAGCGCGCGCGCCAGGCGTCGATCGCGAGCGCAACCTGCGTGGTGAAGAACAGCGCTGCGCCGATCGGCGCGAAGAGCTGATTGCGCCGCGCGTCGAGCACTTCGACGAGCCGTCCGAGCCGCGCGATCTCTCGGGATGCGGGAACACCGGCGGTCGCGATCGCGCTGCGCAGCGTGACGAGGCGCGGCGACTCAAAGCGCTGCGATTCGAGCACCGCGAGCAAGCGCGCGAGCAGCGCGAGATCGCGGGCCGGCGCTTCGGTTTCCGCGATCGCGCGCTGCACACGCCGTCGCTGTGTTGCGGCGACGAGGGCGCCGATCGCCAGCACGGCGAGCCACGGGATCAGCAGCGGCGCCCCTGCGAGCGTTCCCGCGATCAGCGCCGCCGAGAGCAGCGCGAGCCCGGCGAGCGCCATGCGCAGCGCCGGAGCCGGCGTGGCCCGCGCCGATTCGCCCCAGCGCATCAACGCGTCGGCGTGCAACCCGGTTGCGACCGAATCGCCCACCAGCGCCAGCGACTCGCGCAGCTCGAGCGCCGGGGCGAGTTCGGCGACTGCATGCTGGCGGCCACGGACTTCGTCGCTGGCCGCCGGGGCGAGCAGCCAGCAGGCGAGCGTGGCCTCGCCCGCCGCGGTGCGCGCGCGGCACAGCAGATCGAAGAGACCCGCCTCACCGAACAGGTCGAGGTCGTCAGCGTACGGATGCTCAGGATCGCGAAAGCGTTCGCCGCTCGGACCCCGACCCGCGAACTTCGCGTCGAGTCGCGCGACGCCGTCCTCGTAGTAGCGGACCGAATGCTCGCGCGCGTCGCGGCGGCGCAGCACGCGGTCGTGGAGGGCGACGAGCGCCGCGAAGCCGAGCGCAGGCGCGAGTAGCCAGCGCACGTCGATTCGCTTCGCGCCGAGCGCGACGCCGGCGAGCAGAACGCCCAGCGCAAACACCGCGAGCCGCGCCTGCGAAATGCGTGTCGCCAGCCGGCGTGCGGCGGTCGCATCGGTGCGGCGCGCGGCCAGACGTTCCTCGTATTCAGCGCGCACCTGCGCTTCGGCATCGGGAGCAGCGGCGTTGGGCATGGCGGCGGAGTCTCCCGAACTCGTCAGGCGCGCGCATCGTCCGGCCGCTGTAGGGGGGACCGGGACGGGGTAGG
>Ga0315287_10003830_pt1 | contig 14574 bp, 14 predicted proteins | sample YL17G11_0_MG_FD_205037 | JGI IMG/M metagenome (GOLD analysis project Ga0315287, IMG submission 205037) | Sediment microbial communities from Yellowstone Lake, YNP, Wyoming, USA - YL17G11_0 | ecosystem: Environmental > Aquatic > Freshwater > Lake > Sediment | place: USA: Wyoming | collected... | reverse complement strand
CCCGAGCGCGTGGTCGTCGTAGACCGGATCCCCACCCTCCCCGCCGGCAAGCCCGACCGCGAGGCCGTGCGGGATCTGCTCTCGAGGCACTAGCCCACGGATTCTGTGAGCTAGTGCCTCGGATCAGAGCAGGGGGAGGCCGGCCTCGACCTTGGCGCGCAGGAGGCGGCCGAGGCGGTCGCGGTGCCAGGTGGCGTCGCCGAAGCTGACACCGTCGAGCTGGGCCCGCTTCACGAAGAGGTGCAGGTCGTGCTCCCAGGTGAAGCCGATGCCACCGTGGACCTGCAGGCCCGAGGCCATGACCCGACGGGAGGCGTCCGAGCACCAGGTCTTGGCCGTCGAAGCCGCGACGGACCGGTCCGGGTCCCCCGCGCCCAGCGCCCAGGCGGCGTGGTAGACGGCCGAGCGCATGCCCTCGACGTCGACGAGCATGTCGGCGCAGCGGTGCTTCACGGCTTGGAAGCTGCCGATGGGGCGCCCGAACTGGACCCGCTCCTTGGCGTACTCCACGGCCAGGTCGAGGACCCGGGCCGAGGCCCCCAGCAGTTCGGCGCTGTGACCGACGGCCCCGAGGTCGATGAACCGCTCCACCGCCTCCGCGCCCCCGAGGCGCACCGCCGGGGTGGCGTCCAGGCGCACCCACCCCAAGGCCCGCGTGCGGTCCATGGCCGGTTCGGCCGCCGGGCGGATGTCAACTGCCTCCAGGTCCACGGCGAACAACTCGTCCTCCGTGCGCACGACCAGGGCCCGGGCCGACGGTGCGTGGATGACCGGTTCGGGCCGGCCCGTCACCCGACCGACGGCGTCGACCGAGACCGGCGAGAAGGCGACGGTGCCCACGGCCTCGCCGGCCACCAGCGGGTCGATCAGATCGGCCGGTCCGTTTCCCGCGACGAGGGCGTCCAAGGCCAGAGCCTGCTGCAGAACGGGCGCCGGGGCGACGTGGCCGCCGACCTCCTCCAGGAGCAGGGCCAGCTCGACGATGCCGAGGCCCAGCCCGCCCCGATCCTCGGGCACGGCCAACGCCGTCCAGCCCTGGTCGACCATGGCCGACCACAGCGCCCCGTCGATGCCGCCACCGGCGTCGACCACCGCTCGCACCTGCGTCGGGGCGGCCCGACCGTCGAGCAGGGCGCAGGCCGCGTCCCGCAGGGCGACCTGATCGTCCGAGAGCTCGAAATCCACGTGCGTACCATTGCATCTCCGTGGACCTGACCCCGACGCGCGAGCAGGAGGCCTTCCGGGCGGAGCTGCGCGCCTGGTTGGCCGAGCACCCACCTGACGTCGACCTGCGTGCCCACCACGAGGACCTGGCCCAGGAGGTCGTCGGGCTGCGCCAATGGCAGGCCCGGCTGGCCGAGGGACGCTGGATCGGCGTCACCTGGCCCGAGGCGTACGGCGGCCGGGGCGCCGGGGCGCTGCACCACTACATCGTCCAGGAGGAGCTGGCCCGGGCCCGGGCGCCCGAGCTGGTCGGCCGCATCGGCATCAACCTGGTCGGCCCCACCCTGCTGGCCCACGGCACGCCCGAGCAGAAGGCCCGTTGGCTGCCCCGGATCCTGGCGGCCGACGAGCTGTGGTGCCAGCTCTTCTCCGAGCCGGGCGCCGGTTCCGACCTGGCCGCCGTGTCGACCACGGCTGAGCGGGTCGACGGCGGCTGGCGTCTCACCGGTCAGAAGGTCTGGACCAGCTACGCCCAGTTCGCCGACTGGGGCCTGTGCCTGGCCCGGTCCGACCCCGACGCCCCCAAGAACCGGGGCATCTCCGCCCTTGCCGTGGACATGCGGGCCGAGGGCGTCGAGGTCCGGCCCCTCGTCCAGATCACCGGCGAGGCCGAGTTCAACGAGGTCTTCTTCGACGGCGCCTTCGTGCCCGAGGACAATCTCATCGGTGTCGTGAACGACGGCTGGCGGGTGTCCAGCTCGACGCTCACGCACGAACGGGGGACCAACCCGCGCCAGTTCGTCATCCACGCCCAGTTGGTCGAGGAGCTCTTCAGGCTGGCCGTCGAGTCCGGCCGGTACGACGACACCCGCCTCCAGCGAAAGCTGGCCGAGGCCTTCGTCGAGGTCCGCCTCTTCCAGCTCCACAACTGGCGCTCGTTGTCACGAATCGCGGCGGGCAAGGAGTTGGGCCCCGAGGGCAGCCAACTCAAGCTCTACTGGAGCGAGATGAGCAAGCGCCTGCACGAGACGGTGATGGCCGTGCTGGGCGATGCCGCCCCGCTCTGGCGGGGGGCTGCGGACAACCCGGGCGACGGCGAGTGGCAGCGGTCCTGGCTCTACTACCACGCCGCCTCCGTGTTCGCGGGGACGAACGAGATCCAACACAACATCATCGGCGAGCGGGTCCTCGGCCTGCCCCGGGAGCCCCGACCCACATGACCCGAGCCTTGGAGGGCCTGCGGGTCCTCGACCTCGGGACCCGCATCGCGGCGCCGTTCTGCGCCGGGCTGCTGGGCGAGCAGGGGGCCGAGGTGGTCAAGGTCGAGCAGCCCGGCACCGGTGACTTCATGCGGGAGATCCCGCCGTTCGCGCCGTCGTCGGTGGACCCGGAGGGCCCGGCGGGCTACTCGCTGTTCTGGGCCGTCGAAGGACGGGGGCGCAAGAGCGTCACCCTCGACCTGCGCCAGGCCGAAGGTCAGGCCCTGTTGCGTCGCCTGGCCGAGACGGCCGACGTGCTGGTGGAGAACTTCCGCCCCGGGACGCTCGAGAAGTGGAACATCGCCCCCGACGCCTTGCCCGACCGGCTGGTCACCGTCCGCATCAGCAGCTTCGGCCAGGACGGGCCCAACGCCAAGCGGCCCGGCCTCGACCGGGTCGGCATCGGCTTCGGCGGCCTCATGCACCTGACCGGCTACCCGGACCGTCCGCCGGTGCGGGTCGGGGTGACCATCTCGGACTACCTGACCGGGGTCTTCGCCGCGCAGGCCGCCACCGCCGCCCTGTACGAGCGGGACGCCAAGGGGACAGGGAAGGGCGCGGTCATCGACGCCGCCCTCTACGGCGCCAGCCTCCGGGTCCTGGAGTGGACGCTGCCCGCCTACGACCGCCTCGGCGTGGTCCGGTCCCGGGAGGGCAACCGGCTGGCCAATTCGGCGCCGCTCGACAACTACCCGACCGCTGACGACAGGTACGTCTGCATCGTGGCCGGCAGCGACGCCAACTTCGCCCGCCTCTGCTCGGCCATGGCGCGCCCCGACCTGGCCACCGACCCCCGCTACGACACGCTGGCCAAGCGAGCCGACCTGAGTGACGAGATCAACGGCGTGGTCGCGGACTGGACCATGACGCTGACCGCCGACGAGGTTGTCGAGCACTGCATCACCGCCGACGTCCCGGTGGCCACCGCCTTCACCGCCGCCGACATCTTCGCCGACCCCCATGTCGCCGCTCGGGGCGACCTGGTCACCATCGACGACCCGGTGGCCGGCCCCCTCCGCCAGCAGGCGCCCTACCCCCGCCGGGTCGGCGAGGTCCCCGAGGCGCCGGGCGGAGCCCCGACCCTGGGTCAGCACACCACCGAGGTCCTGACCGATCTGGGCCTCGACGAGACCGAACTGACCCGCCTCGCCGAAGCCGGGGTCATCTGATGGACCCGATCGCGCCCGGGCTGTTCGAGCTGGCGACCGACGGGTCGATCACCCTGGTGGGCGGCTTCTCCCATGTCTCGGGCCACCACCACTTCCCCCTGGGGCCCGTCTGCCCGTTCACCGGAGCCGACGACGTCGAGCGGGTCCTCCTCCCCCGAGACGGGCGGCTCTGGGTCTGGACCGCGGTCACCCACCCGCCACCCGGCTACGGCGGCCCCGTCCCCTACGGCTTCGGCGTGGTCGAGCTGGACGGGATCGGCCTCCGGGTGGTGACTCGCCTGACCGAGAGCGACCCGTCCCGCGGGCACGAGGGCCAGCGGATGACGCTGGTCACCGACGACGTGGGTGACGGGATCGCGATGTGGGCCTTCGCCCCGGTGCCCGAATGACGACCAGCGCCGTTCCGGTGGCAGCCCCGTGTTCTCGACGAAACCGGGCTGCCACCAGAAGCAGGGGGTCGGGGGCGTGAGCATCGAGGTCGGGGTCGCCGGGGTGGGGATGCACCCGTTCGGGCGGTTCGACGACGTCGGCCTGGTCGACCTCGGGGTGACCGCGGTCCAGCAGGCCATGGCCGAGGCGGGCATCGGGCCAGGTGGATTTCAGGCCGCCTACTGCGGGACCGCCTACGGGGGCGTGGCCACCGGGCACCGGGTCCTCGGCGCGCTCGCCCTGACCGGGACACCGATCATCGACGTCGAGGCGGGCTGCGCCAGCGGTGGGGCCGCCCTCCAGCTCGGCGCGGAGGCCATCGCCTCTGGCCGCCACGACACCGTCCTCGTCTTCGGCGTCGAGAAGATGCCCAAGGGGATCATCCGCTCGTCGTTCTTCGCCCCCTGGCAGGAGCAGGCCGGCCTGTCCCCCGCACCGGCCTACTTCGCCCTGCGGGCGCAACGACTGCTGGCCGACACCGGCCTGACCAAGGACGACCTGGCCGCGGTCTGCGTGAAGAACCGGGCCCACGGCGTCGTCAACCCGATGGCCATGTGGCAAGAGCCGGTGACCGCCGAGGCGGTGCTGGCCAGCCGGGTCGTGTGCGAGCCGCTGCACCTCTGGATGCTCTGCTCGCCCAACGAGGGGGCGGCCGCCATCGTCCTGCGCCGAGCCACAGGCCACGATCTCCGGGTCCGGGCGGTCAGCCTGCGCTCCCACCTGCCCGGCGGCGTGCTGTCGGAGGCCACGCCCCTGTGCGGCCTGGTCGACGACTCGATCCCTTCGGCCACCACCCTGGCCGCCGACGACGCCTATGGCGCCGCCGGCCTGGGGCCCGACGACATCGACGTGGTCGAGTGCCAGGACACCGATGCCGCCCGGGAGCTGCTCTCGTGGCAGGAGCTACGACTCTGCGCCCCCGGCGAGCAGGCCCGGATCCTGGCCGACGGCGACGCCAACCTGAGCGGCGCCCGCCCGGTCAACCCCTCCGGTGGCCTGCTCAGCAAGGGTGAGCCCCTCGGCGCCTCCGCCCTCGGCCAGGTCGTCGAGCTCGTCCACCAGCTCCGGGGCACCGCCGGCCCCCGCCAGGTCGACAACGCCCAGGTCGCCCTGGCCCACGTCGTCGGCCGCGGCGCCAACGCCTGCGTCACCATCCTCAGCCACTGACGCGGGATGTCGTTCGTCGAGAAGGCAACAGGTAGGACAGGCTCGTGACCAGATGAGCGTCGCCGACTCCGCCGCCCCCACCGTTCAGCGGCCGATGGCCGGGGTCCTGGCGGCAGCCACGGGGGTGATTCTCTGGGGGTGCCTGGTCCCGCTGGCGAAGGCGGCGGACAACGTCAACGGGATCGTGCTGGGCTTCCACCGGCTGTGGATCGGCTCCGTGGCCGTGCTCGCCGTCTTCTACGGCACCGGCGGGCGGCTCACGAAGGCCGGCCTGCGGACGTCGTTCTGGGGCGGCATCCTCTTCGGCCTCGACATCATCTTCTTCTTCTCGGCCATCAAGCTGACCACGGTCGCGAACGCGACCATCGTCGGGGCCCTGCAACCGGCTCTCCTCCTGTACGTGGGGGCCCGGTGGTTCGGCGAGAAGGTCACGCCCTCACTGGTCGGCCTGACCCTGGTCGCCGTCGGCGGGGCCGGGCTGGTGGCCATCGGCTCGGCCTCGGGCAGCAATGACGACTGGAGCCTTCTCGGCGACCTCTGCGCTCTCGCCGCCCTGATCTCGTGGTCGGGCTACTTCATCGCCTCGAAACGGGCTCGGGAGACGCTCAGCTCGCTCGAGTACCTGGCCTCCTTCCTCGTGGTGGCCTCGGTGATGGTCCTGCCGATCGCGCTCCTGGCCCCCGGGCCCTTCGACCCCGGAGCCGAAGGCTGGTGGATCGTGCTCGTCGTCGCCGTGCTCTCCGGCGGGTTGGGCCACTTCCTCATGAACTTCGCCCACCCCCACATCCCGCTCTACCTGGCCAGCCTGCTGACCCTGGCCGTCCCGGTGATGTCGACGACGGTGGCCCTCCTGTTCCTCGACGAGTCGATCAACGCCCTCCAGGTCCTGGGCATGGTCGTGGTCCTCAGCGCCGTGGGCCTGGTGGTCCAGCGCACCGAACGGGGCAGGGACGTCGACGCCGCCGTCCTCCTCGAAGCCGAACCCCCCGTCTGACCCGGGTTCGGTCAGTCGATGGCCACCACCAAGCGGTAGCCCAAATCGAGGGTGTCCACGTCCAGCAGGTCGCCGTAGCGACGGTGCCAAGCCCCGGAGCGCAGGTCGGCGTCGAGGCGGGCGAGGCCCTCCCGATAGTGCTCGACCTCGGCCAGAGCGAAGGCCGAGATGGCGGCCCGCGCCCGGTGATCGAGGTACAGCGAGGGCCGGCGCCAGTAGGCCCCGAAGAAGCCGTCGGTGCAATCGTCGGGGATGGGTACGGGGACGATGACGTCCGCCCCGATGAGTTCGGCGACGTGGTCCACCGGCACGGCCGTCGCCCGCAGGCGGCGGCCCAGATCGGGCAGGTAGTCGCGGAGGAGCCAGAAGTCCTGCTCCATCACCCGATGGTCCCAGGTCGCCACGATGCGGCGGGACACGGCGACCCGGTTCAGCTCGGACAGGCCCGCTCCCAGCCGCCGCCAGTGGTGGACGGTGAAGATGGCCAGACCGGCGTCGAAGCTGTCGTCGGGGAAGGGCAGGGCCTCAGCGGTGGCCTGGACGCAGGGGGCCATGGCCGTGGCCCGCTGGGCGATCATCGTCCGGGACGGCTCGACGGCCACCACCTCACGGTCGGCGGGCTCGTAGGAACCGGCGCCGGCCCCGACGTTGATGACCCGCCGGCAGTCGCCCAGGGCCTCCCGCAGCCCGGCGGAGATGCGGCGGTCGGGATGGCGCCAGGCGGTGTAGCCGACACCGATGACGTCGTAGGCCGTGGCGTCCTTCCCCACCCCCGACTCCAGCATGCGACCCAGAGCGTATGTTCTCGCCACCCTCTGTGCTGAAACTCGGACCACCATCCGTTCTGGGACCTGGAGTTCGCGGCCCAGCGCGAACTTCAGGTCCCAGAACGATCGGGGGCGTCAGGCGGGGGTGAGCACCTGGTCGGCCAGCTTCTGGCGGTGCCAGCCGCCGGAGCCCAGGAGGAGGTCGTCCTGCTTGGCCCGGCGGTAGAAGAGGTGGGCGTCGCAGTTCCAGGTGAAGCCGACCCCGCCGTGGATCTGGATGGACTCGGCGCAGACCCCGTTGGCCGACTCGGAGGCGAAGCCCATGGCCATGGCCACGGCCTCGGCCCGGCGCGGGTCCTCGACGTCGGAGGTCCAGGCGGCGTAGTGGGTGCCGACCCGGGTCAGCTCGATGGCGTGGAGCATGTCCACCGCCTTGTGCTTGATGACCTGGAACGTGGCGATCGGCCGGTCGAACTGGACCCGGACCTTGGCGTACTCCACGGCCAGGTGGTGGGCCTGCTCCATCACCCCGAGCAGGTCACAGCAGAGGGCCACGTTGGCGTCGTCGACGATCCGCCGCCAGAGGGCGGTGTGATCGCCGTCGGGGCCGACCCGCTCGGCCGCCCGGCCGTCGAGGTCCAGGCGGGCCACCCGCCGGCTGTGGTCCCAGGTGGGGACGGTCTCGCCCTGCGGCGCCTCCAGCAGGAAGGTGCCGATCCCCTCCTGGGTGCGGGCGGGCACGAGGGCCCAGTCGGCGGAAGCTCCGTCGAGCACGACCGGCTTCAACCCGTGCAGGCGCCACTGGCCGCCTTTGCGCTTGGCCCGGGTACGGATGCGATCGACCGGATCGCCGTGGCCCAGCTCGTCGACGGCGATGGTCCCCCGGGTCGCGCCCGCCGCCAGCGAGCGCAGCTGGTCGTCCAGGCCGAGGCGGCCGGCGGCGATCGTGGCGAAGACCGCCGACGACAGGTACGGGCCGGGGAACGGCAGCCGCCCCATCTCCTCCAGGACGACGGCCATGTCGACCAGGCCCAGCCCGAGGCCACCGAGGCCCTCGGGCACCAGCAGCCCGGTCCACCCCAGCTCGACGAGCTGGTTCCCGACGTGCTCGGACACCCCGACCTCGTCCTCCAGCATCGCCCGCACGTAGGTGCTCGGGCTCTCCTTGGCCAGGAACGAGCGAACCGTCTCCCGCAGGGCGTCCTGCTCGTCGCTGAAGGTGAATTCCATGGGTCCCCCTGAACCTGACACGGGCGTCAGGTTGGAACAGTAGTGTTCGGATCCGTGGACTTCGCCTACACGCCCGAGGACGAGGCCTTCCGCACCGAGTTGCGGGAGTGGCTGGACGAGCACCTCCCGAAGTTCCTGGCCGAGTGGAGCGACGAGGACCCCCAGACCGAGGACACCACCGGCAGCGCCGACTACGGCGGCCTCATGCGCTCCATGGAGCGGCGCAAGGCCTGGCAGCGGACCCTGAACGAGGGCCGCTGGGCCGCCATCAACTGGCCCACCGAGTGGGGTGGTCGGGACGCCACTGTGATGCAGAGCGTCATCTACTCCGAGGAGATGGCCAAGGCCCGCACACCCGGCATCTTCAACGCCAACGGCCTGTGGCAGATCGGGCCCATGATCATCCGCTGGGGCACCGACGAGCAGAAGAACCGCTGGGTCCCGAACATCCTCAACGCCGATGACCACTGGTGCCAGGGCTTCAGCGAGCCCGAAGCCGGCAGCGACCTGGCCAACCTGCGCACCACCGCCGTGCTCGACGGCGACGACTACGTCCTCAACGGCCAGAAGATCTGGATCTCCACGGCCCACATCGCCAGGTGGGGCCTGTTCCTGGTCCGCACCGACCCCGACGCCATTTCTGAGCAACGGAAGCATGAGGGCATCACCGCCCTCATCGTGGACATGGAGGCCGACGGCATCGAGTGCCGACCCCTGCGCGACATCACCGGCGAGGAGATGTTCAACGAGGTCTGGTTCACCGACGCCCACGTCAAGGCCGAGTACCGCCTCGGCGGCGAGGGTGAGGGCTGGCAGGTGGCCATGGGCACGCTCGGCCACGAACGGGTCGGCACCGCCGGCCTGGCCATCACCATGAAGGCCGACCTCGAGGCCATGGTCAACGTGGCCCGGGCCGAGAACCCCGTCGCCCTCGAGGACCCCGAGTTGCGGGAGCGCGTCGCCCGGGCCCACACCCAGATCGAGTTCACCCGGCTGCTCAACTACCGGGCGCTCTCCAAGATCCTGAAGGGCGAGAAGACCTGGCCTGAGGTCCCCCTGGCCAAGCTCCAGTGGAGCCACCTGGCCCAGACCCTGGCCGAGCTGGCCGTCGACCTGCTGGGCCCGGCCGGGATGCTGGAGAAGGGCGGCCCCGACGCCGTCGACAACGGCTCCTGGAACCGACTCTTCGTCTTCCAGCGCTACACGTCCATCGGGGCCGGCACCACCGAAGTGCAGAAGAACATCCTGGCCGACCGCTCCATCCGGATGCCCAAGAAGTAACCGGCGAGGCACGCCAGGATTCAGAACGGACTGGCCCATCGGCGTCGATCGTGATCTACTTCGTCCATCACCGAAATAGTTCACGGAACCCGGAGCGCCCCGATGGCCGACCTCATGCCCATGATCCACGCCGAGCGCCGGTCGCTCGCCGACTACCTCGGGACCCTCGCTCCCGAGCAATGGACGCACGCCACCTGGTGCGACAAGTGGGACGTCCAAGAGGTCGTGGGCCACCTGATCGCTGCGGCCAACGTCACCGCACCCCACTTCTTCGGTGGACTCGTCAAGCGGGGGTTCAGCTTCGACCGGTTCGTCGAGGGTGATCTCGTTCCCTACGCCGCAGGCACGCCGGCCGAGGTGCTGGAGCGCTTCGAGGGGATCGTGACGAGCACCCGTAAGCCACCCGGGCCCGCCTATGTGGCCCTCGGCGAGGTGATGACCCACGGCGAAGACATCCGTCGGGCGTTGGGCGCCACCGGTGAGCACCCCGCCGAGCACCTCGTGACCCTCGCTGACCTCTACAAGAAGACCGGGGCGCCGCTTCGAGGCAAGAAGCGCAGCATCGGCCTGCAGTTCGTGGCGACCGACACCGACTGGACCGCCGGCGACGGCCCCGAGGTCCGGGGGCCGACCATGTCACTCATCCTCGCCATGGTCGGCCGGGCCGAGGCCCTCGCCGACTGCACCGGCGACGGCGTCGAGACCCTCCGGTCCCGCGCCGGCTGATCCACCGGCCGACCCGGGAGCGGCGCCCGGGCCCCACCGAGGCCGTGGACCCAGGTCCTCGCGACGGCCTCAGCCGACTGCGGCGACCGTGGCCGGCGCCGTCGGGCCGGCGCCGCGGAGCCTCCGGGCGCGGAGCACCACCGTCCCGATGGCCAGCACGAGGACGCCGGCACCGGGGAGGATCCAGTAGGGGAAGATCACGCTGGCGACCGTCGCCCCCACGGCCAAGCCGGTGGGGATGGCCCGCCTCGATCGCAACACCCAGATCAGGACGATGGAGGCGAGAACGGCGATGAGTGCCCCCCGACCGGTCAGCGAGTGGCCGCTCTCGAACCCGGGGACGGCCTCGCCGAGTGCGCTGGCCTGGTCGTCGGACCAGTCACGGTCACCGATCGCGTCGACGACCCGGAGCTCGCCGCGCAGGATGATGCCCAGCCCGACGAAGTAGCCGAGCGATGCCAGCCCGACGGCCCACGAGCGCCGGGCCTCCGGTGCCGCCCAGAGACCGATGACCAGGAAGGCGGCCATCATGAAGACCACCAGCCCGCTGCTGAGGTGACCGGCGGCGTGTCCGGTCACGTCGTACTGGCCGGCCACCACCCGCGTGACGAGCACCGCCACCACCAGCGCGGCCACGACCGGCCAGTAGCTCAGGAGACGGGCCCGGCTCGATGACTCGGTCATGACGCAACGCTCCCACCGCCGAGCGGGCCCGAACAGGGTGCAGGCACCACCCGGGTGGGCGGGCGGACCGATCCCGAATCCGCCCCGAGCCACAGCGGCGACCGCCTACCGTCGACGGGGTGGAGCAGGAAGGTCGGATCACCCGGATCGACCGCGGCTGGGCCCTCGTATCGGTGGGTACCGAGGTTCACTCGGTCATGGACACCGGCGCCCACGACCTGACCGTCGGGGACCACATCCGCTTCGACGGTGAGGCCCTGGTGGAACTCCTCCCCCGGACCTCCCTGCTGACCCGGCTCGGCCACGACGGCAACGAGCAGGCCATCGCCGCCAACGTCGACGTGGTCGTGGTCGTGGTCGGCCTCGACCGTCCGGTGAAACCGGGGCGGCTGCTCCGGGCCACGGCCCAGGCCTGGGACGCGGGCTCGACCCCGCTCATCGTGCTGACCAAGGCCGACCTGGTGGACCCGGCCGAGGCCATCGCCGACCTGGCCGACCAGGTGGTCGGCGTCGACGTGATGACCGTCAGCTCGGTCACCGGCGACGGCATCGACGAGCTGCTCCACCGCCTGGCGGGCTGCACCGCGGTGATGATCGGCGAGTCCGGGGCGGGCAAGTCCAGCCTGGTCAACGCCCTGACCGAGGGCGACGAGCTGGTGGGCGAGGTACGGCAGGGAGACGCCAAGGGCCGCCACACCACGACCTGGCGCCAGCTCGTCGACCTGCCCGACGGGGGCGCCCTGATCGACACGCCGGGCGTCCGCTCGTTGGGCCTCTGGACCGACCCCGAGACCATCGAGGCGAGCTTCACCGACATCGCCGAGCTGGCCGAGCAGTGCCGCTTCCGGGACTGCAGCCACGACGCCGAGCCGGGCTGCGCCGTCCGGGCCGCGGTGGAGGACGGCACGCTGCCCGAGGCGCGGTTCGAGCAGTACCACTCGTTGCACAGGGAGGCCGCCGCCCTCGAACGTCGGTCGGACCCCGCCGCCCAGAAGCGCTTCGGCAGGCAGTTCGCCAAGTTGGCCAAGGAGGCCAACGAGGCTCGGCGCAGCAAGGGGGACAGCGGCTGATGCGGGCCGGGATCATCACGCCGGTCGTGACCCTGAACCCCCGGGCCCACGGCACGTGGGAGGAAGCCGCCGGCCTGCCCGAGCTCACCGTCCTGGCCGAGGCGGCCGACCGCCTCGGCTACCACCACCTCACCTGCTCCGAGCACGTGGCCGTGCCCGTCGAGGCGGCCGAGCGGCGGGGCTCGCGCTACTGGGACCCGCTGGCCACCCTGGGCTACCTGGCCGCCCGCACCACGCGGATCCGGCTGGCCACCCACGTCCTCGTCCTCGGCTACCACCACCCCCTCGAGATCGCCAAGCGCTACGGCACCCTCGACGTGGTCTCCGGCGGCCGTCTCATCCTCGGCCTCGGCGTGGGCTCGCTGGAGGAGGAGTTCACCCTCCTCGAGGCGCCGTTCCCCGACCGCGGGGACCGGGGCGACGACGCCCTCCGCGCCCTGCGGGCCTCACTCGGACGGCGGGAGCCCGAGTACCACGGCCCGCACTACGACTTCGCCGGCTTCGTCGTCGACCCACCCGCCACCCGGACCGACGTGCCCGTCTGGATCGGCGGACGCAGCTACCGGTCGCTGCGCCGGGCCGTGGAGCTGGCCGACGGTTGGGCCCCGTTCGGCGTCACCGTCGAGCAGATCGGCGCATGGATGGCCCGCGCGCAGGACACCGAGGCCTGGGCCGCCCGGGGACAGCCGCTGGAGATCGTCCTCTACCCCGACCCCCAGATCGACCCGGTGGGCGACCCGGACGGCACCGCCGACCTCGTCGGCCGCTACGTCGAGTCCGGCGCCACCATCCTCAACCTCCGCTTCCGGGCCCGCTCGGTCCAGGACTGCCTCGACCAGCTGGCGGCCATGGCCGAGCGACCGGAGTTCAGCCCCGCCTCGTCAGGCTGACGCCGGGGCGGCGGCCGGCAGTGATGAGGTCGGCGACGCCGGCCTGGGGCGAGGCGCCGACCGTGGCATGGAGGAAGGCGAGGATCGAGTCCCGCACGGCCGGGTACACGTCGGCGTCGGCACTCAGGTAGCCCCCATGATCGCCCCTCTCGACGGTGAGCAGGTAGGCCGACGTGCCCACCTCCTGGAGGGCCTGACCACTTCGGGCATAGGGCACGACGTCGTCGTCCTCGCCGTGGACGAGCAGGAGCGGCAGGGTTCCGGTGTTGTAGATCCCGCCCGGGAACGTCGCCAGTGCCCCGGCGACGGCCACGACGGCGTCGACCCGGGAGTCGATGCAGCAGCGGTTGAAGGCCACGGCCAGGGCGGTCATGGCCCCGAGGCTGTGGCCGGCGACGACGATGTGGCCCGGGTCGGCGGCGTGGATGGCCTGCGGCCCCGTGGTCACGGCGTCGATGACCTGGCGGACCCGGCCGGGCTGGAACGGGAGGGCGAGCAGGGCCTCCATGCCGCTGTTGTCCACGGTGCCGGGCATGGCCGGGGCCACCACGACGTTGCCCGCGGCGGCGAGGTCACCGAGCAGGTCCTCGTAGAACTCCGGGGGCGCCCCGGCTCCGTGCAACCACACCACGAGGGGCCAGGGCCCGGCGTCCCGGGGGCGGACGATGACGGTGCGCAGCCCGGCGACGGCGCGTTCCTCGGTCCGAATGGGCAGGCCGGCGTCCTCGACGACCGGCTCGACGCGCACCGCGTCGTCATCGGCGTCGTCGCCCCCGCAGGCCATCGGCGCGAGCGCGAGCAGGAACGCCCCCACGATCGCCGCCGCCCGCCGCACCATCGGGTCAGGTCACCCGTTCGATCACCGTGGCGTTGGCCTGCCCGCCCCCCTCGCACATGGTCTGGAAGCCGAAGCGACCACCCGTGGCCTCGAGGTCGTTGAGCAGCGTGGTCATCAGCCGCACGCCGCTGGCGCCGAGGGGATGGCCGATGGCGATGGCTCCACCGCGGGCGTTGTAGCGCGTCATGTCGGGCTGGAACTCGCGGGCCCACATCAGGGCGATGGCGGCGAAGGCCTCGTTGCACTCCACCGAGTCGAACTGGTCGACGGTCATTCCCGAGCGCTCCAGCAGCTTCTTGGTGGCCGGGACGGGGGCGGAGAGCACGAGCCACGGGTCCTCGGCGGCCACGGCGAAGTGGCGGATGACCGCCCGGTAGGGCAGGCCCAGGGCATCGGCGGTGCTCCGCTCGGCGATGAGCATGGCCGAGGCCCCGTCGGAGGTCTGGGAGGCGTTGCCGGCGGTGATGTCCGGGGCGATGGACGGGTCCCACGATGCGGCGCTGGGCAGCTTGGCCAGCGACTCCACGGTGCTCCCGGGGCGAATGCCCTGGTCGCGATCGAAGAGGTCACCGGTCTCGGCGCCCTCGTCGTCCTTGATCGGCACGGGCACCGTCTCCCCGGCGAAGTGGCCGTTGTCCCAGTTCTGCTGGGCCCGACGGTGGGACTCGGCCGAATAGGCGTCCATGTCCTCGCGGGTGATGCCGTAGCGCTCGGCCAGGATCTGGCTCACCTCGAACTGGGTGGGGTGGAAGCGTCCCCCGACGGCCTCGATCCACTGGCCGGAGAAGGGACCGGTGCCCCCTGCCGCGTTGGAGCCCATCGGGGTGCGGGTCATGGACTCGACGCCGCAGGCGATGCCCAGGTCGTAGGCCCCGGCGATGACCCCCTGGGCCACGAAGTGCACCG
>Ga0315287_10003827_pt1 | contig 14580 bp, 7 predicted proteins | sample YL17G11_0_MG_FD_205037 | JGI IMG/M metagenome (GOLD analysis project Ga0315287, IMG submission 205037) | Sediment microbial communities from Yellowstone Lake, YNP, Wyoming, USA - YL17G11_0 | ecosystem: Environmental > Aquatic > Freshwater > Lake > Sediment | place: USA: Wyoming | collected... | reverse complement strand
CTCTCCACCCCCTGCGCCGTCACGGGCACGGTGCTCTCCCGCGGGGGCGCGCCGGGGAGCTCGAGCTTCGGGGCGGCCGCCGAAGAGTCGCCCGTTGGTGGCGCCGCCGCCGGGAGCAGCGGCGGGGGAGGCGGCGCGGCCGCGACGGCGCTGCTGCCTCCGGTCGTCCGCGCGCACAGGGTGCCGAGGGCGGCGCTCGCGGCGAGGGCGGCGGCGGCGGGCTCGGGCGTGGCGGCGTTCCACGCGCACGCTGCCCCGGCCTCGGCGACATGACGAAGGGGAGGGGAAAGGGCGCTCAATGATTTTTTTCTGCGAATGGAAACGGGACGATATTAAATCAGAACGAGAAAAAAGAACAAAAAAAAACATCAAAGAAACAAAAACTATTCCCCCCCCTCTCTTCTCCGCCCTCTCTTCAAACCCCGACGCTCGCCCCGCTCACCACGCGCGACACCCCTCCCTGCTTGACCACGACGTCGATCGCGTCGAACTCGCGCTCGGCGAACGACGCCGCCTGCGCGACGACGAGCACCGTCCTCCTCCGGCCCGAAGCTGGGGAGGAAAGAGAGCCTCCCCTTCTTGCGCCGCTGCCGTTGGCGACCTCTCCCGTGTCGTCGGTGGCCGCCACCATCCCCTTGAGCAGCCTGGCCACCGCGGCGCACCCGGCATCGTCCAGGTGCTGCAGCACCTCGTCCAGCACGAGCAGGTCGCAGCTGAGCCTGCCGCGGGCCGCGGCGAGGTCGGCGAAGCCGAGCGCGAACGCGAGCGCGACGCGGCGGCGCTCGCCGCCCGAGAGCGCGCGCAGCGACCGCGACGCGAAGCCGGGCGTCCCCGCGCCGCCGCCGCCGCCGCTGCCGTCCCCGGCCGGGGTGCGCACGGTGATCGTCTTGGTGATGCGCTCGATGTCCCTCGGGACCTGGGCCGCGGAGAGCCCCGAGGCGGCGGCGGCGGCTGGCCAGGAGGCGGGCGCCCTCGTCGCCGAGAGGCGCAGCGCCGTGCCGGGGCTCAGCGCCTCCAGGTGGCCCGCGGTCCGCTGCTGGAGCTCGGCCAGCGCGCCCTCGAGCGCGAGCGAGCGCGCGCCCGCGGCCCCGAAGGCCGCGTCGACCTCCGCCGCGACGAGGGCCTCCGCGGCGGAGAGCGAGGCCTCCTCGGCGGCAGCCGAGGCCTGCTCCTCGGCGGAGGCCAGGAGGCGCTCGGCGGCGGAGCAGCGCTCCGAGTGCGGGTTTGCGAGGCCGCCCTCGCTGAGGGCCGCGGCCTCGGCCGCCTCCGCCGCCGCCGCCGCGGCCGCCTCGTCGGCCCTGGCGGCGTGCAGGGCGCGGGCCGCGGCGTCGACGGCCGAGGCCGCGGCGTGGGCCCTCGACGCGAGCTCCCTGGCCTGCAGGGGGCCCCGGACGGAGAGCGCGGCCGGCGGACCCTCGGCCGCGTCCCCCGCTCCTCGCTCGCCTCCTCCTCCCTCGGGCAGCGTCCCCGAGTGCCTCTCGACGGCCCTGGTCGCGGCCCTCGCGGCCTCGTCCACGCGCGCGAGCAGCTCGGCCTCCTCGGCCTCCTCCCTCGCCGCGGCCTCCCTGGCCGCCGCCTCGGCGCGCTCGCGCCCGAGCGCCGCCGCGGCCGCGGCCTCGGCCTCGGCGGCGGCGGCCTCGGCCCGCGCCCTCGCCGCCCGCGCCGCCGCGGCGACCCGCTGCCGCTGCAGCGCGGCCTCCTCCGCGGCCCGGCGGAGCCTGGCGAGGTTGGACTCGAACGCCGGGCGGGAGACGGGCTGGAGGCAGCGGTCGCATACGGGGGCGGGCGTGCGGCGGGGCTGGAGCTGCTGCTCTCGCTGCTGCATTTGCATTTGCATCTGCTGCCACTGCTGCTGCTGCCACTGCTGCTGCTGCCACGGCGGGAGGTGCGGCGGAGGCGGCGGGAGGGAGGAGGGCATCGGCTGCTGCTGCTGCTGCTGCTGCGGAGATGGAGGAGAAGGAGGAGAGAGGGGCTGCGCCGCCGCGAGCGCCGAGTACTCGCGCGCCGCGCGCAGCGCCGCCGCTGCTGCCGCCTCCGCGGCCCCGAGCGCCGTCGCGGCCCGCGTCGCCTGCTCCGCCAGTGCCGCCGCCTGCGACGCCAGGGAGGAGTAGGAGACGTCTCCGTAGGATCGGGGGGCGGGGGGTGCCGGGATGAAGGCCGCGGGATGCGGGGTGGGGTGGCGCGAAGGCTGCTGCTGCTGCTGCTGCTGCCGCTGTTGGGCGAACGCCGTCGCCGTTGTCTTCGTTTGCTGCTGCCGCTGCTGCTGCGCCGCGAAAGAGCCAGCGCCGCCTTCGCCGATTCCGCCGCCTCCACCAGCGCTCGCCTCGATGAGATAGAGCTCCTCGTCAGAGTAGGATTCCTCCGAGGAGAAGCCGCCAGAGCCTGCGTCGAGTTGTTGTTGCTGCTGCCACGACGACGACGACGGCGGGGCCGCCGCCGCCGACAAAGAAGAAGCAAAACTCTGCTTCCTCCGCTGCTCGCTCCGCCGGTACGCCTCCTGGAGCCAGCTCCCGAGCGAGGCCGCTATTGCTTTCGCTCCGGAGATCTCCTTCCGGAGAGCGTTCGAGGCCGCGATCGAGGGAGAGAAGCCAAGTAACTCAGAAGAAGAAGAGAGCAGCACGCTCGCCGCTCTCCTCTCCCGCTCCTCCCTCTCCCGCTGCCTCTCCTCCTCCCACCCCTGCGCCGCGGCCCTCGCGTCCCGCGCCTCCCGCTCCAGCGCCTCGCCCTGCGCCCTCGCCGCCTCGAGCGCCGCCGCGGCGCGCGCGCTCCTCGCCCGCGCCTGCCTGAGCCGCAGCTGGGACTCGGCCTTGGCCGCGTCCCAGGCGTCGCCGTCGAGCGCGACCTTGGACAGCTCGGCCTTGAGCTCGGCGTCCCCGGCCTCCAGCAGGGACATCGCGTCGGCCTGGCCCAGGAACGCCGCGCGCGAGATCAAGGGCGCGCCCAGCAGCGAGTCGACGGTGGCCTGGGTGAGCCTCGCGTCGGCCCCCGTGCGGTCCTCGCCGCCGACCCGCAGCCGCAGGCGCAGCAGCTTCCGCCGCGACACGGCGCGCTCGAGCTCAAAGGGCACCGGCGCGGCGACCCCCCCGTCGGCCTCCCCCCCTCGGCCGCCCGGAGAGATCGTCCCGCGCACCGTCACGCTCGCCTGGTCGCACCCGTCGTTGACCACTTCCGCGTGCGTGAGCCCGCGCCCGCCGCCGCCGTCGGCGCGCGCGTCGGAGCGGCCGGTGATGGCCCAGTGCGGGGCCATGGCGAGCGAGGTCTTGCCGGCGCCGTTGGAGTCGGCCGGGGCGTCGACGGCACCGCCGCTGCCGCTCGCGTCGACGTTCCTTCCGGTCAGGACTCGGACGCCGCCCGAGGAGAGGTCGTACTCGGCCGGGCTGGCAAAGGGCCCGAAGCCCTCGACCCGCACCGACAGCAGCGAGAGCGAGACGCCGGTGTTGGCGTTGTTGTTGCTGTTCCCGCTGGAAGAAGAAGAGCCCGCACCCACCGCCTCCAGCACCGCCTCGCCTCCGCTCCTCGCCCCGTCGCTCATCCCGACAAAGTCGGCGTACGCCCTCAAGACCGCGGCGGGCCCCGCGGCGGCCTCGGCGGGCGCCAGGCGCGGGGCCGCCGCCGGCGGCGGGGGGATGTGGAGCTCGACCTCGGCGCCCGTCGAGGCGCGGAGGCGCGCCGCGAGGGCGTCGGCCTCGGGCGGGCTCGAGCCGGCCGGGAGGATCCAGCGGACGCGGTCCCCCGGCCGGAGCCCCTCCGGCGCCGCGGGCTCGAGCCCTCGCAGGTCAAAGTGCCTCGGGCCGACGTCCAGCGGCACGCGCGCGATCTCCGACCAGTCGTGCCGCGGCTCCCCCTCCCCGGAGGCAGCGGAGGAGAGAGCGGCGGCGGCGGGCGAGGAGGGGAGGCCTCGGAGGACGACGAGCGCCTTCCGCTGCCCGGCCTCGGCGCGAGAGACCTGGTACGGGGACCCGACGTACTCGACGACCGAGCTCGGCTTCGTCTTCTTCCTTCGACCAGCTCTTCGAGGAGCCCCGAGTTCTTCTCCTTCCGCTGCTGCTGCCTCTGCTGCTGCTGCTGCTGCGCCCGCGCTCGCGCTCGCGCCGCCGCCGACGACGTGCGGCTTGTGGTAGTGTCCCAGCCAGGCCCGCGCCGGGAACGCCCCGGTCTCGAGCCCTTTACCGCACTGGAAGGCGTCGTTGGCGGCCGCTCCGATCACATCGGTGTGGGCAAAGACGACGGAGGGGGCTCCTCCCGCTCCGCCGTCTCCCTCCGCCGCCGCGGCAGCGATCGCCGCGGAGAGCTCGGCCGGGTCCCTGCGGTAGGGAAGCCACAGCGCCCCGAGGAACAGCGCGGGGCGGTCGAAGACGTGCGCGGGCGCCCCGGCCGCGCTCGCCGCGGCCGCGACGGCCTCGAGCGCGTGCTCCTCGCCCCCTGCCGAGACCTGGTCGTGGTTGCCCACCAGCATCAGCAGCGGGATGTCCCTCCACCGTGCCACCTCCTCCAGCACCGCGTTGAGCGGCCTGACCGGCAGCGAGCCCCTCGCGTGCCAGAAGTCGCCCAGGAACGCGACGCCCGCCCTGGCGGAGGGGTCGCGCCGCGCCTCGGCGCGGACGGCCGCGAGCGCGGCGACCGCGGCGTCGACGGTCCGGTCGCAGACGTGCAGGTCCGAGAAGAGGATCCAGCGCTGGACCGCCGCGAAGGGGGCCGGGTCGGGCGGGAGGCAGGCGCGGAGGTCGACGAGGGGGGCCGGAGGGGCGCGAGGGGCGGGGGCGAGGGGATCGGGGGAGGCCGAGGCCGAGGGCGTCGTTGCCGCCGATGCCGTCGCTTTCTTGGCCGAGATCGTTGTCGTCCGTCGTCTGCGAACGGTGGCTGGAGCGGCCTCCAGCGTTTCCGCGGAAGCAGCAGCTGCTGTTGCTGCTGCTGCAGCGACCGAATTGGCGATCTTCTTGCGCCCGTCGGCGGCGGCGACGACGAGCAGGCCACGCCGCTGCGAAAGAGAGCACAGGGCTCCTCCAGAGGCCACGAGCAAAGAAGGGGCGCTCGATCTTGGATTCGCGGTCGACGTCGAGGAAGAGAGCAGCGCGGCGGCCCTCGCCGCGGCGAGGAAGCTCCGTCGCATTGCAGGCGTTGCAGCCGTCGTCGCTGTGTCGCCCCGCGGGGGCGCGGAGCGCATCTGTCGCCGCAGCCAAAACGAGCCACAGAGCGAGAGAGCGAGAGAGCGCGATTGAGAGAGAGAAAGAGGAACCAAAAAAATCTATAGAAGACGATGAGCGGGAAAAAAGAAACCAAGAATTACAGCACACCACCTCAAAAACTACACACACGATCAAAACTCCGCCTCGGCCGCCTCGGCCCTCTTCTCGATCACCTCGTCCAGGATCCCAAACTCCCTCGCCTGCTCCGCGGCCAGGAAAGTGTCCCGCTCCAACGTCTCTGCGATCTCCTCCACTTTCTGCCCCGTGTGCTTCGCATAGATCTGGTTGATGATTCCTCGGAGCCTCAGGATCTCCTCCGTGTGGATCCGGATGTCGGACGCCTGGCCCTGGTACCCTCCCGAGGGCTGGTGCAGCATGATACGCGAGTGCGGGAGAGCGCGCCTGTGCCCGGGCTCCCCCGCGGCGAGGAGCAGCGACCCCATCGACGCGGCCTGGCCGACGCAGAGCGTCGCGACGGGGCTGGAGATGTACTGCATTGTGTCGTAAATGGCCAATCCAGCCGTAACGACGCCGCCGGGGGAGTTGATGTACATGTTGATCTTTTTTGGGAGAGGGAAAGAATGAAAGATGGATGTGTGTGAAAGAAACGGAGTTGAGGGGGGTGAGTATTTCGTTTTTTTTTTTGCGCAGAGGGGGAGAGAGAGAGAGAGAGAGAGAGAGAGAGAAGAGCAAGAGCCCGCGCGCTCTCTCTCTTTCCCGCATTCTTCCATCTGAAGCCCCATCCACGAAGAGGAGAAATAAAACTCACAGGCTTCTCCGGGTGCTCGCTCTCCAGGAAGAGCAGCTGCGCGACGACCAGCCCGGCGCTCACGTCGTCGATCGGCCCCCCGACGACGACGATGCGCTCGCGGAGCAGGCGGGAGTAGATGTCGAAGGCGCGCTCTCCTCGAGGGGTCGACTCGATGACCATGGGGACGAGGCCGTACATCGTTTCCGTTTCCCGCCCTTCCGGTCGAGGGGAGGCCGGGGGAGGGGGGAAGGGTGAAAACGAGGAGGCGAAGGAGGACGAGGAGAAGGACGGCGGCGAGGTCGGAAGGGGACGGAGGAGGTAGGAGGTCGAATGCGATGGCATCGCCTTTTTCGCCGTCGACGATGCCTCGGGCAGCAAGCCGCTGCGGGCTCCTGCCGCCGCCGCCGCTGCGAGGCGCGCGGCAAGTTCGACGGCGCCGCGTCGCATCTCAGCAATTCCGAGTTTCGGGAGAGGGAGAGAGGGAGGGAGAGAGAGTGAAGGAGAGGTCTCGGAAGAGGGTTTCAAGGTCAGGTGATTGAACTTTTTTTCGAAAGCTCCAACTTTTCTGATCAAATCATCGTCATCGAGTTTCCCCCCTCTCTTTCTCCCTCTTTACACTCCGTCGTTTCCTAAAAAGAACAGACACGAAAAGAAAACGTACAATTCCCCGTTTTAACGTACATGAGCCCCAGAGTTTCTATATCGCAGTTTATTGTGCGCGTGTTTTTGCGTTGTACAGAACGAAAAAGACGAAATCGACTCGGCTCTCACTTCCCTTCCTCCTCTTGCTCTTTCTCGGGCGGCACCGCGCCCTTCACCCCCTCGACCCCGCGCAGCGCCTCCCTCGCGGTCAGCTCCGCCAGGTGCCCCCTCACGGCGCTCAAAACAAACTCCAGCCTCGCCTCCGTCGACGTCGAGAGGAGCAGCGCCGCGGCGACGGGCACGTCGAGGTCGAGCGCGCTGGCCGCCGCGAAGGAAAAAAGCTCTCGGCGGCGGTGGAGCGAGCCGGAGCCGCCGCCGCCGCCGCCACAGTCCGCCCCGGCCGGGGGCGCCGCGAGGGCGGAGGCATAGGGGTTGGAGGGGGCGGCTGCGGCGGCGGAGGAGGGCCCGCTCTGGTTCCTCCACGCGTCCACCGCCGAGGCCGCGGCGCGGAAGCCCCCGGCGCGAAGGCCCTGCGCCGCCGGCGTCGTCGCTTTTCTGGGGTTTGGCGCGGCGGCGGCGGCGGGCGGCGGCGCGAGCAGGGTGACGGCGGCCGGCAGCCTCGGCTCCGGCGAGCCCGACGCCCTCGCCCTCCTCGCGGCGAGGGAGACGACCGCGGCGAGGGCCGCGGAGAGCTCCCGCTCGAGGGCCGCGGCGCGCGGGTTGTCTATCAAGATCGTCATCCTGCTGCTGCTTCCGCCGTTGCCGCCGTCGCCGCTGTCGCCGCCGTCGCCGCCGTTGCCGCTTCGAGAAGGAGCGGGCGCCGGCGGCGTCGGCGGCGCCGGCGCCCGCGGCGTCGGCGTCGGCGTCGGCGGGGGAGGGGGAGGGGCCAGCGGCACCGAGGAGGGGATCCCGGCCGCGGCGGCCACGGACGGCTCGTCGTCCAGGAACACGCACGACGCCACTTTGTGCCTCGCGGAGGAGGAGAAGCCCCCGCGGGGGCGGGGGGAGGTAGCCGCGGGCGAGGCGGCGGCGGCGGCGGCGACGCCGTTGTCGTCGTCGCCAAACTCCTCCTTCCCTCCCTCTCCCTCCTCTCTCTCCTCCTCCACGGCCAGGACCTCCACCCTCCGGACCCCCTCGAACGTCACCACGACGCTGCCGTCTCGCGCAGACCTGTCCACGGCGACGATAGAGGCCAGGGACCCGACGCGGGGCAAGCCGTGCTTGTCGGAGAGCAGGCCGCGCGGGGCCCTCTCCGCGGACAAGAGGTGGACGAAGGACGCCGCCGCCGGGGCCGGGCTCGAGCTCGAGGGCGCCGCCAGGACCGAGGGAGGCGCCTCCTCCTCGCTTCCTCCGAGGGCGGCGTCCAGGGCCGCGAGGAAGCGCGGCTCGAACAGGCGGACCGCGCCCCTGGCCGTGGGCAGCAGCGGCGCGTCGAAGAGGTCGAGGACCGGGGCGCGGACGAGCGAGAGGGAGGGGCGGCCCCGCCGCGGGGGGGCGTCTTCGTCGGCTGTGTCGTCGCCGCTGTCGGGGCTGGACGAGGAGGGCGAGGAGGCGGAGGACGAGGAGGAGGGGGACGAGGAGGAGGAGGAGGAGGAGGAGGAGGAGGAGGAGGAGGGCGTGGGGGGAGGGAGGGCGGAGGGGGCGACGACGGAGGCCTGTCGGGGTCTTCCGGAGACGGCGCGCCGCAGCGAACGGCGACGACGGGAGGCGACGGCGACGACGCTGCTGCTGCTGCTGACGCGAATCATCGGGCATGGAGGAGCGGGGGCGAAGGCGATGACGCTCGCTCCTGGCCGCACCGCTCTCGCTGCTCCTGCGCTCCCACGAGAGAGAGCCTTCATTCTTCACTTCCTCGGGTGTCGTAGCGGCGGAGAGTCCCTTTGGGCGCTTCGTTTCTCTGGGCGCGTTTCCAATGCTTTGAGGGTTTTTGTTTTGTGTTTTTCCCCTCATCTGAAGACATTTTTTTGTTTTTCCTTGCATTGTTGATCCACGATGGAGTTCTCCTCCGCCCGCGCCGCCCTCCTGGCGGCGGCCTGCTTCCGCCGCCCACGACAGGCCCTCCATCTCGCCCTGGTGATGGTGACCCTGTGGCACGCGGCGCAGTTGCGCCACGCAGCCGTCCTCGCGGCCGCAGCGGCTCTCTCTGCGGCCGCGGCCGCTGCCACTGCCGCCGCCGCTCTTGCCGCCGCTCCGAGGCGCGCCGCTGCCGCTGCTGCTCTTGCCGCCGCTCAGACGCGCGCCGCTCCAGCCACCAGCACGCTCGGACAATCCGCCGCGGCCGTCTTCGACGACGAAAACGACGACGACGACGACGAAGAAGAAGAAGCGGAGAGGGCTGCCGCGCCGGCTGCGGCTCGGGAGGCGGAGCCCCCTCCCCCCCAGCAGGCGGCGGCGGCCGAGGCCGCGGTCGAAGCTCGGCGGCAGGCGGCGTCCCCCGCGCCGCCCCGCCGCGCCGCGCGCCTCGCCTTCCTTAGCGAGCTGTCCCTCCCGCGCGAGCAAGGCGGCTCGCCCTCGGGCTTCCCGGTCTCGCTCGACAGGGCGCCGCCGGCCTCGAGGCCGCTGCCGCACTGGCCGTTCGCGGCGTGCCCCGCGGCGTGCCCCGCGGGCGGCGAGGGAGGGGGGCGAGGAGCCGGCGTCGGCGTCGGCGTCGGCGTCGGCGCCGGCGGCCTTCCATCGTCGTCTTACCTTTCCGAGGACGCCGCCGCCGCAGCGAGGGACGCCGCCGGCCTCGCGGGCTCCTTGCCCGGGGCCCAAGAGGCCGTGGCGGCTCTCCTCGCGGCAGCCTCCAATGCCGAAGCGGCGGCGGCGGTGAGGGCGGCGGGCGGCGACGCGTACCCTACTGAGATGTCCGCGACGCGGCAGCGGCAGCTGGCGCTCCAGCGGCTGCAGCAACAGCAGCAGCGGCGGCAGCAGATGCTCTTGCAGCAGCAGCAGCAGCGGCAGCAGCAGCAATATCAACACCAGCAGCAAAAGAAGCGCAACGGCAACGGCAGCGGCCCGAGCAACACCAACAACAACAGCACCGCGCCGGTGCCGCTGCAGCTCGAGGACGACTCCGAGGACGGCTGCCAGATCCCGCCGGAGGTGGCCGTGCGGCGGTGGCGGAGGAAGACGGCGACGAAGAAGGATGAGAGGAGGAAGAGGAAGCGGACGAAAGATGAGGACGAGGAGGACGAGGAGGAGGAGGCGGCGAGCGGCGGAGCTTTCAAGGGCCTCAAGGCCATAGACGCTGCATCCGCCGCAATCTCGGTCTGGCCGGCGCTGCCGTACCGCTTGCAATTTTCGGCATTGGCTCGCGCGGGCTGAAAGGAAAGGAGAGAGGAAACATGTAAAAACTAGAACCGAAACGAACTGAAAAATGTATAAAAAAAGAAACTCCACCCTCTCATTCTCTCTCCCTCTCTTCCGCTCTCTCCCTCTCCCGTCTCTCTTGCTCCATGGTCTTATAAAACCAAGTGAAAGAATGGACATCCGCGTATTTACACAAAAAAATCAAATTCGATTCATCAGTCGTCCATGTCGCTCTCTGCCAGCGCCGCCTTCGCCTCGGCCTCGGCCACCGCGACCTTGTCCGCGGGCACGCGCTCGAACTTGCGCCCGTTGGCGTCGCAGATCCACGAGAGCTCGAGCTCGAAGGGCTTCTCGCCCTCGTGGACCGAGTGCAGGCTTTTGGGTGGGTTTTTATATGTTTTTAAAAAGGAAAAAGAGACAGGAAGATTCAGAAGAGACATGAGAAAGAAGAAGGAAAAGAAGAGCAAAAAAAAGCGGCGGATGAAAGTGGAAAAAAAGAAAAAGAACAAGCAAAAAGGAGCAAAACTCACATCTTCGCGACCTCGACGAGCGCCTGCTCGCACTTCAGCTCCTTCAGGTTCAGCCTCTCGATCTCGGTCTTGGCGGCTTGCCTCCCCTTCCCGACGGCGGTGCCGAAGTAACGCTGTGAAGGTTGGTTGGTTTTGGAGGAAAGGGGGGGGATAGAAAAGAAAAGAGATGAACAGCAGAACAAGAAGAGGGTTCTCTCGCTTCCTGTTTCTCCTCCCCCCCGCTTCCTCCCGATCGTCTCTCTCTCTTCTCTCTCTCTCTCTCTCTCTCTCTCTCTCTCTCCCTAAAAAACAAGCCCCCAAAAAGGCCAAAAAAGACCCCAAACAATTCCACTCACGAAGGCTCCTCCGGCGGGGTCGATCGCGTAGAGCGCCGGCCCCTCCTCGTCGTCGAACGTCGCGAGCAGGGTCACGCACCCGAAGGGCCGGACGTACCAGTACAGGTTGAACGCGTGCACGTACGACGCGACGCGGTCGCAGAGGATCTTGCCCGGGATGGGCGACCCGTAGGTGTTCCTGTAGCCGAGCGCCTCGCCCTGCGCGCGGAGGGCGACCTGCCTGCCGTCGGCTGCGACGCCCGAGAGCGCGACCCCCGCGTGCTTGGAGACCGGGTGCGTGCGGGTGTTGGTGCCGGGCTCGAGCATCTTGGACACGAAGAGGTTCTCGACGCCCTGGTGTTCGAGATGGAGGGTTTGGAGGGGGGGGGAGGGGGGGAGGGGAAAGAGGAAGAAGAGGGAGGGGTGCGTGAGTGGAGTGTGGGGGAGGTGGGGCGGGCAGAGAGAAGAAGAGGTTCAAGAAGAGCAGAAGAGAGCGCTCGCCGCCGCTCACCGCCGAGGTTTTCTCCTCTGCTTCTGAAAAAGTCCCTTTGATCGAACACGCACCAGCACGACGCCATCCGAGCAGCGCACGCCGATAACCGTCCTGTTGTGATTGGCGAGGAAAAGAGACAGAGGTAAACAGGGGAGGATGTGAGCGATGAACGACCGAGGGGAAAGAAATGAGCATGGCAATCGGTGGATCGATGCCATCAAAAAAGAAAGAAAATAAAGGCTCGTTTCTCTCACCCTCCGTTGTCCACCGCCTTCTGCGCGTAGTCCGTCTGAAACACGCGCCCGTCCGGCGAGAAGGTCCCGACCGAGAGGTCGTACTGTTATTGTTTGTTGGCGGTGGTTGTTCGAAGGCAGAGAGGAAGAGAGGCGGAGAAAGAACGTGAGATAGAAGGAAGGTCGACGATCGAGGCAATCGTCGATCGCGCAGGAAGGGCGGCTTTGTTTTTTTCATTCGCCACCGCTTTGCTTTCTCCGTCTCGTGGCCAGCGAACGCGCGGCGACGCACCCCGCTGCCGATGCCAGACATGGCTGCGCGATCTCTTTATCAGAGAACGAAAATGGAGCAGCGAGAGATGAAAGACAGGAAAAAGAGGGACTTTCGGGAAAAAAAAGAGAGGACGAGAGTTTTTCTTTTTCTCTTTTCGATGAGTGTTGGGCCTGTGACGCCTCGACCTCGACCTCGACCTTCTTTAATTCTCCAACCGTTTCTTCCCGCTTGTCTGCGAATGATGCGTTTCTCCTTTCTTTGCTGTAAGATTACACGATACACACACAAACACTACTTGATGGATTCTGTCGTTAGCGAAAACATCTTGTACGTTTTCCTTGACTTCTTGGTTTTTTTATTTTGTATTTCCCTGTGCTCTCGCTCTCTGTCGCTGTCTCGCTCTCATCGTCGTCGTCGTGGTCGTCGCCGTTTCTTTCTTTCTTCCTTTCTTCCTTGTTCTCCCCGTTCTTGTAAGGAATAGTAATGCATAGCAATGAAAGCTTCGCACGACTCCAACGCACCATCCCGTGAGGGATGAGCGAAGGAGACCGTCTTCTTCGGGGGGGAGGAGGAAAAAGGCAAGTGAGGGAGAGAGAAGGAGAGGGGGGTAGGAGGGGAGAGAGGAGGGGATAACTTGTTTCGGATGGGTGGGGGGGGGTAAAAAAGATGGTTCCTTGAACTTTGGTTTTGCTGTTTTTTCGCGGGGATGAGGCCAGGAAAGGCTCCCGATCACTCGGTGTTCATCGTCATGAAACACGGGGAGGGGGAAGAAAGGGTAGGTGTGTTTCAATGTCGTTTTTCAGACGAGTTCTTTAGTTTTGTTTTTCCGATTTCGTCGCCGACACTTCAAAAGATTTGTTGTCGGGTTTTTCTCTCTCGAGTCAAGAAGCCCTTCGCAGCCTCTCCGCGGCCGCGATCGGCCGCAGCCTCGCGATGACCTCGGCGAACCCGGGCCTGTCCCCGGGTTCCTGCGCCCAGCACGAGGCCATCAGGGAGAGGTAACCGGGTTCGTCAACGGGGGCGCCTCCGGGCGTCGCCGAGAGGGTCGCCGCGCCGGCGCCGGCGCCGCCCGCGGTCGGCAGCGGCGGCCGCTCGCCGCGCTCGACGACCCCGATCGCGACCGCCCACGGCACGGGGGCCCTCGCCCAGGGCATCTCCCAGCACGCGAGCTCCCAGAGAAACACGCCGAACGAGTAGACGTCCGACGCCGTCGTCGCGCCGTCGCCGTCGCTGTCGCCGCGGAGCACCTCGGGCGCGAGCCAGCGAGGGTTCGCCGCGCCGCCGAGCGACGACGAGGCGGACGAGGCGGACGAGGCGGCCCCCCGCGCCTCCGCGACGGCCGTGGCAGCAGCAGCGGCGGCGGTGGGGGAGCCGCTGGAGGGCGGGCCGCCCTCCCTTGCCAGGTTGAAGTCCGCCACCTTGGCGCGCATCGAGCCGTCGACGAGGACGTTGGCGGCCTTGAGGTCGCGGTGCAGCACCGGGGCCGGGGTCCTGCTGTGCAGGTAGAGCATGCCCTTGGCCGCGCCCAGGGCGAGGGCGAGCCTGGTCTCCCACTGGCGGACGGCGCGGACGGCGCGGGCGTCGGGGCGCGGGCGGCCGAGGAGCCGGGGCTGCGGTTCCGCCCCGCTGCCCCCCTCCTCCGCCACCGCTGTGTCCGCGGCAGCCGCATCGCCGCCGCAGCTGCCGCTGCTGCTGCTGCTGCTCAAGCTACTCTTCTCCCTCTTGACGGCCTCCCGCGCCGCGGCCAGGAGGTCGGCGACGGACCCGTGGGGGCAGTACTCGGCGATGACCGCCGTGATGGGAGAGGAAGAGGCGCCGCCGCCGCCGCTCCCCTCCTCGGCGACCGTGCCCAGGTACTGCAGCACGTTCGGGTGCCGCAGGCGGGCCATGATCCCGGCCTCCCGGCGGAGGGCCGAGATCAGCGGCGGCACGGAGGACTGCGGCCGCTGCTGCTGCTGCTGCCGCAGATCGGCATCGCCGCCGCCGCCGCAGATCCGGTGCTGGTAGCGCGCGCCCGGAGGCGCCGAGGCCGCCGCCGCCGCCGCGGCGTCGAGCACCTTGACCGCCACGGCCGTCTCGCCCCACCTGGCGAGCCAGACGCGGCCAAAGGCCCCCTCACCGATGGGGGCGAGGAGCTCGAGCTCAGAGAAGGGCACGTCGAGCGCCGCGGCCTCGGCGGCGGCGGAGGCCGGGGAGGGCGAGCTCGCGCGGGCGCGGCCCTGCGAGCCAGAGCCAGAGCCCGCGGTCGCCAGGGGCGCCGCCTTCTCGCCTCCCGCGGAGGGGGCCACGCTCCCGGCGGTCGAGGGCCGCACCGAGGGCATCAGCTTCGCGTTGGCGAACGGGCTGGCCGCGGAGGCCGCGGAGAAGGGGGCAGAAGATGCGTCGAACGCCTTGTTCGAGCCGCCCCTCTCGCCCTTTCCCCCTCCTCTTCCCGCCCCGGCGCCGCTGCCACCGCTCCCGCCGCCGCCGCTCCCGCCGCCGCTCCCGCCGCCGCCGCCGCCGCTCCCGCCGCCGCCACCGCCGCTTCCGCCGCTCTTCCTCGCGGCGACGCGGGTGACGAACGCGACGAGGCACGCCGAGGAGGCGACCACGGCCACGATACCGGCGATGACGCCGGCGATGGCGCCATTCGAGAGCCCGCCGGCGCCATTCGAGAGCCCGCCGGCCCCTCCGTCCGCCGCCGCCGATGCCGCCGCGCCCCGCCGCAGCAGCTGCTCCTCCTGCTCCTGCTGCACGCCGGCCGCGGCCGCCGCCACCGACGTGCCCCAGCCCCCGCCCCCGCCGCCGCCCTCGCTCCAGCTCGCCAGCGACCCCTTGGTCAGCGAGATCAGCCCGACCCTCTCGGCCGGGATGCCGCGCTCGGCCA
>Ga0315287_10003826_pt1 | contig 14580 bp, 8 predicted proteins | sample YL17G11_0_MG_FD_205037 | JGI IMG/M metagenome (GOLD analysis project Ga0315287, IMG submission 205037) | Sediment microbial communities from Yellowstone Lake, YNP, Wyoming, USA - YL17G11_0 | ecosystem: Environmental > Aquatic > Freshwater > Lake > Sediment | place: USA: Wyoming | collected... | reverse complement strand
GGGCGTTGATGAAATTGATGTTGGCGTTCAGGATCGGTGTGAGCAGCCCCTTGAGCAGCGCGATCGTAAGCGGCGCCACGTTGTAGTTGATGATGTCGCCGGCATACTCGACGGCCACCTCTTCGATTCCGCCCTTCACGATCTGGGCCTCGAAGGTGCCCAGCTTCTCGGCCAGCGCGAGGTAAGGCTGGATGTGGGTCAGAAGCTCCGCGCTCACCGACGGGAAGTTGATGGCGTTGCGGATTTCGCCCTTCGTCAAAAAGTCGGCGATCTGCTCGGCGATGGCAATGGCCACGTTGCGCTGGGCCTCGTCCGTCGCTGCCCCCAGGTGGGGCGTGCAGATGACCTGGGGGTGATTCACAAGCTCCGTGTTCTTCGTGGGTTCTTCGTCGAAGACGTCCAGGGCCGCGCCGGCCACCTTGCCGGATTTCAGGGCATCCAGGAGGTCCTTTTCGTTGATGATCCCGCCGCGGGCGCAGTTGACGATGAAGACGCCGTTGCGCATCTTGGCGATGGAGGCGGCATTGATGACGTTCTTCGTGTCCTTGGTCAACGGCGTGTGGACGGAGATGAAGTGAGCGCGCTTCAGCAGCTCGTCGAGGGTGACCAGCGTGATGCCCATCTTCTCGGCCGTCTCGGGGGCGAGGAAGGGGTCGTAGGCGATGACGCTCATCTTGAGGCCCTGGGCCCGGTCGGCCACGATGGTGCCCACCCGGCCAATGCCGATGATCCCGAGGGTCTTGTTGTAGACCTCGTTGCCCATGAACTTGTTCTTTTCCCACTTGCCGGACTTCATCGAGGCCGTGGCCTGGGGGATCTGCCTGGCGAGTGCAAACATCATGGCGATGGAGTGCTCGGCCGTGGTGATGGTGTTCCCGCCCGGGGTGTTCATGACGACGATGCCGCGCTTGCTTGCGGCGTTGACGTCGACGTTGTCGACCCCGATGCCGGCCCGTCCGACGACCTTGAGGTTGTCGGCCTTTTCGATGATCTCCTTCGTGACCTTGGTGGCGCTGCGGATGGCAAGGCCGTCGTAGTCCTTGATAATCCCCTTGAGCTCGTCGGGCGTGAGGTTGGTCATCACGTCCACTTCGAGGCCAGGGGTGTTCTTCAATATCTCAATCCCCTCCGGGGACAGCGTATCGCTGATAAGCACTCGCTTCATGTTTTTCTTCCCTTTCGTTTTTGCGGTCATGACGCCCTCCTTTTTACTTCACCTTTTGAAGGTACACCTTCTCCAGGGCATCGAGGGCCTGTTTCACATCGTCGGGCTCGATCGTAGGCCCGCACCAGAGGCGGAAGCCCGCGGGGGCATCCCGGTAGGCGCTCACGTCGTGAGCCGCCCCTTCCTTGCTCAGCTGGCCCGCCACGGCCTTGATGAAATCGGACTGTTCCTTCTCCGCCATGGCCCTGAACTTGTTGCTGACGACCTTCAGGCAGACCGACGTGTTGGATCGTGTGGCCTTGTCTTCGGCGAGGAATGCGACCCAGTCGCGCTTTGCGATCCAGTCCTCGATGACCTTCAGGTTCGCCTCGCTGCGCTTGAAGAGCCCTTCAAGTCCGATCGGCTCGGCCCATTTCAGGGCGTCCAGATAGTCCTCGACGCAGAGCATCGAGGGCGTGTTGATCGTGTCGCCGTCGAAGATGGCCTTGTCCACGGCGCCTTTCTTCTTCAGGCGGAAGACCTTCGGCAGGGGCCAGGGAGGATCGTAGGCCGCAATCCGTGCCACGGCGCGGGGGCTGAGCACGAGGACCCCGTGCGCCGCCTCTCCGCCCAGGCATTTCTGCCACGAGTAGGTCAGGACGTCGACCTTCGACCAGTCGATGGGCATGGCGAATACGGCGCTCGTGGCGTCGCACATCGACAGGCCCTCGCGGTTATCCGGGATCCAGTCCCAGTTCGGGATCTTCACACCGCTCGTCGTGCCGTTGGCTACGAATACGACATCGCTTTTCCAGTCCACGGCCTTCAGGTCGGGGAGCTTCCCGTAGGGGGCCTCGAGGACCGTCGGTTTCAGCTTGAGTTCCTTCTGGATGTCCTTGGCCCACTCGCCGCTGAAGCTTTCCCACACCAGCACGGTGACCGGCCGGGGCCCCAGCATCGTCCACATGGCCGCCTCGAAGGCGCCCGTGTCGGAGCCGGGCAGGATCCCGAGCAGGTAATCGTCGGGGACGCCGAGGAGTTTCTTGCTGCGGGCGATCGCATCGCCCAGTTTGGCTTTGCCCAGCGCCGAGCGGTGGGAGCGTCCCACGGCGGCGTCTTTCAACCCGTCGAGATTCCACCCGGGTCTTTTACTGCAGGGGCCGGAGCTGAAGTTTGGATTATGGGGCATAATGACTCACCTGTTGTCAAAAATCGGAAAGAGTCCTCTTATCAGAAATCGACCGTTTAGACAAGCAAATTCCGAGGGGCTCCGGCAGGGCCCAACCCCCTTTGGGATCGATGGAAACTTGAATAAAACCTTTACCAAAAAGCGTGTTACGGGTAAAAGAAGTGACCGGTGACCGGTGACCCGTGACCGGTGGAAGAAGTAAGAAGTGTCCGGGGTAAAGGGGAGAATGAAAAAACAGCAGAAAACCGCCTTTTTCTGTCAGAACTGCGGGTATGAGTCGCCCAAGTGGGTCGGGAAGTGCCCCGGCTGCGGGGAGTGGAACCGCTTTGCCGAGGAGCCGACGAAGGCGACGGACTCCCGCGTGCCGCCGGAGTACCAGCTGAACGAGAAACCCCGTTCCATCGATACCGTCGAGGCCGACGAGAAGGGCCGCCTCAAGACGGGCATGGAGGAGATGGACCGTGTCCTCGGCGGGGGCATCGTGGCCGGCTCGGCCATCCTCGTGGGAGGCGATCCGGGCATCGGCAAGTCGACCCTGCTGCTGCAGGTCCTGCACCGCCTGGCTTCGGGGGGGCGAAAGGTCCTCTACGTCACGGGCGAGGAGTCGGCCAGCCAGATCAAGCTGCGGGCGGACCGGATCGGGGCCTCCTCGAAAAACCTCTTTGTGCTCGTGGAAGTGGCCCTCGAAAACATCCTGAAGTATATAAAGGAAGTCGGGCCCGCCGCTGTGGTGATCGATTCCATCCAGACCGTCTACTGCTCCCTTCTCTCCTCGGCCCCGGGAAGCGTGGGGCAGGTGAGGGAGGCCTCGGAGCGGCTCATCATCTTCTCCAAGAAAACGGGGATCCCCGTCTTTCTCGTGGGCCACGTCACGAAGGACGGCTCCATCGCGGGCCCCAAGGTCCTCGAGCACATGGTCGACACGGTCCTCTACTTCGAGGGCGACTCGGGGCACTCCTATCGCATCATCCGGGGGATCAAGAACCGCTTCGGCCCCACCAACGAGATCGGCGTCTTCGAGATGCGCGACCGGGGCCTCGTGGAGGTGTCGAACCCCTCGGAGTACTTCCTCACGGAGCGCCCCGAGGGAATGGCCGGCTCCGTGGTGGTAGCGTCGATCGAGGGCACCCGGCCCATCCTGGTCGAGGTCCAGGCCCTGGTGGTGAGCACGAGCTTCGGCATGCCCCGGCGCACCGCCATCGGCGTCGACACGAACCGCGTGTCGCTCCTGGTGGCGGTCCTGGACAAGATCGGCGGCCTGCACCTGGGAAACCATGACATCTTTCTCAACGTGGCGGGGGGCGTGAGGCTCTCCGAGCCGGCTACGGATCTGGGGATTGCGGCGGCCATCGCCTCGAGCTTCCTCGACCGGCCCATCGACCCGAAAACGGTCGTCTTCGGCGAGGTGGGACTCACGGGCGAGATCCGCGGGATCAACCAGATGGAAGTCCGGATCCGCGAGGCGGCCCGCATGGGATTTACGCGCTGTGTCCTGCCGCGCACGCAGTTCAGGGGGCTGGACAAGGCCGGAGCAATCGAACTGGTTCGCGTGGGGCACCTGAAGGAGTTGCTGGCAGAGATTTTTTGAGCCATTGTTGCCGTCACAGATCATGCGAGGAGTGACCGATCATTGAAAATACTCATCGTCGACGACGAAAAGGACATCGTGGATCTCGTGGCCTACAACCTCGAGAAGGAGGGCCACGAAGTCCTGAAGGCCTATGACGGGGAACGGGCGATGCAACTCGTCCGGACAAAGACCCCCGACCTCGTTGTCCTCGATCTCATGCTGCCAGGCATCCAGGGGCTCGAGGTCTGCAAGAGGCTGCGCCAGGACCCGTCAACGGCTTTAATCCCGATCATCATGCTGACGGCCAAGGGGGACGAGATCGACAAGATTCTCGGTCTCGAGGTCGGCGCCGACGACTACATCACCAAGCCCTTCAGTGTGAAGGAGCTCATGGCCCGGGTGAAGGCCTTGCTGCGAAGGGCCGATGTCCGCAAGACGCCCGAGAAGGCCGAGACCGTCGAGTTCAAAGGTCTCCGGATCGATCTCAAATCCTACGAGGTCACCGTCAACGGCCGAAACGTGAACCTCAGTCCCACGGAATTCAAGCTTCTTCGCTTCCTCTGCCAAAACCCGGGCCGCGTCTACAGCCGGGACCAGATCCTGGACCAGGTCTGGGGCGACGAGTCTTACGTGGAGCCCCGCACCGTGGACGTGCACATCCGGCGCCTGCGGGCCCAGATCGAGCCGGACGATAACAGCCCCGACTACATCGTCACCGTCCGCGGCGTCGGCTACAAGTTCATAGACCGCTGAGCCTCCCGCCGCCGCTTCGAGAAGTCAAATCCCCCTTTCATCTTACGAAAGGGGAAAAGAGGGGGATTTGTGGCACTGTCTTTGCCGTCATTGCGAGGATTCGCAGAGCCCGTGGCAATCTTCGTTTTCCGGAACTGACGAACTGTCTTCACGCAGGAAATTCTTGACAAAACGGAGCGCCCGCGTTTATAAGTAAAGGCAAATCATTGCGGCATTTTTAGTTGCATCATCCGAGCGCCGGAGAGTTCGGCGTTGTAGACAGGAGGCACATCCTGCAATCGGATCAACCCAATGAACCCTGCCTACCGGCCCGACCCTGGCCGACTTTCGTTTCAATCCAGAGGATAACTATTGTCCCGACCCGCGTGAAATGTTCCTTCGATGGGACAGCTTCGCGGGGCAGGGCAGTAGACTGCCGCGGCAACGGAGGAATCTGATCCATGGTGAAAACGTTCATACTGGACACAAACGTACTGCTTCACAACCCGGGGGCCCTCTATGCCTTCGAGGACAACGATGTGGTCATCCCCATGGCCGTCATCGAGGAAATCGACAACCAGAAGAAGAGGCAGGACGAGGTCGGACGCAACGCCCGTGTCGTGTCCCAGGAACTCGACAAGATGCGCGAGTCGGGCTGCCTGTCGACGGGCGTGCCTCTTCCCTCGGGCGGCAAGCTGCGCATCGAGCTCAACCACCAGGAACACATCGACGGATTCCCTCCCGGTTTCGATCCCCACAAGACGGACAACCGGATCCTCGCCGTGGCCTACAGCTTGAGCAAGGCGCTTGTCGGGAGGGTTTTCCTGGTGTCGAAGGACCTGAACCTGCGCGTCAAGTCAGATGTCCTCGGCATCCCCGCCCAGGATTTCTACAACGACAAGGTGAACTACCACGAGCTCTACACGGGCGCAGGCGTGGTCGATGTGACGGCGGAGGAGATGGATGCCTTTTTCAAGGAAGGGCGCCTGGAGATGAACGGGCGCGGCCCGGGCAGGCCCCACGAGTTCTTCGTGCTGAAGAACCACGTTGCGTCCTCCCAGTCGGCGCTGTCCCGATACTTCCGCGGGGAGCTGAGGCCGCTTGTACACGGCGAGAGCACCAACCAGGGAATCAAGGCGCGAAACAAGGAACAGCGCTTTGCCCTGGAGCTGCTCCTCAACGACCAGATCCGCGTGGCGACCCTCGTGGGCCGCGCCGGGACGGGAAAGACGCTGCTGGCCATCGCCGTGGGCCTCGAGAAGGTCATGGAGCAGAAGACCTACTCGAGACTTCTCATCACCCGGCCCGTCATCCCGCTTGGCAACGACCTGGGCTTCCTCCCGGGCTCCAAGGAGGAGAAGCTGCGACCCTGGATGCAGCCCATTTACGACAACCTGGAGTTCATCTTCAGCAACAACCCCGAGCCGCACCGGATCATCGAGCACCTGATGGACCGGGGAATCCTCGATATGGAGGCCCTGGCCTACATCCGGGGCCGGAGCATCCCCAAGCAGTTCATCATCTGCGACGAGGCGCAGAACCTCACGCCGCACATGATCAAGACGCTCATCACCCGAGTGGGCGAGGGCACGAAGATCGTCTTCACGGGCGACCCCGAGCAGATCGACCACCCCTATCTCGATGCCAGCAGCAACGGCCTGACCTACCTCGTGGAGAACCTGAAGGACGAGGAGCTCGCCGGCCACGTCACTCTCTTCAAGGGGGAGAGGTCCATGGTGGCCGAAATGGGGGCGAGACTCCTTTAAAGAGGGGTATAGGGTAAAGGACAAAGCCGACAGCCAACAGCAAGATCCCCCTGTTTTCTCATCGCAAAAAGAGAGGCACAGGGGGATTTTTTATTTCTTCCGGCGGGCTGTTTTTTTCGGGACCGCGTTGGGCTCGAGGAAATTTTTTCGGATGTCCACGCTGGAGCGCTTGCCGATGTGCTTGAAGTTCTCCGCAAGCCAGTGCTCCGCCGTCTCGCGGCCCCGGTCGCGCAGCTCCGTGAGAAATTCCCAGCTGCTGACGAATTTGGTGGCCGCGCCCAGATCCTTCAGCGCCTCGTCGGCCCGGATCGAGTGCACCAGCACGTTCTTGAGCTTTCCCCGATACTCGTCGCGGATCCAGTTCTCGTCGAGCAGTTTTAAGACGAAGGCGATGGCGCGCAGCTCTTTCAGAAGCGACGAGTTGAAGGTGATCTCGTTGAGGCGGTTGCCGATGTCCATGGCGCTCGTGGGGATCTCTTCGCGCACGATGGGGTTGATGTGGATGATGACCATGTCGCGGGACTGCGTGTAGTAGAAGAGGGGAAAGAGCGAGGGGTTCCCCATGTAGCCCCCGTCCCAGTAGTGTTCCCCGCCGATCTCGACGGCCTGGAAGTAAAAGGGCAGGCAGGTTGACGCCAGGACGACCTCCGGCGTGATCTCCTCGTTGCGGAACACGCGGACCTGACCCGTGCGGACGTTTGTGGCGCTGATGAAGAGCTCGACGCAGTCGCAGCGGACGAGCTCCTCGAAGTCGATGCAGTTGCAGAGCATGTCCCTCAGCGGGTTGAAATCCTGCGGGTTGAACTGGTAGGGAGAAAAGACCCTTGTCCATGCGTCGAAGAGCCAGAACGAGAGGCCCGAGGCCGCCGGCCAGAGCTTCTCCATGGGCGACTGCCGGACGGGGCTGTATAGCTCGCCGGCCTTGCTGACCTCCCGCCAGAGATCGTTCAGTGCCTGCCGGGCGCCGTCGGGACCCCCCTTCATGGCGCCCCAGGCATAGGCAACGGCATTCAGGGAGCCCGCGCTCGTAGCGGAGAGTCCCTCGATGTCGATCCTGCCGTCCTCGAGGAGCCGATCCAGGATTCCCCAGGCGAAGGCGCCATGGGTTCCGCCGCCCTGGAGGGCCAGGTTGACCATCTTTTTTTTCTTTCCGCCCATGTGCCTCACCCGGGTATTTTACCTCGTCAAACACTAAGGGAAAGTGGAGGGGCTGTCAACGCGAAAGCTCCCACTATGCGGAGAAATCGCCGCCGGGGGTCAGTTGTGCGCAGCGGACGGGAGAGTCGGGGCCCAATGGCGACAAAGGCATGAATCTTGTAATGTTTCACCGAAATGCGGTCCGGGGTGCACCCGGCTCGACAGAGTGCCTGAGGTTCACGTGTGTAAGGGCGGCATCAAAATCTTCTATATCGGCCCCTTGGGCCTTCTGGTCCTGACGCTCGCCGCGTTTTTCGACGTGCTGTTCCTTGTCGACGGCGCGGTGCTTTCCGGTGTGCATTCGGACCTGGCCACGCAGTTTGTGCACTGGCGGGGCTTCGGCTTCGGCGAGATTGCCCGGGGAAACCTCCCTCTCTGGAACCCGCACATCTACTGCGGGGCTCCTTTTCTGGCCGGGTTCCAGTCGGCGCTTCTGTATCCCCTGAATGCCCTCTATCTCGTGCTGCCTCTGGCCAAGGCCATAAACTGGGGCATCGCGCTGCACGCCTTTCTCGGGGGGCTCTTCTTCTATTTCTGGGCCCTCAAGCGGGGCCTGCACCCGCTTGCCTGCTTCCTGGCGGGGGCCGAGTTCATCTTCTGCGCGCCATACTTTCTGCACATCTATGCGGGGCACCTGCCCAACGTCTGCACCATGATCTGGGCCCCGCTGCTTTTTCTGGCCATCGACGGGGCCGTGGAGAAGCCTGGCGCCGGGTGGTGTCTGCTGGGGATCATTGCCGTTGCGATGCAGATCCTCGCCGGTCACATCCAGTATGTCTACTACACGGGGATCGCGGCCGTTATCTACCTGGCCCTGAGGCTTCCGGGGGCCGCTGAACGGATGAAGGCGCTTACCTGCTTTTTTCTGTTCTACGGAGGGGCCGTCATCCTCGCGGCGGCCCAGATCCTGCCCGGCATTGAGGCAGGGAGGGACACGTTGCGGGTGGCCGGCGTGCCTTATGAGTTCGCCACGATGTTTTCCTTCCCGCCGGAGAATCTCATCACCTGGGTCGCCCCTGCGTTTTTCGGCGACATGGTTCATTTCCCATACTGGGGGCGCTGGACCCTGTGGGAGATGTCCCTCTTCGTGAGCGTCACGGGTTTTCTGCTGGCCGTCTACGCCGTCGTGTTGAGGCAGGGCAGGGAGCGCTTCATCCCCGCGGCCATGGCGGGGATCCTCCTGCTTCTGGCCATGGGGTCGTATCTGCCCTGGTTTGGGTTGCTGTATGCGTATCTGCCGGGTTTCGACAAATTCCGCGGCGTCTCCAAGTTCGTCTTTCAGGCCACCCTCTTCGTGATCCTGCTTTCCGCCATGGGGCTTGACAGCCTCATCCGCGACGGGCTCCGGAAGCGGTGGCAGATCCTGGCGGCAATGATCGCCGCGGCAACGCTTTCGCTAATTGCCGGCCTGGCGATCTGTCAATCATCCCTGTCGCCTGCCGGACTGTGGCCGGGCTTCATGCGCTGGCTCTTCGGCACAGCTCTAGACTATCTGCAGGCAGGGACGATCCCAAACAGCCTGGCTGTCGTGAAGGCAGGCGAGTTTGCCGCTCTCGGCCTGGCGGTCCTGGCTGCCACGTGCATCGTCATCGCCGCGATCCTTTTTGTGCGCGTCTCCAATCTCTGGAAGGCTTCGCTGCTCGTCTGCCTGGCCGTCGTGGAGCTCTTTTGCGCAGGGCTTTCCGGCCGGGACACCTTCCGGCTTGCCGCCGCTTATCCCGCGGACATGGTGGAGATGTTCCGGCAGAGGCCGGGCGATCACCGCATCCTGAACCCCTACAACCCGAATCTCGCCATGTCCATGGGGTGGCGGGACGTATGGGGCTACGACCCGCTGATCCCGCGCCGCTACGGGGAGCTCATGGCCTGGATGCAGCAGGTGGATATCATGCAGATCGTGAGAAATGATCTGCAGTTCCGCGATCACCCCCTGCTGAGAATGCTGGGGTGCCGCTATATGCTCGCCCCCATCGAGGGCAGGATTGTGCTGGCGGATCTGGGCGGTGACGTCATGCCCCGCGCGGCTCTGGTCGGGCAGTGGACCGTAGAGCAGGACCGTGACCGGGCGTTTGCCATCCTGGGGCGAGCGGGGTTTGACCCGCAAAGGCTCGTCGTCCTGGAGCGGGATCCGAAACTTCCCACGGGCAAGGCGTCCGGCAGCCCTGGCTCGGTGAGGGTGACGGAGTCCTCGACGGACCATCTCACGATCGAGGCCGAGGTGAAGGCGGCCTCCATCCTTGTCGTGACGGACAACTTCACGGACGGCTGGCGCATCGTGCCCCTGGCCCCAAGCGCATCGGCCGCTTATGAGATCATCCCCGCCAACTACGCGCTACGGGGAGTTCCGCTTGCGCCGGGACATCATCGCTTCCGGATGGAGTACCGCCCTGCTTCATTTGTGGTCGGCGCCTGGCTCTCTTTAGCAGGTGTTGCCGCCTGGCTGGCCGTCGCCGCTTTTTTCGTTTGGCGCAAACGAAATCCAGGTGCGGGAGGCTCTGCGCAACCAGAGCCCCGATGCGAGGTGAAAGGATGACCGTGCCGGTAGAGCGCAGGGGATTCTATGTTTGCCTGGTTCTTGCCGCGGCAGCGCTGGCGGTCTATTACCCCGTGGTGGGCTTCGATTTTGTCAACCTTGACGATCCGCTCTATGTATACGAAAACCCCCACGTGCGGGCCGGGATCACCCCCGAGGGCATCCGCTGGGCCTTCACGAACCTCGATGCCAATTTCTGGCACCCGCTTACCTGGCTCTCCCATATGCTCGACTGGCAGCTCTTCGGTCCCCGGGCGGGCGGGCACCACGCCATGGGCCTGCTGTTGCACACGGCAAACACGCTGCTTCTTTTCCTGGCGCTTGCGCGGCTGACAGGCCGGTTCTGGGAGAGTGCGGCCGTGGCGGCCCTCTTCGCCCTGCACCCGCTGCACGTGGAATCCGTAGTCTGGGTCTCGGAGCGCAAGGACGTGCTGAGCACGTTCTTCTTCATGCTCACGCTGCTTGCCTACCCGCGATACGTGGAAAACCCCACCCCGGGCCGAGCCCTGGGTGTCATCACTCCCTATGCCCTCGGCCTCATGGCAAAGCCGATGCTCGTGACGGTTCCCTTCGTTTTGCTGCTTCTGGATTTCTGGCCGCTGCGGCGCTTCGGGAACGGCGGCCTGGAATGGAATGCGGCAAAGACACTGATTCTGGAAAAGATCCCCCTCGTGGTCCTGGCCATACTTGCGGGGGTACTGGCCCTTGTCGCCCAGGCAAAGGGATCGGCCCTGGCCGACATGGATCTCGTGCCCCTCGACATGCGGCTTTCGAATGCAGCCGTTTCGACCGTGGCCTACCTTTGGAAAACTCTCTGGCCCGTCGAGCTGGCCGTTCATTATCCCCTGGGGCCTGTTCCTGCCGGGATGGCCATCGGTGCAGGCTTCGTCCTCGCAGCGATAACGGCCATTGCGTTGCCCGCGATCCGGCGCTTTCCTTATGTGACCGTCGGGTGGCTCTGGTACCTGGTCACGCTTGCGCCCGTGAGCGGGATCATCCAGGTGGGATGCCACTCCATGGCGGACCGCTACACCTACATCCCGCTCATCGGCATCTTCATCATCGCGGTGTGGGGGAGTTCAGATCTGTTCTCCCGTGCCCGGCGATGGAGGGAACCTGCCGCCTTCGGGGCCTGTGCGCTTGCGCTGGCGATCGGGGCCGTAACGTGCTATCAGCTCCAATACTGGAGTGACAGTGAAACCCTCTTGCGTCGTGCGCTGGCCGTGACGGGTCCGAACGGGATCGCCGAGAACAACCTGGCTACGGCTCTCACTTCACGGGGCGCTTACGAGGAGGCGCTCCCGCATGTTCTGCGCGCCGTGGAGCTGCGGCCGGCCGATGACGAGGTGGTATTCAACGTCGGGAATACACTGGCAGGCCTCCGACGCGACGATGAAGCGAGGGCCTGGATTGAGAAGTCCATACAGATCAACCCGCGCCTCGAGAAGGCGTACACCAATCTCGGTGCCCTGCTCATCCGGCAGAAGCGTTTCGATGAAGCCGTCGGGCGGCTGCAGACGGCACTGGGTCTGAACCCCGCAAGCCCCGTGACACGGCTCAACCTGGCCGTGGCTCTTGCAGCGGCAGGGCACATCGATGAGGCTGCGGCACATCTCGACGAGGCCGTGAGGCTCGCGCCGGATTCTCTCCTTCTGCGGACGAAGGTGTTGCAGAGCTGGTGGATGATGGGCCTGCGGGACCGGGCCCTTCGCGAGAACGAGTGGATACGCAGTGTTGACGGCAAGTTGGCCGATGAGCTTGCGAAGTGGATGGAAACAAGAAAAGAAGTTGATTAGCTCAGCGCCGCGCCAACGAACTAAATCACTAACGAACCGTTTTTAAGGCCCATGACTTTTACATTCGACCGACAGAAAGTGCTGATCTCCATCCTGCTCGTCGCGGCCACGGCGGCCGTCTACGGGCAGGTGATCGGCTTTACGTTTGTCAATCTCGACGACAACCCGTACGTGCTGGACAACCCCGCCGTCCTCCAGGGGTTGTCCCCGAAGGGGGTCCTCTGGGCCTTCACGACCTTCCACGCCGATTTCTGGCATCCGCTCACGTGGCTCTCCCACATGCTCGACGTGGAGTTCTTCGGCCTCTGGGCGGGTGGGCATCACCTCACGAGCCTGCTGCTGCACCTGGCCAGCACGGTCATCCTGTTTCTTGCCCTGGCGGCCATGACAGGGGCCAACGCACCGAGCGCTGCCGTGGCGGTCCTCTTTGCCCTGCACCCGCTGCACGTGGAATCCGTGGCCTGGGTGGCGGAGCGCAAGGATGTCCTGAGCACCTTTTTCTTCATGCTCACCCTGCTGGCCTACGTGAAGTACTGCCGGACAGGCCGGTGGGCGCACTATGGCGTCGTCTTGATCTTCTTCGTTCTGGGCCTGATGGCCAAACCGATGCTCGTCACCGTTCCCGTGATCCTGGTGCTTCTGGATTTCTGGCCGCTGAGACGGTTCAGTTTGCAGGACCTGAAGAGCCCGCGGACCCTTCTGCCGCTTCTCGAGGAAAAGGTGCCCTTTTTCATGATCGGGTTTCTCTTCAGCGTCGTGGCCGTATTCGCCCAGATCCACAGCGGCGTGGCGATGCCCTTTTCCGGCGGCTACCCGGTGTGGATCCGCATCGTGAACGCGATGGCTTCCTACGGCACGTACCTCGTGCTGACCGTCTGGCCCACGGGGCTCGTCCCCTTTTATCAGCACGCCGGCGAGGAGGTGTCTCTCTGGAAGGCGGGCGCTTCCATGACGGCGATTGCGGCGACGGCGGCATTCGCATGCTGGAAGGCCAGGCAATACCCCTACCTGATCGTGGGGCTCGCCTGGTATCTCATCACGCTGCTGCCCGTCATCGGGATCCTCCAGGTCGGCTGGCATTCCATGGCGGACCGCTACACCTACATCCCGCTCATCGGGATCTTCATCATGGCGGCCTGGGGGATGAACGATCTCGTGGAAGACAGGCCCTGGGGAAAGGCCGCCCTGGCCGTCACGGCTGGCGGCATCCTGGGCGCGCTGATGATCCTGACCTGGGTCCAGGCGGGGCACTGGAGGGACAGCGTCCGGCTTTTCGAGTATGTGGTCAAGGCAAGTCCGGGAAACGCGCTGGCCCACAACAACCTCGGCTCCGCCTACCAGGACGAAGGGCGCATGAAGGAGGCCATCGGCCAGTACCACGAATCCATTCGCATCAAGCCGTTCTTCCTGAAAGCCTATGTCAACCTTGCCCTGGCCATGGACCGGGAGGGACGGCCCGACATCGCCATCGCCTTTTTCCAGCACATCATCATGAACTGGCCCCAGTTCGGCGCCGGCCACGCCATGCTGGCCGACATCCTGAAAAAGCAGGACAAGCCGAGCGATGCCATCACGCGGTATCTGGAGTCGCTGCAGATCGAGGAATTCCCCGAGGTCCATGTGAGACTGGGCCAGCTTCTTGCCAGCGAAGGCAAGACGGAGGAAGCCGCCTTTCACTTCTACCGCGCCCTGGAGATGAACCCCGCGCTCGTCGATGCGCGGGTGAACCTGGGCATCCTGCTCGTAAAGAAAGGCATGATCGAGGAGGCACGGAAGGAATACCTTACGGCGCTGCGGATTGCCCCCAACCTTGCGGAGGCCCATTTCAGCCTGGGGAACCTCTACCTCCGGGAGGGAAAGCTCGAGGACGCCCGCAGGCATCTCTCCGAAGCGGTGCAGGCCAATCCCGAACACGCCGGCGCCCGGACGAACCTGGGGGTGACCCTGGGGCGGCAGGGGAACATGAAGGGGGCGATAGAGCAGCTCGAAAAGGCCGTCGAGCTGAAGCCCGACTCCGCTGAAGCCCATGATAACCTTGCGAAGGCCTGCTGGGTTGAGGGCAGACGCAGCGAGGCCCTGCGGGAGCTGGCGGCCCTGAAGAAACTCAACCCCGCCTTGGCGAAGCAGCTGCAGGCCTGGATGGACTCGACGGGCCCGAAGCCAACCTCACGCTGAGCATCCTGAGGCCGCTCCTCCTTCTTTTCCTCCACCGGTCACGGGTCACTGGTCACCGGTCACTTCTTCTCTCCTTGCCCTCCCATCCCTCCTCGGTCGCCTGTGGTATTGCAATCCGCTGAGATCAGGCAGATAATGAATTGTCACGACTTCTTAACCAACCTGTCATCGAACTGTAACAATTCCCATCTATACTAGCTGCAAACGGTAAGACCGCATTCCAAGGAGGAAATAAAAATGACCCGAATGTTGAAATTTCTCGTGGCAGCTCTCGTGGCTCTCAGCCTGATTGGGGGTGCGTCGGCCCTTGCGGCGGAGAGCCTTGGCGTCAACGGCTCCACGACGGTGCTCCCTATCGGACAGGCGACGGCTGAGGCGTACATGAAGAAAAACCCCGACGTGAACATCTCCATCTCCGGCGGCGGGTCCGGAAACGGCATCAAGGCCCTCATCGACAAAACGACGCAGGTTGCCATGT
>Ga0315287_10003825_pt1 | contig 14581 bp, 16 predicted proteins | sample YL17G11_0_MG_FD_205037 | JGI IMG/M metagenome (GOLD analysis project Ga0315287, IMG submission 205037) | Sediment microbial communities from Yellowstone Lake, YNP, Wyoming, USA - YL17G11_0 | ecosystem: Environmental > Aquatic > Freshwater > Lake > Sediment | place: USA: Wyoming | collected... | reverse complement strand
AGTTGCATATCCATAATCGAGCGTGTCAAGGAGCGCACCACCGACTATAACGCCGGGGTTCTTGCCATGTCGCTGCAAGGCATCAGCCTTGTGGCGAAGGATATTGACGCGAGGCTGATTGGAATAAAAGAGAGGGATGAATAGTATGGTTGGAATATCAGACCAAGACCACACCTACATCTTCGGGCAGACAACCAAGATACGGAACGCCCTGTGCGCCAACGACCTAATCACGATGAACACCGAGGCGATAAGGCTTGCGATGCACATTCAGGATTTGATAAAGAAAGGTGATAAGGTATGACAACCGACGAGGAAATAACCATAGAGGAGAAGTTTTGGCAGGCTCACTTCGTGGTCTGTCAAAATGCGCCAGCAAAAGAAGATGGAAGAAAGATAATGCTTGAAGCAGCAGTTATGATGGCAACGAAGTTGATAGCAGAAGCCCGCGCCTCGGAACAAGACAAGGCAACGGCAATACAGATACTTGCGTTTGAACAAGGCATAGCAGAAGGCTATAATCATGGGCAAGCCTCAGTAATGGCAACCTGCTCCGACTGCCAGAAGGTGCAGAGGAAGAAAGGGCAAGCCGACCTGATTGGGAAATTGACGAGCAGAGAAATAATCATAAAGATGCTGAACGAGAACTACAAGGTTCCTGACCTAATGGCAGGAAGCTATACAAAAAACGAGGTGCTTAGAAACGAGGAACAGCGAATTGATGCAGTCAGAGCAGTTATGCTAAAAGCAGCTTCCGAAAGCGCGGAGGCAAAAGGCGATGTTTCTATTCACAGCCTTCCGCACCCAATGAAAATGAGGGTGGGCTTGCAGGCTTCGTCGCCTGCCAATTCCGCAAAGGGCAAATCGGAAAGCGCAGGCGGCAACGTGGCAATCGGGAAGCCTGAGTTGCAGGACAACGCCAAACCCGAAAAGCCCCCGCCCTATACCTGCCAAGAGTGTGGAGAGCGCCATTGTTGGATAACCGAGGCAAACAGGAGCCATAAGAAAACCAAGCCCGAAAATGCCTGCAAACGGAGAAGATAAAGATGATTGAACCTTGTATTGATACCAACACCTATATTTTTGGAGTAATACTTGCATGGATTGGTGGATTTCTTATGGCAAGATACCTATGGGATAACAAGCCCGAAAAGAAGGTGAAATAAATGCAAGAACCATCTTATTATATTGGAATGGTTGTCGGGGCAGTCCTTGTGCTGGCTGTCGAGATGTTTGTCTTTTGTATTCTGATGATGGCTGTTGAAGAAGATGAAATGGAAAAGGAGCGAGAACATGGGAAAAAGTCTTAAATTCAGGTTTAAGGAACGGAAAAAAGTCAAGCGCGACGAGGACAGGGTGACGCAATAGCAAAACTAAGCAAATGTGGAATTACACGGCTCCGCGAGTGCGGTGATTGCGGGCAGTTCCTCCCATGCGCAGCTTACCTATGCCGCGGATGTACGAGGTTCCGTGAAAGGTCAAGACTAAAAGGTGATAACCACGCCTGATGAAAAAAACGACGACGGATTGCGCAGGATATTCCCCCAGCTCTCGGACAGCGAGTTCGCCGTGCTGAAGTGCCTCGACCAGCTCGTAAAGGACTTCGAGAAAGACCAGAAGTTCAAAAAGGAGTTCATGCACGCATTGTCGCAGCGCGGGGCGATAAGGGTGCGCATCACGTTTGTCAGGTCGAAGGAATACCCGCACAGGCACGAGGTTCTCGAACTCGGCTTCAAGCGCATGGAGCCTGGCGCTCCCGCGTGCAACGCATCAGCGTGCCGCGCCGTGCAGAACATAATGACGCATCTTGGGAACGCCGCCGTCGAGCAGGCGAATGGCGATAAATGATGAACTATGGAAAGCATGTACCTATGGGTACATAACACGTCGAGGAAAAACGTGGAAACGTTGTACCGATGGTTACATATTGATGGTTTTATGAAACTCTCCGACATCACGAAGAACCTATGGCTGTTCCTTGCCGTGCTGGTAATGGCGTACATCTTCCTCAATTATGTGGGCTTCGGGATAGGCATAAAGGACTGGTTCCTCGGTGCATCGGTCAAGACGCCCTCCGGCGCGATATGCAGCAGCGGGACATACTTCGACGGGACGCAGTGCAAGGTGCAGAACCTCGTGTATATCTTCATCCTGGCTGCCCTCGCCCTTGCCGTGTATTTCTTCCTGACCAAGGAAAAGGGGAGCAACTGGATTTCCGCGAAGGAGGCTGTGCGCTGCGCCTTCGAGAACGGGCATCTCCAAACGAAGGACGGGCGCAGCGATTTCGTGGACGTGTGGTCGCATGTCGAGGAGCCGCACATGATAAAGCCCCACGACGCCTGGCTGCTGGTCGGGGACTTCGTGCAGCCCGGGAAGGAATACAGCGCCCTCATAGCCGGAACCGACACGTCCGGCTGGGTGCTTCGCCTGTGGCGCTATCAGCTTGTGGATAGGCAAATACAAATCCTGCAAAAGAAGGGCATGGAGCTTGACAAGGCACTCTCAGAGGTCGCGGCGTACAGGGCGAGGACGAAGGCGGCTGTCGAGGCTGTGAATGAGAACGAGGAGGGGGAAACATGAGAGAAATCTTTTATGCGTTGCTATTGGTCGGCTGCTCCTTTGCGCTCACCATCCCGAACGGCGAGTGCCAGAACTTCACGCTGTTCAACGCCACGGACAATTCCTCCTATCTTGAGGAGCATTGTGCGGGCAACGCCACTATTATATACAATGTGACGAACGTGACAAACCTGACCGTTCAGGGGTGCGCGCCAATAAACGCGACCCTGTGGGCAAATTCATCTGGCACCTGGAATAACGCCACAATTTCCTGCCTGTTCAATATAACGCCGCCGGTCATCTGCAACAACACGACGCTGAACGTGACGAACATCACCGTGGTCGTGAATAATTCCTCATGCACAATCCCAACGAACTACTGCTATCAGAACGTGAACAGGGCTATGGGCTACTTGGAGGTCTATCGCAGCGACGTGTGCAACATAACAATCACGACGCCAGCGAACGCGACCTCGTGCCCTGCCGCAATCGCCTGCCTCCCCTACCAATATTATTCTCCTTGCCCGGTCTGCACCGCGTGTGCCGAGTGCCCTGCGCAGAGGGAGTGCGCTGCGCCGAGGATATGCGAGCCGTCGTACCTGGGCGAGCTGCGCGACTGCAACAACACGCTCGCCATCACGCTCGCAGACATAAACGCGACTGCGGATAACTATGCGCACCAGCTCGCGGCGAGGAATGAGATAATCGAGGGGCAGAAGCTCGCGCTGACCACGATTGACAGCACCGTGGAGAAAAAGGTAGAGGCTAAGACGGGCAACGTGAACGACATGTACGCCTATGCGCTGGTCGCGGGACTGTGCTGCACCATATTCTTTGTTTATAAGTCAAGGCAGCCTTCGACCACGACAATGACGGGAATAAGCGAGGCAATCACAAAGGAACGCTTGGATAAATTGAGAGCGAAACGAGGAGGGGATGCAAATGATAAGCTGGGAGAAGTACCACGAAATGTACCCGCACAGGAAAAGGAAGCGGTACAATAAGGAGCTGAAGCTTGAAACGAAAGGAAAGGAGGGTGAAGATGTGGGAATAACGGAAGTTGCCGGAAAGCTGGTTGGGGATGTGAATAGCGCATTGAACCCGTCGAAGCCGTTGGTCAAAATAGACTTCAACGTCGAGGTGGGGGCTGTTCTTGTCGCATGTGACGAGAACCGGGCGAAGATTGACCAAGTGCAAGATATTATTACGGACTGTGCTGAAAAAGGCATAACTGTTCCGAGTGATGTAATAGATGCTCTTGAGGAAATCAATAACACCTTTTTGAACATTAAAAAGCTCACTGAAAAAATGATTGTTTCGTATAGGCACGTTGGTGATGGATTGGCTGTTATTGAAAAGAACACGATAGCTGCTTCTAAGTTAAGACAGAAGCTCAATGAGATAAGGGCGACCCGCGTGAAGGAAAAGACGGAGGCGCAATAATGTTCCTTCCCGCCGAGCTTCTGCCAATCCTTGCCGCCGTGTTCATAGCCCTGGTTCTCGATATCCTGATAATGGGCGGCAAGTACACGCACCAGCTACTCTCGGCAATATCTGGGAACACATACCAGAAAATCAAGGTGCGCACAGGCACGAAGTTCTGCGGGGTTCCCTTCAGCGAGATGGAGGTCGTGGGCTATGTGGAGCGCGGAGGGAGGCGCGTGCCCCGTCTTGCCTTCATCACTTCCCCCCACCAGCGCCAGGTGCATGACAGCGACGATTTGGATATTCCCTTCACGGCGCTCAAGGCGGGCATGATGGCGGAGGACGTGGATGTGACGTTGCGCTTTGAAAAGGCAAAGAAATACCAGGACGAGATAGACGGGCTGCGGTACAGGCTTGCGACGGCTAACACAAAGGCTAACATGGCTTGGGGCAACAGCATGGACTTCACCGTGCAGCTCACAAGCTCGATGGGCGACATTAAGAAGAACATTGGCTCAACGATAATGATGGCGTCGAAGGGGAAGGATGGCGGCTTTAATATTGCTGGCGCTGATAAGGAGCAGGCTGCCGAAGTGACGGAGCAGTGATTTCATGGACTTCAAAACAATCGCCTTGGCGCAGCAGGATTTCTTCACAAGGCTCAAGGCTTTGCAGGGAACGACCATAACCGCAAAGAATTTCTCCGACACGGAAAGCGCCGTCAATGCCTTCAACAAGGAAAAGGACGAAACCATAGCCACGTCTTTCAATCGCGGTGTAGAGGCAAAGAAAACGTTTAACGACACATGGAAAACCTTTGTCGCTGCCAACGGCGGGAGCTGGGCGATGTCGGAGTTCCTCCCAATTAAGGCGGCTTTTGAAACGCTTGACGTGTCGGCGCAGGAGGTTTATACCCAGGCGTTGCAGGTCAGGGCATACGGCGACGAGGCGAACCTGAAGCTGGCATCGGCGCTGCAATCTGCCTATTCAAATCCTGATGGCATCATGGAGGATGACCGTAAGGAAATAATGGCGATGGCAACAACCATGTCGAAGATGAACGAAACACTGTCAAGGCTGGCGAAGAAATATGCTGAGAAACTACGCGATGGAACGGCTCAAGCTCCCTGAAACGAGCAAGATGTTCTCCACAATGGGCTTCACCATACCAGCGGTCATGCAGGGTAAGGTTCCTGTCGGGCTTATTAATCTGTGGCGGAAGTACTGGAACCACAGGAAGCTGCCGCAGGTGAACATAAACGATTTCCTGCAACACCATAGCTGTTCTTTCGGTATCACAAGAAGCGGTAAGTCGAATGGCTGCGGCAGGCTTTGCGAGGAGCTTCTGCTGAAGGGGATGAGGATAATCGTTGTGGACTACAAGGGCGAGTTTATCACCCTCAGCGAGCTTCAGGGTGTGAGGGTTATGGTCTTGCCGATAGCCGGACGGAATGGCAAGGAGGATGCCAGGGCATTTTCAGAAGGAACACAGTCGTATATCCTCAATCTTGAAACAATAACCGATGAAGTCTATGTGCCATACCTTCTTGAGTTCTTCACCGAGCTATGGGAGCTTCAGCGCCAGTTGAAGATGGATGCCAATAATGAAGGGCACATGATAGTGCCGGTTAAGATATTTGTGGACGAGGCGCAGCACTTCGTGGGGCGCATCTCCGCCAAGGCTATGCCAAAGGATTTGGGGATAGCGACAAGGAACCTCAAGGGCATCTTCAAGAACATAGCCCAGCAGGGCGTCGGGCTTGGGCTTCCCATGCACTTCAGCACGCAGCGCCCCACCTATCTTGAGCCTTGGATTAGGAACCAGGTCGAGGTGCTGCTTCTATATAGACAGAAATGGGAGAATGATATTGAGGTTTATTTGGATGTGATACCTGCCAATGGAGGTGGCTTCAAGGTGAGGGATATGAGGAAGCACTCAATAGAGATGATGGCAACTGGTGTTGCCATCTATGTTGGCACCGATGGTCAGACTTTGGAGATGCAGATGTTGAAGAAAAGAACCCGCGACCTGAGCAAGACCCCAGGGTGGGCGCAGCAGGTCGAGGCTATGGAGGCGATTAGGCATGGATGGCAAAAAGATACAACTATTGATATGCCAGGTGCAGGAGAAGAAGCCTGAGGACTACAAGAAGAAATACTGTCACGGTATGATGCACGATAAAAACTACGTTATAGCGCACCGCATAGTGGTAACCCCAACTGAATATGACCAGTTGGAGGAACACAACACCAATATGGTAACCCAGATTAAGGATGAGTGTCGTGATGAGGGTATAACTGGTGAAATCATCGTGCAGCGCGCCAGGGGCGGGCTTGGGCGCAAGGGCAAGTATGAAAGTTCTGCTGAGTGGAAAGTCAAAAGGAAGGCTGGAAACGCTACCGTTGTGCGTTTTACGCTTGAATAGGGCGCTTGTGGGGCATCAATAGGGCAAACGTGCCTTTCCCCGTGGTCTTGCACAAAAGATTTTTATCTGGTATGAAAAGGGGCTACTAAATAGAAAAGAGGGACTACTATGAGCAAAGGAAACTCGGTTTGTGTGAAAATCTACCTGAAGCCTGAATTATTTGCCGAGGTGGCGGTTCAGGCTGAGAAAGCACTGGTGAGGCGCAAGGGACTACTACTTTATACACAAAAGGAGCATGGCTTTGCTAATGAGAAGCTGGCAAACACAGATGGTATCGCTAAATTCCTCAAGCACACCTATCGCTATTGGGTGGAACATGAGGCACAGCGGCTTCAGGAGCTTGCCGAGATTGCCGTGACTGAAAGTGAGATAGCCGCCCGAAAGAAAAAGCTTGGGGTTTAGTTTGAGCCTACAAAACGCCCAGCGCCTTCAAAACCAGATACCCGGCAATCGCCAGGATGATGAACTTGCCGATGTGGTCTATGAAATTGACCACCGCCCCCCATTTGAAATAAAGGAGCGCGATGCTGAGCAGCGGAACCATCACCCCGACCATGGGCGCGGTGAAAATTCCTGTGTTGAAGGTCGTGTTGAGCCACTGCGCCACGCCCACCGTCCATTCCATGTTGAAAAGCTTGTCCACTGCGAAACCACCCGCGTTGTTGGCGGCTTGCCCCACTGTTTCATTCCCCCCAGAAATAGAGGCGACGGTGGAACCATTAGGGAGGTTCGCAGTGAGGTTTGCCAGCGTGTCGTTCATGGAAGCACCCTTCTGTCCTTGATAAACTCAAATACGCTGCACCGCTGCGGTGACGGCTCTTTTACGCGGATGTCGTTTTCATCACCCATCAAAGCACCTTTATTGCCCTGGGGGTAGCCTACCGAGCCTTTTTTCATGCCCCGCAGCTCCCCAAATATTGCCTGTATGTGAAATACGCTATGATTGCCGCGAATATCACCGCCACGGTCAATGCCTGCCACATACGGGTCTGCGGGCGCTGCGACTGCCTCCAAATATAAAGCAGGACGGCGAGCAGGAACCACAACAGGTTCGGGATGCCAAACGTGCAGTCCTTGAGCCACTCGTTGAGCCATTTGAGGAATGGAATGTTTGGCAGCGCATCCACGAGGTTGTCGATTATCACCGGCAGGTCGTCGAGGATGGTGCCGTTGTCGATGCTATCGCCGATTTGGTCAAGCACGTTGTCCAAAGCCGTGTTTGTGGAGTTCGTGGCGTTCCCGGCTATCGGTACAGTGGGCAATCCTCCTCCACCCCCTCCGCTCGGTGCAGCGATAGCCATCGTGAAATTGTGGCTATCCCATTGCGCGCCCCCACTGTCAAACGCAGTCACCTGCACCTGATAGACGCCGTCGCCGAGCAGCGTGTTCGTATCGGACGAGCTGTTGCAGGCTATGTATTTCAGGATTTCATAAAAGCCCGTTCCCTGCTTTTGGAAAAAGATGGAGCAATAAGTGTAATTCACCCCGCCTGTTATGGAATAGGTAGTGGCAACTGTGAGGCTGTCGGTAATCACCGAGAGGTCGGCGGGCGAGGTTATGGTCACGTTCAAGCCCGATGCCGAGGCATTGGCGATGAACGGCGTCAGCGGGTGGGCATCGGTGAGGTTGGTGAGGTCTGCATCGACAGAATAAGGCACGTTGGTGCCCCAATCGCCATAATAAAGCACCGTGTTCCACTTGCTCGTGACGGCATCGAGGAACGGCACGATGCCATAGACCGACTTGCTTCCTTGCAGCACGTTCCCATAGGCGTTATTCAGCACCGAGTTGGTGGATGTTCCATTCGGGTTGCTGTTCAATACCAGCTTGGTCGTGGCGTTGAAAATGTTATTCCTGAACGCGTTGCCCCCGGAACCTGCGACAAGCTGGAAGTTCCAGTTGGAGCCGATGGTATTGTTCCTTATCAGGTTGCTTGTGACTGAATTATTCGCCCCGTATATGAGAAGCGTCGATGCTGGGATTATCGTGTTTTGGAGTATTGTGTTCCCGTTCGAGGCGTTGTCCGATGAAAACGCGAATATCGTGCTGTTGAAATAAGTTCCGCCCGAAGATGCCGTCAATGCTATCGTTGCGTTCGTCATCTGCTCGAACGCGCAGGCTGTGGAGTTTCTTATGGTCAGCGACGATACCGCGCCTTGCTTGAATGTCGTCGCCACAGGGCAGATTATCAGGTTTTGGTTTATGAGTGTGAGCGTGGTCGCGTTGGTCACGGTGTATGGCACCGATGTGTTGAGAGAGAGTGTTGTTATATTATTTGCAACTACATTTCCCGATGAAACAACAAAAATACGGTTAGAATTTTCAATGTTTATAAAAGACGACTGGGAAACTGTAATAAGCTGACTTGAACCTGAAGCTGCGTTTTTTATAAATACATCAGTTGAACCATTAATAGTGGTAAAACCAGTGCTCCAAGAATTATCTAATGTGATATTAGAAAATCCATTGAACGTTGTGGAAGGTGTATAACTCCCTCCCCAATGTACATTTTCCAACAGAAAATTACTCTGCGTACCGACAGTCAAAACAAAATCAGCGTTATACAACTGGCTACTGCCAATCCACCCACTAAGATTAATTATATGATTATTACTCCCAACCCCAACATTAAGTACACTGTCGCATAACATATTTCCACTCAAATCCTTATTGTAGTTGAGATAACTAGCTTGCACCAAGTTATTATCACCAGTCAAGGTGATTGTAGAAAATGCCGCGCAATATACTGGATTATAATGCTTCACCCAACAGTTCTTTATTGTAGTGCTTCCAAAATTCGACACTATCGAAGCATCCACAAAGTACCCGGCGCAGTCCAGCGTCACACCGCTTGCGTTTATCAGGATGCTGCCGCTGTCTGCCGAAAGGGTCGTGTCCGTTATGATAGTGACGGCAAATAGGCTGCCTATCAGCACCAAACATGCCAGAAGAATGACCAATGGACGCATCTACCCCACCCCATTCATTCTTCTGCCGCACGCGCAAATCGACCTTTCCACAACGTGCCCCCAAGGGTCGAGTTCGGTGAAAGTCCTTGCCACAAGGTGTTCGTGCATTATTTCCTCCTCCTTGGTTTCGTGAGTATTTTCCACGCCGCGAACACGGCAATGGCTATTATCAGGAACCCCAGGATGTCGAGCTTGGCTGGCGTCGGCTGCGTGGCTATCCCAAGCGACGTGTCGTTGCCCGTCGCGTTTGCACCGGGAGCAGCACCCCAGAACCCTGCTCCGCCCCCTCCTCCGCCCGTTGTAGATGTAGTCCACGAAACAATGGCAACGCTCTCGTTCGAGGTGAGCGACAAAGCCTTGCTTGCCGTTGCGCCTGCAAATGTAAATGTTTCGGGCGTCCACGTCGAGGCGTCAACGCACGTCGCGTTCGTGGTATCGCCGCATGTGAACATGTACGCCGTGTAATACGGGGAGGTCACGCCATAGGAGAACGAATACGCCACGTCGTTGTCATGCCCGGTGTTTATGTAAATCCTCCGCTCCTCGTCGCCTGGGATGGATGAATAGGACACAGACGAATATTCCTCGGTGACGTTCTCCGTGTTGAAATAAATATCATAGGGGGAAGCCGTATCGTTGCACGCCCAGTATATAGTCGTGTTATTCCCAAAATCTATGCCCGCAACCGTGCCATTGACGCCGCCCAGGTGCGTGAAAGTGTAGTTGCACGTTCCCGAGCCGGTTACATTATATTGCACAGCCCATAGGGGCGGCGAGGTAAGGCTTGCCGTTCCCACCTGCGCCTCGGAGCCGTTGGACGTGCTGAACGTGGTTATGATATTAGTGACACTGCTATTGAGCGGGCTGCTGCTGCTCCCATAGACATTGGAGGCTGTGCATTGGAGCGTCCAGTTCTGGTCAGCCGCGATGAGCGCGTTGGATATGTTAGCTACGTTGGTGTTGATGCCTTGAGTTACCCCAGTTCCAGCCACATATCTGACAATAACCACGCCTGAACCACCCGCGCCAGCCAATCCGCTATAGTCTGTTGTCCCATCATATTTATTGCGGCTTTTACCTCCACCTCCTCCACCTGTTGCTGGAGTTCCGCTTGTTGCCGTGGTCATGCTATTTCCCGCACCACCACCGCCTGTTCCACCAGAACCTGCAAAATTATCAGCATCTCCCGCGCCTCCACCGCCTCCAGCATAATATGTATTGTTCCCAGATATAGTGTAATTCAATCCAATGCCTCCACCACCATTAGACGAACTAACAGAACTGTTGCCTCCAGATGCGCCTGCTCCGCCTCCACCACCAGCCGTCCAAGGTCGGGCTGCATCGCTTCCAGTTCCTCCATTATTGCCTTGCCCAGCGGTTGCATTTCCATTCAACGTAAGAGCAATACTTCCACCACCAGAGCCACCGTTTGCTGCTCCTGCTGCTGGGTCAGCATAAGGTTGAGAATGCCCTATCCCTCCGCCTCCACCTACTGCCGTCAAGCCAAATGCGGATGAATTTTGACCTTTAGCCCCATAACAGCCGCCTGCCGCTGTTCCACCCAAGCCGCCAGAACCAACAACGATTGAATAATTCCCTGATAAATTCGCCGTTGTATTGTAGATTAATCCGCCTGCCCCACCTCCGCCAGCCATTCGGTGTCCTTCACCCGAATAATAATAATTATCTAATCCGCCGCCGCCTCCTCCCGCAACAATAAGAATGGAAGCATTTGTGAGATTTCCTCCAGTGATATTGAACGTATCGTTGGCTGTAAATATATGGACAGTATAAATCACCCCGTCCTCAATCATTGTCGTTTTCGTTCCTCCTACGGCGGATGCTATGGCAACTGGGTAATTTCCAGTAGTATTAACAGCTCCATTGAGATACCAAGTGTAGGTGTATGTCACATTCGTCCCTTCGGAAGTCGCGTTGCAGTAGCCCAAGAGAGTTGAATTGGTGTATGCGGGAGATGGGAGGATTGTTGAAGTATTCATCGTAGGCGGTGGGCGAACCTGCAAGGTGAATACTTCCGAAGATGTGTTCTTGGCGTTGCCTTGGCTGTCGGAAATCCTCAAGCCAATCATGTATTGCCCGACGGTTGTCGAGCTTGGGTTCCATGAATAGGTCAGGTTGCTTCCTGTGAAGTTTATGAGCGTCTTATTGACAGAGTAGTCTGGGTTGAGCAGCGTCAGGTTCGTGGCTGTTATGGGATAGCCCTGCAAATTCGTCCCGTTGGTGTAGTTGATGTCGATGCTCGTGTCGTTGTAGTATGAGGTGTTGGTCGGGCTTATGAAGGAAGGTGTCAATGGAAGTTCATAAGTGGAAAGATAGCCGACCTTGTAGGCGATGAACTCTCCACTGTCATACACCATGTTTCCAGCCGTGATTGACGCATTGAACCAGATGGTGTAGTTGTCGGGTTTCAATCCTCTGAAAAGCCTTTGCTTGGACGGGGAGGACGTTGTGTTCCCTGCGGTGAATGTCCTGTATGAAGGATACTCTTTGGTTAAGTCCATTATCGGTATATCCCCAGTGGAATTGAATATGTGGAACACCCACATGCCAGTTCCAGTCGTGTTGGAATGGATGGAGGTCGTGGCAGCCGCATAGATGCTGCTGCTCGAAAGCGTCACCTCGACGTTCAGCTTCGCCACGTTGCTCTCTGTTGTCGTGCTTGTGGATAAGCCAGACAGGTCCGTGGTATTCACGTTGGTCGGCAGGAGAGGAAACATGTCATGCACTATCAACTCTCCGTCGTATGTGTAGCTTCCCGCGCTTGAATTGGCATAGAGGGAGACGTTCATTATGCCAGAAGGCACTGGGTTCGCGCCCATGCAGGAGAAGCCCATGGCGGTGGCAGCCGCATCGGTGGTGTATCTCAGGGCTACTGGGCAGTTATACTGCGAGCCGTTGCTTGCCGTCATGTTGGCAAAGAGTTCAACCGTGCCTGTGGTCGTCTTCACTACATTCACATCAACAAACACGACTGGATAAGAGCCGTTGGTGGTGACATTGAGGGTGAGGTTGGCAATCTTCGCGTATGTCGCGGATGAGACCGTGCCTGCGAAAGACGTATAGTTCGAGGAAATATTCGCGCCTGAGTTTATGTCGTGCATCCCGAAGCAGGCGACATTCACGTTGGTGGTGGTGATTATGCGCCCTACCCCAACACCAGCCGACCTCCTGTGCTGGACTGAGACGTTTATCGGAGCGGTTGAGCTTGAGTTGAAATATGCAAGCAGGCGACCCATCGCGTTCTCTCCGTTGGTGAAGGATTTGTTCGCGGCATCCTTCTCAACCCCGTTTATGAGAAGCCTCCATTCACCAGTGACCGTTCCAGACGGGCTTGTGCCATTCCCATAGAACATGACCGAGCAGAACCTTTGCGTTAAATCGAGGTCAGATGGCGTGTAGTTGAAAGAAATCAAGCCTGAGAACGAGCTGGATGTGGTCGAGGAAGACCCGTTGAAGTTATCTCCGACTGCCGATGGGGTTTGCGTAGGAATTGTAACTGTCCCGTTCTCGGAAATTCCGAGCATCCCGTAGCCCGCCACTCCTTTCACGTTGTTGTAGGTTTGTAAGACGTAAGCGGGGGATTTTGCTTCTGAAAACACCTCAACTTCATCAAATTCATTTGGATTTACCGCCGCCCAAGCCCCATTGCCCATTACATTATTCATATAAAACATACTATCTCTTGCTTGGGTTCCGTTCCTCGCCCCATTTGTTGAGGTTATATATTCACCATTAACATAAAATGAAAAATTCCCAGTATTTACATCAAACGTTTGGGTTAAAAGTGTCCATGTTTGAGTGGTGAGAGCTAATGATGGGTGCGTTAAAACTATATCGGCAACTCCGTTTATCTGTCGCCATGCGCTTATTTTATACGTCGGTGTTGTATATTGGTTATGGTGAAAGAAATTTGCTATTTTTGTAGTGCTATCAGCCCTCCCAATATATACGGTTCCAGTATTACCTATTGCTGTTTGAGGATATACCCACACTGACATTGTGTTTGAACCAGATGTTATCCCAAGATTGCTAGTTGCTATCCCTGCTGTTTGTGCTGCTGTGAGATTAAGCCCATTGCCTATTAACCCAGTTACGTGTGTTCCTGTGTTGGTTGTAAGGTTATATGTGTTCATTGTGTCAATGCTGTTTCCAAGATGGTAGATTGCTTTTGCGTCTGTCCAAACTGCCGTTGGAGTGTAATCTGTCCCGTTTCCAAATTCAACCTTCATTGGCATTTGGGTTGTGTTGTTCGCCACTGCGTAGGTTTGGTTGTTCAGGTAATACAAATAAGCGTCAGGGTCGCATCTTGTCCAAACAATCTGTTTAAGCCCGTCTATGAAAACCCCTCCTGAGCCATTGATTACAAGAGGAGTGCCTGTTGTCATTAACGAGCAATTGATTGGAAAACGCTTGGTGTATGTGGCGTTCCACCACGCCGCGTCCCATCGTTCCTGCCCGAATATTGAGAAGCCCAAATCCACGTTTATTTTCATTGATGGCTTGTGCGCTCTTAGGATTATTTCAGTAGGCTTTCCGATTTTGGAAAGCTCCGTGTTCTCGAACGTTTCATCCGCGAGGTATTTTTCAGTTCCCGCGTCCTTCTGCACGGTCACATTATAGCAAAGCGTGATGTTCTTTCCCTCGGTCTTGTTGTCAGCCTGCGACCTGCACTGCTCCTCAATCACGTTTATATATATCGTGCGCTCCTTCTCGTCCTGCCTGATGTCGTAGAAGAACGGCTTGTCGAATGTTATGCGGCTATCTGTCGAAATCCCTTTTATAAAATCCTTTTCCAGCGTCATCTCCTTGGCTGGCACAATCTCGACCTTGAACTCACAATCAAACAGGCGGCAGTCGCGCAGTGAATTTGTCGGCTTGTCGATTATGTTTTTCACCGTGTCTGTGGAAATCACAGCCATCGTCTTGTCATAGACCACGTTGGAGTAGTCGGCTATCTTGGCACTCGATAGGTCTTTGTAGCTGGCATTGGTGATTGCCACGGCTTCCAAAGGCTCGCCATCGCCAAGCAGCAAATCCCCGGCGAATAGGCTGCCTACCAGCAGCATAAACACCAATGCAATGCCAACAACCTTCATCAATACCACCCAATCGGTCTTTCCTCCATCCTCAGCCTGCTCACCACGCGGTTCACCTTCTCAAGCGCACGCCTGTACCGCATGA
>Ga0315287_10003824_pt1 | contig 14582 bp, 15 predicted proteins | sample YL17G11_0_MG_FD_205037 | JGI IMG/M metagenome (GOLD analysis project Ga0315287, IMG submission 205037) | Sediment microbial communities from Yellowstone Lake, YNP, Wyoming, USA - YL17G11_0 | ecosystem: Environmental > Aquatic > Freshwater > Lake > Sediment | place: USA: Wyoming | collected... | reverse complement strand
CCATAATTATCGCCAGCAATCTGGTAAAAAAATTTGATGACTTCACCGCAGTGGACGGGATCTCTTTTTTCATTGAAGAAGGAGAATGCTTCGGTTTCCTTGGACCGAATGGAGCGGGCAAAACCACCACTATCCGGATGATCCATTGCGTTTCTCCCAAGACTGCGGGGGAGCTAAGCGTTGCCGGGATGCCGGCGCATGTTGACAATCGGGAGATTAAAAAACTGATCGGCGTCATTCCCCAGGAGATAAATCTTGATACTGACCTGACCGTTTATGAAAACCTCTTTTTGGCGGCCACTTTTTTTGATATTGATAAGAAAACCGCCAACCAGCGGATCGATAGTCTGCTGGAGTTTGTTGAGTTGAAGCAGAAGCGCAACGAGAAGATCGAAGAGCTATCGACCGGGATGAAGCGGCGGTTGCAGATCGCCCGCGCCCTGATCAACCAGCCCAAAGTAATCATCGCGGATGAACCGACCACCGGCCTTGATCCGCAAGCCCGCCATTTGATCTGGCAGCGGCTGAGAGAGCTTAAACGGCAAGGGACAACCCTGGTCTTGACCACCCAGTATATGGAAGAAGCTGAACAGCTTTGCGACCAGCTGGTCATTATGCACCAGGGAAAGTTCATCAAGGAAGGGACGCCGGAAGGCCTGATCGAAGAAGTGATCGGGAATGCTGTCACCGAGATCCAGATCTCTAGTGACCAGGACGAGAGGATCATTAACCATCTGGAGGGATTATCTTGCGGGCACGAGCGGGTGGGCGATATCCTTTTCTTCTATTGCCGCGACGGGCAGCAGATCATGAAAAAAGTGCTGGAACTTAATTTGCCCAAAGTCCTGCACCGCCCGGCTTCGCTGGAAGATGTGTTCCTCAAGTTAACCGGCCGGGGTTTAGTTGAATGATTTATCCCCGCACCAATTTTTTCCCAATAATGGTCTTGGATAGGAGATTGGTGTGGGGATGAATTTATCATACCGGATCTATTATGTCTGGAAAAGGAATTTAACCGCCTATAAGAGATTTATTATCCCGACCCTGCTGGTCAGCCTGGGAGAGCCTTTCTTTTACCTGATAGCGATGGGGTTGGGATTGGGAGCCTACATGGGGGCGTTCGGGGGAAAGTCTTATTTATTCTTTCTGGCCTCTGGCTTAATCGTCGCTTCGACCATGCTGACCGCCACCTTTGAGTGTCTGTATGACACCTATGTCCGCATGGTGATCGAAAAGATCTATAGCTCGCTGATCGTTACGCCGATCTCGGCGGAGGATATCGTGGCCGGGGACATTGCCTGGGGGGTCTTTCGCGGTGTGATCAGCGGATTTTTAATGTATCTCATTGCCGCTCTTTTGGGGGCTGCGCCGGTTTCGGTTCACGCTATCTTGTTGCTTTTTGGATTAATGGTCACGGTCGGGATCTTGTTCGGATCGCTTTCGATGATAATAACTTCTTTCGCTCCCAATTTCGATTTCTTTAACTATTATACCCAGCTGGTAGTGTCGCCGATATTTTTCTTTTCCGGGGTGTTTTTCCCGCTCGACCGTTTTCCGGCCGGGCTGCAGCTGGTTTCACAGTTTTCTCCGCTGACCCATGCGGTGACCATCTCCAGGGCGATATTTAATAATAGTTATTCTCCTCTGCTGTTTTTAAACCTGCTGGCGATAATAATTCCTGCTGCGGGGGCCTTTTATCTGGCGATCATCTGCATGAAGAGACGGTTGATCAAGTAGGGAAAACACAGCCCTCACCCGGGATTAACCTATATTAAAAGTCATACTTGACTACCCTCTCCCAAAGGGCGAGGGGGCGGTTTATTATCTGTTGGTTAATTGACCAGTCCCTCTCCCTCTGGGAGAGGGTAATTCATTATAGACTTAACATAAAGAATCAACCTGGGTGAGGGCATTAATAACTCTCGGGGTGAGTTTATAAAAGGTGCTCTAATCCGTAAACGAGACCTTTTAACTCACGGATTTTGCGAATAGCTATAATAACCCCGGGCATGAAGGATTCGCGCGAGATAGAGTCGTGGCGGATGGTCAAAGTCTGACCCAGTCCGCCGAAGATCACTTCCTGATGAGCGACCAGTCCGGGGAGACGGACCGAATGGATGGGGACTTCCTTTCCCATCAGGTGGGCGGTTTTGATAGCGGTCCCGCTCGGTTTATCCAGTTTAGTCTCATGATGGAATTCAATTATTTCGGCGCTGGGCATATATTTAATGGCCTCTTTGGCAAAACGCATCATCAGGACCGCGCCGATAGCAAAATTGGGAGCGACCAGGCAGTTGACTTTGTTTTTTTCACACAGCGTTTTGATCTCCTGCAGATTTTCTTCCGTCAGGCCGGTAGTCCCGATCACTCCATGCACACCGCTATTCAATATGATCCGGATATTTTCCATGACGCTTTTGGGAATGGTAAAATCGACCGCTACTCCGGGGTTCGAGGCTTTAATGGTTTTTACCAGGTCATCGCCCAGATCGGTTTGCCCGACCAGTTCAAGGTCAGCTTCTTTTTGAACGGCTTTAACTGTTTCTGTCCCCATTTTGCCTTTGGCACCGTTAACGAGAACTTTTATTTTTGACATGTTAGCCTCCTAATTGGCGTAATCCGTAATTCGTAATCCGTAATTCGTAATCCGTAATATGTAATCCGTAATATGTAAATGGTTGAAATTAATTATTCATTGTACGAATTACGAGTTACGTTTTACGCATTACTTTCCAGTATGCCCGAATCCTCCCGCTCCCCGGTCAGAAACCGGCAGTTCGGCCACTTCTTCAAATTCAATTCTTTCGATCTTATTGACGATCATCTGCGCGATGCGGTCGCCGCGTTTGATAACTAGATTTTCTTTGCTGTGATTCATCAAGATAACTCCGACTTCACCGCGATAATCGGCGTCGACCGTTCCGGGAGTATTCAGGACCGAAACTCCCTGTTTTAAAGCCAGGCCGGAACGGGGCCGCACCTGGGCTTCAAAGCCTTCGGGCAGGGCGATAGACAAGCCGGTGGGGACCAGTTTCCATTCTCCCGGCGGGATTATGACTTCCGCTTTCACCGCGGCGCAAAGATCCATTCCCGCGGCATGGTCGCTCATATATTTCGGCAGCGGGAGATCCTGCCCGTGGGGAAGTTTTTTGACTTTGACGTTTATGATCATAAAAATTACCCGAAATTATTTTGAAATAGCTCGATAACATTATAGCAAGCGTATGAAACGAGGTAAAGGCAATTAAAATGAGCTTTAAACTGTATCTGGGAATCAACAATTTGCCGAAGAGCTTTAAGAAGACCGTCCGGGTTTATAATGTGAAAAATTATCATATACTTCCGGAACTGGTTGAGTTAAGAGAGGGACTCGACCTTTCTGGGGCAGCCAAGAAGTTGGGTCTCCGGCAACGGCAGCTGGCGGAGATAGGGATTACTTCCAAGGGAATCGATAAGAAGCTGTTCCGGCAAGCCTTGTTAAAAGAAATACCGACGAAACTGGAGTTGCGGGCAAGCGAGCCGCGCTCCGCCAAGAACGCGTTTAAAGCGGTCGTCGGCAGGCTGGGGAAAGAAGATCAGGCCCTGACCCCGATCGACCTGATGGACGTGATCCGGACCGGGAAGCTGACCAGTTACGCCAAAGCTAAAATGGTGTTTGAAAGCGTCAGGGGTCTGCGCGATCTGGAAACCAAGGCCAGTTTTGTAGTCGACCTGGCCAAAGAACTTTATCCGCAACTGGTCGTTAAACAGCAGCAGTTCGCGATCGGAACCGCATCGCGCCTATTTTCCAAGGACCGCCATAGCATGGCGGATTTTGTCTACAAGCTGGCTCTGCGCTTTTATCCCGATGATATTGAATGGCAAAAGGATTTTGCCGAATGGAGCATTGAGAACCTGCATATGGAAGAAGAGGTTAACAAGTTAGTCTTTTCGGAAAGGCTGGCGCAGCGTTTTGGCGGGGAGATACTGATCGAAAGTGTTCCGGTTCCGGATCAGATCGGCAAGTTCCTGCAGGCGGCGGGATATTCCGGCAAGGATTCTTTTGCTACCCTGGAAGAACGTACGGTAAAAGCGGCCCGCATCCATTATATTAATCCCATAACCCAGGGTGAATTTGTGGGAGCGGTGGCGCAGGATTATTTGTGCGACCCGCAGACCCAGCGCAGGCTGATCGAAGCAGTCGCTAATCGTTTGCATGGGATAAACCGGATAGCGCGGGCCGAAGTGATCGCCGTCGCCATGGGGCGGTTGCAGCTGGAAAAGGACCCGGAAGAATCAAACTAATTATTAACAGTGCAGTTCTTTAAAGGGGAGTTTCTCCAGATCGCCGATCACCGCCAGGGTTAAATATTCATCTTTAAAATATTGGTCCGCCAGCCGCAGAATGTCATCATTGGTAACCAGGTCGACTTTTTCAAAGATCTCATCGATAGTTTTTACCCGGTTATAATAAAATTCCGATCTCGCCATCCAGCTCATGCGGGAAGAAGTTGATTCCAGCCCCAGCACCATGGTCCCTTTGATAAATTCTTTAGCCCTTTCGATCTCCTCTTTGGTCAAGCCTTCCTTTTTGATGCGCGATAGTTGAGCCAGCGTCAGCTCCACCACCTGCGGCAGGTTTTCTTTGCTGGTCCCGGCGTAAATATAGGCGATCCCAAAGTCGCGGAAGGGTGAAGTGGTTGAAAAAATGGAATAGACCAGACCGCGCTTCTCTCTCACTTCCTGGAAAAGGCGCGAGCTCATGCTCCCGCCCAAAATATTATCGAGGATAGAGTAAGCATAGCGGTCCTCGTCCAGCTGGGAAGGGCCCTTTACGCCCAGACACAGATGGGTCTGTTCGGTTTTTTTCTTTTTTAAATTGATCGATCCTTTGATCTCCGGGATCGGTTGTTTATGGACCACGGCTTCACCTTTAAAATCGGGGAAATAGGGGGCAATCTTTTCTTCCACCCGTTCGGGGATAGCTCCGGCCAGCGAAATGATCACATTCTGGGGAGAATATAATCTTTGGCGATAGTTGATAATGTCCTGCCGCTTTACGGCCGAGACGGTTTCTGCCAGCCCGATGGTCGGCTTTCCGAGCGGATGGCCGTGCAGGATCTGTTCAGCGAAGTAATCGTGGATCAGTTCATCGGGGGTGTCTTCGTACATCTTGATCTCTTCCAGCACCACCCCCTTTTCGGTTTCCATTTCTTTGGGATCATAGATCGAGTTGAGGAACATGTCGCAGAGCACATCGACGGCGATATCAATGTGTTTATCCAGGACCACGGCGTAAAAAACCGTCACTTCTTTGCTGGTGTAGGCGTTGATCTTGCCGCCGACGGCATCGAGCGCATGGGCGATCTCAAAGGCCGATCGCTTGCCGGTCCCTTTAAAGCTCATGTGTTCAATAAAGTGGGAAATACCGGCTTCGCGCGGCTCTTCGTTGCCCGAGCCGGCGCCAACCATGATCCCGATCGCCACCGAGCGTAGCGAAGAGATCTCCTCCGTTAGGACCCTCAGACCGCCCGGCAGAATAGTTTTTTTAGCCTGCGGGATAATCACTGGTTTTCCTTCGCCCTCACCCTCGGGTTATGATTAATAGAGGCTTCATCATAACAACCCTCTCCCAGAGGGAGAGGGAGTGGTCTTTTTCCGATAATATTTTTCATCTTATTTATTATTGACCGCTTATTATCTGAGATTTGTTTATTTGTAACGCGCAAAATTGTTATTCCCTCGGATTCTATAATAGCTTGTCTTATTCTATCATAATCTTTTCTTCTTTTATGGATTTCGCCATCGATTTCAATTCCCAATTTTATTTCATGGCAATAAAAATCCAGGACAAAACCTTCTATAACATGTTGTCTTCTAAATTTAAGATCCATGAATTTTCGGTCACGGATTAATTCCCAAAATATTTTCTCTGATATAGTCTGTCTTTTACGCAGAGTCCTCGCAAATATTTTCTTAATTTCTCTCATTTGGTTGCTTGCTCCCTCCCTCATCCTTGATATAACTGTTCTCAAGGCAGGATCTCAACTACCTTCTCCCAGAGCTAGAAGGACTGGAAGTTTACGAGCCGCCCCCTCTCCCTCTGGGAGAGGATAGTTAATTACAGCCCTAACTTAAAACAATTAGATAGGGTGAGGGCAATGACAACCATCAGGGTGAGGGTGTTAATCCTGGTACAGTCCGTGCTTCTTAATATAATTTTCAACCTTTTTTGGGAGCAGTCTACCGACCGGCCGCCCGGATTTTAGGTGCCGGCGGATATCGGAGGCCGAAATATTTTCTTTTAGCTCCATCAGATGGATCTTGTCGACCTCTTTTTGCAGGGGAGGGAATTTAACCAGCCGGCGGAAGGTGCGGATCTTGGTCCCGGGCCGGGTTCCGACAATGATCTCGCAGAACTTGAAGAGCTCCAGCGGTTTTCTCCATTCCAGGATTTCGTTGATCGAATCAAGCCCCATGATGAAAAATAACTTGGCTTTTTTTCCGTATTTTATCTTGAGGGCGGCAAAAGTATCGACCGCGTAAGAAAATCCCGGCCGGTCCAGCTCGATGCGGGAAACATGGTATTCGGTGATCTTCCGCGTCGCGATCTTCACCATTTTGTAGCGCTCTTCTTTATCCAGCACTTCGCCGGGCTGTTTGTGGGGCGGGTTGCCGGAGGGGATAAAGATGATCTCGTCCAGGGCGAACTCGGATTTGGCCGCTTTCGCCAGCGCCAGATGGCCGAGATGGATCGGGTTGAATGTCCCGCCCATGATCCCCAGGCGCTTCATATTTCCCGAACCTGACCGGTACCGTGAATGATGTATTTATACGAAGTAAGTTCGGACAGACCCATCGGGCCGCGGGCGTGCAGTTTTTGGGTAGAAATTCCGATCTCGGCACCAAAACCGAACTCAAACCCGTCGGTAAAGCGGGTCGAAGCGTTTACATAAACCGCGGCCGAATCGATCTGGTCGGTAAAAAATTTAGCGGATTTCTCATCTTTAGTGATGATGCTTTCCGAATGCTTGGTGCTGTAATTGTTGATGTGCTCGATCGCCTCATCCACACCGCTGACCACTTTGACCGCCATGATATAAGAAAGATATTCGGTCTTCCAGTCTTCTTCTACCGCCATTTTGGTATCGGGCAGGATCTTGTGCGCTTTTTCATCGCAGCGGAGTTCAACTTTAGCCGTATCTAATCGCTTTTTTACCAGCGGCAGGAATTTTTCGGCAATAGCTTCGTCCACCAGCAGCTTCTCGATGGCGTTGCAGACCGAAGGACGGCTGCATTTGGCATTAAAAACGATCTCTGCCGCCATGGTGAGATCGGCGCTCTTTTCGACATAGACATGGCAATTGCCTTCGCCGGTCTCAATTACTGGAACGGTTGATTTTTGGACCACGGTTTGAATTAAGCTCTTCCCTCCGCGCGGGATCAGGACATCGACATATGTCCGGGCTTGCATCAGCTCTTCGGCCGTCTCTCTTTTAGTATCGCCGATCAGCTGAACAGATCCTTCCGGCAGGCCGGCAGCATATGCGGCTTCGGCCAGGTGGCGCGTGATCTCAAGGTTGGATTGCAGCGCGTCTGATCCGCCGCGCAGGATCACCGCGTTGCCTGATTTAAGGCAAAGGGCGGCCGAGTCAACGGTTACATTCGGTCGGGCCTCAAAAATAATCCCGATCACTCCCAGCGGAACGCGCACTTTCTTGATCTTTAGGCCATTGGGCCGTGACCATTCGGAAATGATCTCTCCGATCGGATCGGGTAGAGCTTTAACCGCGGCCAGACCGTCAATCATCGATTTAATTCTTTTGCCGTCCAGCGCCAGGCGGTCTAGCAGGGGGCGCGAGAGTTCTTTCTTTTCTCCCGCTTCCATGTCCAGGGCGTTAGCTTCTAAGATATATTTTGCATTTTTATCCAGCGCTTCGGCCATTTTTTCCAGGGCATAATTTTTTATTTTGGTCGAGGCAATGGCTAAACCGCGGGCGGCCTTCCGGGCTATTTTTCCTTTTTCTGTAATTTCGCTCATAGGATCACCAGATTATCGCGATGGATCACTTCGCCGATCCCTTTTTTGCCGATCGCTTCCGCCAGTTCATCGCTGCTTAAGTTGATCAGGCCGCGAGCAAACTCTTTTTCATTCTCATCAAGAATAGAAACTAAAGCCCCGGTGGAGAATTTCCCTTTTACTTTGAGTATCCCGATCGGCAGGAGGCTCTTGCCGTGTTTAATTAAAGCCGATTCCGCCCCGGAATCAACCATGATCGTTCCTTCCTGCTTTAACCCGTGCGCCAGCCAGCGTTTCCGGCTTTCCCGCGAAGTAACCCGGGGAGGGAAGTGAGTGCCGACTTTTTCGCCCGCGATATAAGCGCTGATCAAACCTGTTTTGCGGCCATGGATAATCCCCATCTCAACTCCCGCGTCGGAACAGATCTCCGCTGCCTGCAGTTTGGTGATCATTCCTCCGGTCCCGAGCTGGGTGGAAGGATGGCCGGCGGCCGCTTTGATCTCTTGATCGATCTCTTTGATTTCTGAAACTAAATAAGAAATACCTTCCTCATTTTTCATATAGAATCCGTCGATATCGGTCAAAACCAGCAGCAGGTCCGCCCCGATCAGGCTGGCGGTCAGGGCGGCCAGGGTGTCATTATCTCCGATCTTGATTTCATCGATCGCGACCGTATCATTCTCGTTGATGATCGGTACCACGCTCTCGTTGATGAGGGTGGTCAGGCAGTTGCGGATATTTAAATATCTTTCACGGTCGGCAATAGCGTCGCGGGTTAAAAGGATCTGGGCGACCGAAATTCCGAATTCCTCAAAAGCCTTCTCATACTGCCGCATCAGGCGGGACTGGCCCACTGCCGCGGCGGCCTGTTTTTCGGGAATGGTTTTTGGTTTCTGCAGGCCTAATTTTTCCGCTCCGCTGACGATCGCGCCCGATGTTACCAGCAGGACCTGTTTTTTTTGTTTTATCAGCGCGGCGACTTCGGCGACAATTCTATTGAGGTTTTCAAGATCGAGGTTCCCTTTGGAGCTGGTAAGGGTGCTGGAACCTATTTTGATTAGGATTAGATTTTTAGCCATTGGCAGGCTCTTCACGTTAAGCGGGGAGAACGCTTACTTTTTTACCGGGTTCAAAAACAACTTTGCCAGTGGCTTTGGCGAAAAGGGTGTAATCCGATCCCATCCCGACATTTTTACCGGGATAAAAGCGGGTGCCGCACTGGCGGACGATAATGCCGCCGGCGTTGATCGCCTGGCCGCCGAAAACTTTTACTCCCAGCCTTTGGGCGTTCGAATCCCTGCCGTTACGGGAGGTGCCGCCGCCTTTTTTATGCGCCATGTTTTATCTCCTCAATTTCTATCCGGGTGTAATTCTGCCGGTGCCCGATGGTCCGATGATAGTTAACTTTGTTCCGGTATTTGAAGGTAATCACTTTGTCGTCTTTATTGTCGCCCAGCACCTTGGCGGAGACCTTGGTATCCTTCAGATAAGGGGTACCGATCTCAACCGTGCCGCCGTCGGCAAAGAGGAGAACATTGGTGAAGGTGACGCTCTCTTTATTCTCCAAAAGCTCCACATCCATCACATCTCCCGGGCTGACTCTATATTGTTTTCCACCAGTTTCAATTATGGCATACATAAAACTATCCTTTTAGGTTGATTGGTAGATGGGTTGTTAGGTTGATAGGGAAAAAACTAACTACCAAACCACCAAACCAACTATCAACCTGTTTATTATAGCAGATTTGCCTCGATGATTTCAAGTCCTTTGGGCATCTGGGGTCCGAGACGCTCCAGAACCTCCCTGGGCTTGACCCAGCCCTCAAAATTAAGCTCGGCAAATTCCCCTTCGGAAGCGACCCCCACTTTAAGGGCGTTCCCCCAGGAGATCTTCATATGGGGGTTAAAACCCTGCGAATAGGCGATCGGCAGGCCCGCCCGGCGGATGGCCCGGGTAAACGCCCGGATCAGATCGCGGTGAGAAATGTATTTAACCTCTTCCCCCTTGCGGAATTTAACCTTTATTTTTTGCATTTTTTTAGATTTTACTTTATCCCCACGATCAAAGATCTAACATTTGAATTGATGGTTCCCAGGCTATCAACCAGAGTAAGGCTCCCGGCGGTAGGATCAAGGCGATAGACAGAGATTTGATTAGGCACGATTTGTGAAAGGCAAACAAACTTACCGGAAGGGTCAGCGCTAACATGTGCATAGCTGACTAAGACATTTATGTTTTGAGATAAAGCTATTTTACCGGTGGTTGGGGCGATCCGGAAAACTTTAATAACGAAGTCAGGGTAAGTACTCTTTACTACATAAAGGAATCTGCCCAAGGGATCGATCTTTATATCTTCAATACTGTTTCCAATCAGTTCGGTTTGGATCAGAGATAATTTGCCGGTGGTTTCGTCGATCTGATATACCAATATATCATTTAAAAATGATTCTAGCACATACATAAATTTTCCGGCCGGGTTCATAATCAGGTTGATAGGATTAGTCAGGGAACCAGTATCAATATTATCAATATAATTCAGGTCCCCGGTCAAGGAATTAATATTTAAAACCCAAATATTACCGTTCGTTCCATTTTGGCCGCAGGCGTAAGCATATTTGCCCCCCGGTTCAACCGCGACATGCAAAAACGATGATCCTCCCGGCTCCTCTGATTCGATCAAGGTTATCCCTCCGGAGGAAGCATTTAAGCGGTAGATCGAAATCAGGTTAGTCCCCCCTCCGATATAAACAAAATTTCCTGCAGGATCAAAATCGGCACTGATGGGTTGTTTGCTAACAACCATGGCGTCGGGGCTGGATAAAACACCGGAAGAGGGATCAATTTTATAGCTTTGAATTTCATAATCGCCTGAAAAAGCTGGGGGCTTAGGACAAAAAGACCCCCCTACAAATAAGAATTTGCTGGAAGGATCGGTGCAAATAAAAGAAATACCGCCCGGGTCAGAGATGCTTTCGACCGAAGTTAACTTTCCGGTGGATAGGTCCAAGTTATAGGATGAGATCCCCAAGCCATTTTCCACATAAAGAAATTCAGAAGTATATGAGGGTAAAGTGATGGTTGTGATCGTACCATTTGAAGATGAAGTGGTCGTGGCGACACTTTCCTGCACCGCACTGGTACAGCCGCCGGACCAGAAATTCAACCCCCAGATACCGAGTAAAACCGCGGCAGCGATTAAAAGCAGCCAGAATATATTTTTACTCAATTTCATTCTTACTTTATCCCAACGATTTCCGGTCTATAATTAATTGTACCGGTTTCCAAGCTATCAACCAGGGTCAATTCTCCAGTTGAAGGGTGAACGCCATAGACTGCCACAAAATTATCAGGAGCAAGGCAAATAAATTTTCCGGACGGATCGGCGGCGATATATTGTGAGCCGGCAGGAACATCTTTGGTTGCGGATAAAGATAATTTGCCGGTGATTGAATCAATGCTATAAACTTTAATAGACCGGGAAAGGGTGGCCTTATCGCCGGTTGCCACATAAAGGAACCTGCCTAAGGGGTCGATCGCAATATCACCAATGCCCGCCCCGATCCCTTCGGTTTGGACCAGGGATAATTTGCCGGTGGTTTGATCGATCTGATAAACCAAGACATCAGTGAAATTGTATTCCTCAACATAGATAAATTTTCCCCGAGGGTCTATCAGTATTTTTCTGGGATCGGTTAAAACGCCTGCTATGATACTCGTATCTAACGCCTCAATAAAAGCAAGCTCCCCGGTTATAGAATTGACCTTATAACCCAAAATATGCCCTTGAAATCCTTGACTACCATATTGACCGCAGGCATATGCAAATTTACCCGTGGGGTCAACCGCGGTAAAAAGAGAACCACCACTTGTTGATGGCGCCTCTTTTGACCCGATAAAGGTTAATTCTCCGGTAGAAGAGTTGAGGCGGTAGATCGAAATTAGGGGCCTTTCCCCCCCGATATAAACATATTGTCCCAAAGGATCAATAGCGGCATTATGGGCTAAATTAACGATAGAATTGTGCAGATAGTTTACTGCAGTAATTTTAGGTGCGGCTAAAACGCCGGAAGAAGGATCAATTTTAAAGGCGTGAATTTCGCTGTTGTAGTTGCTAGAAGGGGTAAAAATCCAGCCTCCGGTAAATAAGAATGTGCTGGAAGGATCCAAGCAGGCAAAGCCTATTCGGCCAAATTCAGCTTCAACGGTGTCGTTAATGGTTCCTTTCAAGGTTAATTTTCCGGTGGACGGGTTTAAGTCGTAAGTTGAAAGCCCTGCGGCAGTGGTCAGATAGACAAATTCAGAAGTGAACGAAGGGAAAATGATAGTTGGGGTAGTGGTATTCGAACCAGAAGTAGTTGAGGTAATGTTTTCCAGCGTCGGACTGGAGCAGCCGCCCAAACCAAATCCCAAGCTCCAGATCACAAGTCCCAAACCAAACGCAATTGCTAATAACCAAAATATATTTTTATTCATTTTAGCCTCCCGAACGTTATTATAAATAATAACCTTTCTATCAATGTTTTTCAATCCGTTGGAAAAGCCCTCACCCAGTTTTTCTTAAGCAGGCAATGCTACGCGCTTTTAATTACTTTTTCATCACTCCCAAGCTGTTGCTTAATTAGCGTCTCCTTGGGCACCCTGGTATCGATATAATCCCAGGGTAGGGGAGAATCTTTCGGTCTGGCTTTCAGATATTCATGCGGATCGATCCCGGTTTCGGCAAAAGCTTTCAGCCACAGATCGAACTTAAAATGCTCCGACCAGGCATCGAGCCGCGCTCCCAGCTCCCAGGCCTTTTCGATCACTTTCGATAGCTTTCTATCCCCGCGAGAGAAAACCCCTTCCAGGAAACTGGCTTCGGCCTGATGCCAGCGGACCTCGATCCCCCTCGTCCGGATAGTGCTTTTTATTATCTGCTGTCGCCTTTTGGTCTCTTCGATCGATATCTGTTCTTCCCACTGGAAAGGGGTATGCGGTTTGGGGATAAAAGTTGAGATGTTAACGGTTATGCGGGCCCTCCTTGAATGCTGGCGCCCGGTCTCAAAGATTTTTTGCGCCAATTTTCCGATCCCTAACAGATCTTCGTCGGTTTCGGTCGGCAAACCGATCATAAAATAGAGTTTGATCGATTCGATCCCTTCATCAAAGGCGGCGGTTATCCCTTCCATAATATTCTCTTCCGTCATATTCTTGCCAATGACATCCCGCAGCCGTTGAGTTCCAGCTTCCGGAGCTAGAGTTACTCCAGACGGCCGGACACGGGCGATCTCTTTGGCCAGTTTGATCGAAAAGGTATTGGTCCGCATGGAGGGGAGTGCGATATTGATCTTTTGCGGCTGATATTTTTGGGCCAGGGTCTTAGCCAGCTGGTCGATCTTGCTATAATCGGAGCTGGAAAGAGAGATCAGCGAAATTTCTTCGTAGCCGGTGTTTTTGATCAGCTTTTCCGCCAGCATAATTAAATTTTCCATGCTTCTTTCCCGCACCGGCCGGCCGGTCCAGCCCGCCTGGCAGAACTTACAGCCCCACTTGCAGCCGCGCATGATCTCGAGCACCGCCCGATCGTGGATCGCTTCGACGAAGGGGACTATGGGGCTAAGGGGATAGGGGGCAGAATTTAGGTCCTTAATGTAACGTTTGGTAACTTTATTCCCAATAGAAGGGGCATAAACCCCTTCGATCTTCGATAATATTTCGAGCGTCGAACGTCGACGGTCGACCATCGACGTTCCACTTTCTTTCTTCGCTTGTTTTAAAACATCCAATATCTCAATGATGGCCTCTTCCGCTTCCCCGATTACGAAGAAATCGAAAAAATCAGCCACCGGCTCGGGATTGAAGACGCAGGGGCCGCCCCCTAACACTAACGGATCCTTTTCTCCCCGCTCCGCCGCGCGGATTGGGATTCCACCCAATTTGAGCATGGTTATTATGTTGGTATAGGTTAATTCATGCCCTAAGCTGAAGCCAAAGAGGTCGAACTGATTGAGAGGTTTAAATGATTCGAGAGTTGTTAGTTGTGAGTTGTTAGTTGTTAGTAGATTCTCCAGATCAGGAAGAGGAGTAAAAACTCTCTCCGCCAGCGCGTCTTCCCGTTTATTGATTATATCGTACAAAATCTGGATACCAAGATTGGACATCCCGACCTCATAGGTATCAGGATAAGCCAGCGCAACCTTGATTTCGGCTTTGGCCCAATCCTTATGGATCGAATTAAGCTCGTTGCCGATATAACGGGCCGGCTTTTGTATTTTGTCGAGATATTCTTGCATGATTGCATTATAACACGAGAGTGCTATAATTTTATCAAATGAAGAAATTTCAAAGCCCTCACCCCGGTTTTGCCTGTCAAAAAGTTACTATCAACGCCCCTCCCTGCCTGCCGGCAGGCAGGGCCCTATGGGAGAGGGGGTTGGAGACAGTCATGGCGAAAAATAATCTGGGTGAGGGTTTAATAAAACAAGTTTGGGTGAGGGCTGTGTTTTTTCTTTTTCTTGTTTTCGTTTTGATAACACCGGTTTTCGCCGCTGACGCCCCCGCCTTTCAGGCCGATGCCGCTTACGGCAAACTGACGGTCTACTC
>Ga0315287_10003823_pt1 | contig 14582 bp, 12 predicted proteins | sample YL17G11_0_MG_FD_205037 | JGI IMG/M metagenome (GOLD analysis project Ga0315287, IMG submission 205037) | Sediment microbial communities from Yellowstone Lake, YNP, Wyoming, USA - YL17G11_0 | ecosystem: Environmental > Aquatic > Freshwater > Lake > Sediment | place: USA: Wyoming | collected... | reverse complement strand
TTAAAAAAACCTTTGGCGTTGTTGCCCATTTTTTTTTGCCTCCCCCCCCCCCCCCCCCCCCCCCAATTCGCTTCTCCATTTCAAAAAAACCCTCCACCCGCCTTCCTCTTACCTGCGGCTTGGCCAGCACGGCTTTAGCCTTGGCCGCCGCCTTGGTAAGGGTGGACGCCGGCGAGGACGGATTGGCGGGAGGAGCAGCGGCAGGCGTCCCGTTGCGGGCTGCAGCGGCGGCGCTGCCGCCGCGCAGGGGCGGCGGCCGTCCGACGCCGCCCTGGTGCGGCGCGCCTCGCCCGGGCGGGGTGAGGCGAGGGGCCTGCATCTGGGCTGCCAACTGCATGCGTGTGTGAAGGGGCCAGGCGCGCTTGGGCGCGCGCGTGTGAGAGGGGAGCGGCAACCCTTTTTGGCTTGTGGCTCTCGCTGCTCGACCCACCCTCCATCCTTCTCCTTTCCTCACCCCGAGCGAGAGAGAAGAAAAAGAAAAAAGAAAAAAAAAATGAAAATACACGGCTCAGTCATTACAAGCATTCACGCGCCGGAACGTGTTGCATCATCTTGGTTCGTATATGATTTATCTAAAAACAAAGGCGCTCACCCAAACCGGAGAGAGGGCTGGAGATAGATGGGAGAGGGGGAAGAAAAGGCTATGCTATGAGGGGGAGCCGGGGGGGGGCGGGGGGGCGCCCCCCGCCCCCCCCCCCCCCCCCCCCCAACCCACACACCCTCACCCTCACCCCTTTTTTTTTCGCCCTACCAACAAACACGCGAAAATCGGGCGACGGCGGTCTCTCATCCTGTAGAGAAAAGGAAAGGGTGGTGACGTGGCGTGTAGTGTGGTTGGCTTTCTTTCTCGTGCGTGACGGGGGCGGGTGCGCGCGCCCGCGGCGGCGCCCTTCTCTCAATCACTCTCACACCCCCGCACGCCCGCTGCGGCCGCCGCTCCCACCCCCCGCGCCACCCACGCCTCCCTTTTTCACGGCCTTCAGCGCCCGCGCCCGCAGAGCTGCCACGTCGACAGGCGAACGGGACCGCCGCCGGTCGTCCCGCCGCCCGGGCGAGCGCGACCGGGACCGGCGGCGGTGGGAGGAGTGGCGGCGGTCGCGGTCGCGGCCACGGTCCCGGCGGGGCGAGCGCGAGCGCGAGCGCGAGCGCCGGCGCCGGGGGTGGTGGCCGGTGTGCCGCTCCCTCGACCTCGACCTCGACCTCGACCGCCGGCGGGCAGGGGCGGCCCCCCGCCGGCCCCCGCCACCGCCCGCCCGCCCGTCCATGGCCTCCGCCAGGGCGATGGCGTCCCGCCGAGAGGTCGGCCCGCTCAGAGCGCGCAGGGTGGCGACGGGCGGGCGTTTCGTGGCGGCCTCGGGGAGGGAGGGCGGGTCAGGGAGGGGCGGTGGGGGCGGGGGCGGCGGCACCCCCGCCTCCCCCCCCCCCCCTCCCTCTCCCCCCCCTCCCAGCCGCCGCCGCAGTTCCTCAATCTTGGACAGGGCCTTCGCCGCCGCCGCGGGGGGCGGCGCAGGCGGGGCAGGGCCAGGCGGTGGAAGCCCCTTCCCGGGCCCGGGCGCGGGCGCGGGCGCGGCCGCCCCGGCCCGGACCGCCGCCCGGGCGGCCGCCACGCGCGCGGCCAGCGCGGCCGCGGCCGCCTGGGCCGCGGCCGCACGGGCCTTGAGCGCCGCCGCCGCCGGGTCGGCCGCCCCTGCCACCGCCCCCGCCGCCGCGTCCGCCTTGGCCGCCGCCGCCGCCGCCGCCCGGTCCGTGCGGACGGCCTCCGCGCCCGCCGCGGCTGTCGGGGCGGCCTCCACCCGCACAGGGCTGCCCGCGACGACGCACAGGTCCAGGGCTGTCGCCCGGGGCGCGTCGCCCGCCCGGGCGTACGTCACCAGGACCAGGCCGGCTGAGAGGGCGACCTCTCCCCCGCACCGGGCCACCTCCTCCACCCGCCCGGCAAAGGCAAAGAGGCGGGCGAGGTGGGAGGTGTCCAAGGTGCGGGCGACGCCGCTGACGAGGACAGTCCTGGACAGCACGTCCCCATCGCCAGGCCAGGCCACGCCCGCGTCCAGGGCGACCGCGCCCAGAATGGACCGCGGGCGGGGCGGGGGCGGCGCGGGAGGGGCGGACCCGTCACCGGGCGCCTGGGCGGCGGCGCCCTTTTTCTTGCCCCGGGCGACGCCGGCAGCCGCGGCGGCCGCCACCTCGGCGGCCGTCGGCGGGTCGCCGCCCGCTCCTCGCGGCGGCGCCGAGAAGAAGACCGGGAAGGGCGACCCCGCCACGTGCTCGCCCCCAGGCAGCGTCAGGGCCAGCTCGTAATCCCCGCGCACGGGGGCGGCCAGGGCGACCCCGTACACGCCGTCCCCGCCGTCCGCGACGGACACGGTGGGGAGGGGGCCCGGGCGGGCACCCGCGCCGCGCGCGCCCGGGCCGGGCGTGAGGGTGCAGGCGAGGCCGGACCCGCCCACCCGGCAGCTCACGCCGCCCGCGTCTTTGGCTGTCACGAAAAAGGTGAGGATGGTGCCGGCAGCCCCGCCCGCGTGGCCCTTGCCGTGCAGGGTGCAGGCGTCCGGGTCGAGCGGGCCGGCCGGGCGGCGGGGTGCTGCTGCCGCGGCGGCGGCGGCGGCCGCTGTTTTAACACCCTCCTCCTCCTCATCCGTGAAGGGCCAGCCGTCATCGCTCTCGGACTCTTCCTCTTCCGCAGCAGGAACAGCAGGCGCATCGCCCGCTTCTACAGCCTCGACCGGCGGCGGCGGCGGCGGTGGCGGCGCCACGCCGGCTGCGACGAGGTCGAAGCCCGGAAGCTCATCGTCGCTCGACGACATTCTCTGTGTGTGGTTGTGTGTGTATTTGTGTGTGTGTGTGTGTGTGTGTGTGGAGGCGCGGAGGGAGCCTGAGAGCGTGTGCGTGCGTGCAGCTCGACACCTGGAGGGATGGGGCGCGGGGCGCGCTGAGGGGGGGCGAGAGGGGACACGCACCGATGGGGAATGTAAACACAGCCACCTGCGCAAGCTTTTTTTGCCTGCTCACACACAAAAAAATGGTCGCCCTCCCAGCGTCCCTCGCCGCCTGGCGGGCCGACACGCCCTTCCCCACGCGGGCAGGCCTGGTGTGCCTTGTCGCCGCCGTCCAAGCCTGGTGGGTGTGGGTGGCCGTCGCGCCCCCAATTCGGCCTGCCAAAGTGCGGTTCGCCGCCGCCTTGCCCGTCCTTGCGTCCTGCTGCACCCTGTGGGCTGCGTTTGACCCGCACACCGAGATCGTGGCCCGGGCGCTCTCGGCCTTTTCATTCACCTGGCTCGGCATTTTCAAGGTGCTGGGACTCATACTGGGGCGGGGCCCGCTCTCGCCCACCGCCACGGGGCGGGCCTGGTCGCCCGCCCAGTTTGCATTCATCCTCACGTTGCCCGTCTCGCCCCGCTACGCTGGCGGGGCGGCCGGCGGGCGTGGGGCTGGCGGCGGCAGCGCTGGGAAGGCTCCCACCGGCCGCACGGTCCTGCACCGGGTGATGTCCCGCACCCGGGTGAGCGAGGCCGCGGCCGGCGGCGTGCGGGCGCGGGCGCGGGTGGCGGCGGGCAAGGCGGCCACGCTGGCAGTTGTGGTCGCCGCGCTGGAGCACGACCGCACGACGGGCGGCGCCCTGCCGGCCGCCCTCCGCCCCTGGTGCTACCTGTTTGGCTTGTACACTTTTTTAGGCCTGACCTACGACGCCATCGCCGCGGGCGCGGTCGCCCTGCCGTTCCTGCGCCTGGACCTGTCCCCGCACTTTGACCACCCGTTCCTGGCCACCTCCTTTGCCGACCTGTGGGGCCGGCGCTGGAACCTGATTGCCGGGCACTCCTTGCGATTCCTCATCTACGAACCCATCGTGGAGGGCCGCCTGGTGGCGGCGGGCGCAGAGTGGGGCGACGGCGGGAAGGGGCGGCGGGCGGCGGCGGGCCCACCCCCACCCGGCCGCCCGTCCCCAGCCCGGCGGGCGGCCGCCCTCCTGGCCGCCTTCGCCGCGTCGGGGGCCATGCACGAGGTCCTCCTCGCCATCCTCACGCCCGGTCTCTCCCGGTACACGGGGTGGTGGATGGTCTTCTTCACTGGCTGGGCGGGCGTGCTCGCGGCGGAGCGGCGGGCGGGCGCGGCGTGGGCGGGCGCCGGCCTGAGCCCCATCCCGGCCTGGCTGGCCGCCCCGCTCACCGTGAGCGCGGGCATCGCGGCGGGCCAGGCCGGCTTCGTCACGCCCGCCGTGGGGACGGGGCTGGCGGACCGGGTGGTGGCGTCCCTGCGGGACGCGTTCGCGTGCGTGGGGCGGGTTGCAGCGAGAGCAAACATGTGTTTTTTCTGACGAGTTGTGGGTCTCTCTCAGCGCGCCCGCCCGCCCTCGTGTGTGTGCGTGTGCGTGTATTGCAACTGTTTCCTTAGACCTTACACACACACACACAGACCGGCCGCGAGAGGAGGGAGGCGAGGCACGCCCCCAACAGCACGGCAGTGGGCGCACGTGGCACACGACGCGCGCTTTTTCTCCCAAAAACAGAGGCCGGTGTGAACGCGCGGGGACACAACGCGCGAAGCAAGCGGGCGGTCACAGCACGGACCCCAGCCAGCGCGCGCGCACCTCAACATGAACACACTGTTAACGATGATAGTAGAGAGTATAGAGCGAGGGGTTGGTTAGAGGCGGGAGGCCTCGGAAAGGCCCCCCCCCGAACCTTCTCATGGAAAAAAAGCACACACACGCGCCCAAAGAGCAGCGGCAGCAGCACCGCGACACAGTCACGCGCAGCTTCAAGTCACGAGCGCGGTAGCACAGTCAGCCTCAACAACACACGCACACGCACACACGCACGCACAGCACACCATTCACCAGTGGTTGCGGTGGTCGTACTGACGGTCCATCGCGACGGCGCCGCCGACGGCCGCGCACGTCCAGGACCCCCCGCATGCGGCCGACCCGATAGCGGCGCCCGTGATGACGTTGCCGTCGTACCGCAGGCGGCGGCCCGCGGCGGGGGTGGCGGGCATGGGGGCCGCCATGGCGTCCATGGGGGCGGCGGCGTCCTTGGCCTCCGCGGCGGCCTTGACAGGCGCGGCCTTGGAGTCGACGATCACGTCGACCTTGGTCAGGGTGGCGGTCTTCAGTTCGGCGGACATGGGCGTGAAAGCCGGGTCGGCCAGGGCCTTGGTCACGTAGCCGCCCGCCAGTGTGGGGGCCATGCCCGCAGTGAAGGGGACGACCTTGACGGTCAGCACGCCGTCCGCGAAGGCGGGCTCTGAGAAGCGGAGGACGGTGGACACCTTCTTGCCGGCCTCGGTCGTGCCGGTGATGGCGCCGTCGGCGATCAGGTCGGGCGCGAACCGGCCGGGCGCGAAGGCGGTCGCCATGTCCGCCGTGCCCACCGACGTCGTCAGGTTCTTGGACGGCTTGATGAAGGTGAGGACGCCGTTGGCCAGGGAGGCCTGGTCAGCGTAGAAGGAGACAAACTGCTCGGCCTTGGCCGGAGCGGCGGCGGCGGCGGCGGCGCCGGGCTCCTCTGTTGGTGGGATGGGTGGGGGGTGACCCCGGGGGAGCAGGGGGGAAGGTGCGCGTGAGAAGAAAAGCAGGTTGGAAAGGCCTTCAGCTCGACCCGTAATTTTTTTCCTTTTCCCATCACTATTCCTCCTCCGCGCACGGCCTTGGCGAGACTTGATTACTCCCGCCCGCCCCACTAATCCTAACATGACCGGCCTGATTGGCGAGCGCGGCATTCGATCGGGGTGCACGGCCATGGCGGGGCGGGCGACGGGGTGCGATCGCTCTTCGCATGAGCGGGCCAGAACCAAGCTGCCATTTCTTCAAGAAGCCCCCGCCCACCCCCCTCCATTCTGCCCGCCCGCGCCCGCGCACGCCGCTCAAGGTTGAGCCTTGCCTCATCAGGGCACCTGAGAGGGGCACGAGCACCATGGATCGGGCCCGATCGAGGGGCGGACGAGGGGCGACGGCGTTTTGATGATATAAACAAGCGCCCGCAAGGTTCGCGCGCGCTCCTCTCCATTCTCCCTGCCCCCTCGCCCCGCCCCCACCCAATCCCAACTCACGGTTGGTATAAAGGTGCTGCCCAAGGGTGCGGGCCATGGCCGGCGCGGCCACGAGCGCCAGGAGGAGGACGATGGCGGAAGCGCGCATGGTTGGTGATTGACAAGACAGAAAAAACAGAGAGATAGAGGAATGGCTAGACGGATGTGCTATTGATGGCTAGACGATGCGCTGGCCAACCCGGAGCTGCTCCTTTACTTGGTGTAAACGGACACAGGAACTTCTCTGTCTCCACGCACGCACACACCCAGAGAGACTGGGCACACCCGCGCACCCGCAACAATCTGCAAAACAGGAGGTCACACGCGCAATGACACGCAACAAGGAATAGTGTGCCCCCCCCCTATTTCATCTCCATATCCCATCCCCATCCCATTCTCACCCCTCCCACCCACCCCCCGCACTGTTCCGCCGGGCCGCCCGGGCTGCGTCCGCACCCGCGCCCGCCGCGTACCGGGCCACCCGCTCCGACGAGGCGGGCGGGCGCCGCGGTGGCGGCGACGGGGAGGCGACCTGCCCTCCCCGCGGGCTGGCTGCCTCGATCGGGATGACGGCCGCCCCGCCGGGCGACCGGCCGCCGGGCATCGTTTTGGCCGCCCCAAAAAACGAGGCCAGCCGGGCCTGGTCGGGCGTCAGGCTGGGGGAGGGGTGAACGGCGGCGGGCGGCACCTTCCGCCCCGACGGCGGCGTCGGCCAGTGCGGGGCGGGCGATGTTGGTCCACCGCCAGGGGACGCGTGGGCGGCGGCGGCGGTGGTGGGCACGGTGAAGTGCGACCGGGCGGGCGAGGGTGTGCCCGACGCCGTCGCGGCGGCGGTGGAGGGGGCGGGCGAGCCGGCCGGCCCGGCGGGCGGCCAGAACGCCTCGCCCGGGTCGCGCGGCCGACCGGGCGGGCGGGCCGCGGCCCGGGCGGGCGGCGGCGGTGACGCCCGCCCAGGCGGGCAGGCGCGCCGCCCCGGGCTCGGGCTGCGCCGCCTCGCCGCCGCTGCCAGGTGGGGCGGCGTGGGCGAGGGCCCGCCCCCGCCCCCGCCCCCGCTCACCGCCAGGCTGTCTGCGAGGGCGGCCGCCAGCATGGCGGCCTCCGCCTGGGACGGCGACCGGCCCCCGCCCACCAGGGCGGGCGGGAACAGGTCGGCCGGCGTCAGGCCGGCCCCGGCCCCCCCGCGCCGGCGGTGGGCGGCCGCGCCTTCGGCCGCCCGCCCCGGCGCGCCGGCCCCGCCCCCCGCGTGCGCGGCCGCCAGGGCCGCCCCGCCGTACGGGTGGCCACCCGGGGCGCCCCCCGCCCGGACGACGGAGCCCTCAAAGGCGGCCGCCGCGGCCAGGTCGGCCGGGTCCGCGACCGGAAGGCACCCGCCGCGGGACGCAAAGGGGCGGGGGGGGGGCGGGGGGGTGGTGCGTGTCGAGGCGGCCGCCGCGGCCGCGCTCGCGGCCGCGCCCCCCACCCCGCCCTCCCCGCCCAGCAGCACGGCCGCCAGGAAGGCCAGCCCGCTCGCGTACCAGCCGCCCGGGCGGACGCTGTTGTGCCCGCCCTCAAACTCCACGCACGCGGCGTCGCCGGCGTAGCAGGCGACCAGGCGGCGGGTGTGGGCGATGGGAATGAAGTCGTCCCCCGGGGCCGCCCCGAAGAGGGCGGGCGCGAAGCAGGCGCGCGCCGCGGACGCCGGCAGCACGGCCGAGACGTCGAAGCCCGCCCGCCGGGAGACGGAGCGCCGCATGAGGGCCAGGGCCGCCCGTGTCAGGGCCCGCGGCAGGGGCAGGCGGCGGGCGCCCGCCAGGTCGGCCATGAGGTCGGGCAGCGACGCGAACGGCGAGTCCAGCACCAGGGCGGCCACCCGCGGGTCGCGCGCCGCGTACAGGAGCGCGGTGGCCGCCCCCATGCTCCGCCCCCACAGGCCGACCGCCAGGCGGGCGCCCCCCCGGCGGGACCGCAGCGCGCCGATGGCGGCGGCCAGGTCGTCGACCTCGTGGGCGCCCAGCGTCACAAAATCACCCTCCGAGACGCCGGAGCCCTGGAGGTGGGTTAGGGGAGAGGGAGGGGGAGGCGCGGCGACGTGAGGGAATGGCACGTGGGCGGGGAGGAGGCACACAGAAGTGGGGTGTGAGAGAGAGAGAGAGTGTGGGGGGAGATGGGAGAGAGAAAAAAAAAAAGGTGGTGGTGGGGGCGCGTCCCTTTCTCCTCCTCCCCCGCCTGTTTTTTTTTTTTGCTTGCGCTCCCTCAACGCACCGCAAAGTCCAGGGCCAGCACGGCTAGGCCCCGGGGTAGGAGCAGGTGGAGGACCTCCTCCGCATCCCGGCGGGACCCGGAATTGCAGTGGCAGTACACGACGACGGGCGGGGTGGCCGCGGCCGCGGCCGCCCCCGCCCCGCCGCCCACTCCTGGCGGGCCCCGGTCCGGGCTGTGGCCTCCTCCCAGGCGGGCGCCGCCGCCGCCCCAGGTCCGGGTGGGGGAGGGCGTGGCGGCGGCGGGCTCGTACAGGGAGAGCTGGATGAGGTGGCCCCGGGGGTTGCGCTGTGATGGAGGAGGGGAGAAGAGAGAAAGGAGGGAGCGAGGTTTGAGGGAGGCGCGAGATACGAATGAGCGCGTGCCCTGTCCTTCTTGCTCTGTGCTTCTTCTTGAGAGAGAGAAACTCACCACCGCAAAGTCTTCGCGCGTGTATGCCCGCCCATTCGCTGTGAATCGGCCTGCCGTGCCGCCGACCAGGTCAGCGGGGGTGTAGGCGTCCCTGGGGAATGGGTGTGGGCGTGTGGATGGGTGAGAGAGAGAGAGCGCGGGGCAGCGCAATGCGGCACGGGCGCTTGGTGTCCGCCCCCCCACCCCGCTCTATCTCTTTCTCTCTATCGCGTGCGCGCGCGCATTGCATGCACGCACCGGGGCGGACGACAGATGGCGAGGACTAGGTCATCCCAGGTGGACCCCATTGACAAGCGGCGGCGGAAGAAAAGAAAAGAGAAAAGAGAAACTCGCCCGCGGCGGACCAAAGAGTGAGGCGAGCACGGCTCGCCTCATTCAATCCTTTCCGGCCGTCCTCCAACCATGAGAGGCGCGACCATCCGCTGCCATGCTGCCCGGCCGCCCCCGGCTGCTCCGCGGACCCCCAACGGACGCCCGGCTGGCCGCCCGGCCCCGACCGTGGCCGCCCCGAAAACAACAACAGCCCCGCTGCCGCCGCCGCCGCCCGCGCAGCGCGCTCCTACCCCTCCTTCCCTGACCGCGCCGGGCCGAGCCGCGTCGCTCGCCGCCGCCCAGGTAGCTGTGCACCAGAGCAGGGCACTCAAGGCGGAGTTGGTGGCGGCGAAAGCACGGATCGTGGAGCTAGGTGAGAGAAAAAAGTGAGATAAATGCGATGGCCCCAACCGGCAAAACCTGGAAACGCGCTTCAAAAGCACTCCCCCCCCCCCCTCCCACACACAGAGCGCGAGCTGGCGTCCGCCCGCCCCCCTCCACCCCCGCCCCCACCCTCCACGACAACCATCCTCTACCGCACCGGGTGGCCCGCGGCCTTCGCCCACCTGTCCGCGGACGGCGGGCCCTGGACGGCCGCGCCGGGGGTCGCCCTGCCCCCGCCCGGCCCGGGCGACGGGCGGTGGCGGGCCCTGGTGGTGCCGACAGCGGGCAAGGTGGAGCTGGTGCTGACGGACGGGGCGGGCGCGTGGGACACGCCCGACCCGGCCGCGCCGAAGGGCGTGAACTACACGACGCGCGGGGGCGGGGTGTGGACGGTGCGGCGCGGGGTGGCGGCCCGCGTGGCGGTGCCGGCCGAGCGGGCGGGCGAGCCGGGCGCGGGCGGGTGGGGATGGGTCCAGTGAATGCAAAAAGGAATGGAATGTGCTGGCGGGAGGTGGTATTTTGTGCGTGCGTGCGTGCGTGCGCGCGCGCGCGCGCACGCACAACCCTAAGGACGCTTGAATGGAGCAGGCAGGCATGTAGGGCGTGTGCGATGAGCGGGGGGCGTGTGAGAAAAATATAGGGGGTTTATTTTTTCTTTCAAAAACCTCCCCCGGCTGTTGTCCTTCTCTCTCCGTCTCTCACCTCTCACCTCTTCTCTCCCGCAACACTCGCTCTGACAGCGAAGTGCGAACGAGTGAGGAAGGTCTGGCTGTCTCCCGCTGTTCTTGCTGTCGGTTGGGGCCCTCTGCCGGGGCGCGCGCGCGTTTGTTCGGCTGTCAAAAAGCATCTCTCTCCCTCTTTGTTATAAGCTTTCATTCACCCTCCTCATTTCATTTCACCGGGCGACCGCGACCGCCGCCCGGGCCGCGTCCGCCACGCCCAGCCGGGCCGCCGCCGCCCGCAGCGCCCGCCCCAGTGCCCGCCGCTCGGCAAAGGCCGCGTACGCCAGGACGCCCGCCGCCGCGGCGGCCGCGGCGGCGGCAGGCAGGCCCAGGGAGGAGGCGAGGTGGGGCTTTGGCGGAAAGGGGGGGGGAGGCGGGGCGGGGGGCGCCCCGTTTTCGCCCACCCCGTTGCTCGAGGGTGACCGCCACAGCTCCGCCAGCCGCTCCGGCGTGGCCGCCAGGAAGGACGCCGACCGGGCGACCGCGCCCAGGCCGCCCGCGCCGAGGGCGACGGTCGGGCCGCCCCCCAGCCCGGCCGGCCCCGCCGAGGCGACCGCCGCCGCGGCCGGTTGGGGCGGGGAGGGCGGGGCGAGCGTGGCGAACGGGGTATGAGGAACCTTTGGAGGAGCAGCGGCGGCGGGCGCGGGTGCTGTGGCAGCCGCCACGGCCGCCGCGGCCGCCGCCCCGGCCACCTCCCCCCTGAGCGCGGCCGCCCGTTCGGCGGTGAGCGGGGCCAGCCCCCCGCCGTCCGCCCACGCCACTGCGTCGCCCGGGCGGCCCGCCTCCCGGCACAGGGCCTCAATGAGTAAGAGGCGGCAGGCGGTCTCGTACTGGTCGCGCGTGAGGACGGGGCCGGCCGCGGAAGGGGCTGCGAGGAGCGGCGGCGCCTGGGAGGGCGGCTGGGGCGGTTGCCCCCCGCCCCCATGCTCGCCTCGGCGCGGTGGCGGCCCCCGCCCACCGGGCACGGCCGCCGCGTCCAGGTAGGCCGCCAGCTCGGCGGCAACGAGGGAGGCGGACCCGGCGTCCAGGCCGAGGGCGGCCCTAATGAGGAACAGGTGGGAGAGGGGTGCGCGTTGTATTTTTTCGTTGTGAGGTGTGGTGAGAGAGTCTTGTCAGCGGATGGTTTTGAGGGCGGGAGAGAGAGAGCAAAAGGTCGCGCGGGGGTCGGGGCGTTTGTGTTTGTTCTCCCACAATGCGCGGCCCTTGCCCGCCCTACCCGTCCCCTCTGTCACTCACCAAAGCATCAGGGCGTCTGGCGGCACACGCATGGGGCCGCCGAAGCCGGAGACGAGGGCAGGGTGGGCCTCGTCGAACCTGTTCAAGAAAAGGGACGAGGAGAAATGTGAAGGGGAAATGCGGGCAACAAGGATATTGGGGGCTCGGGCTCTCTCCCCGTATGTGCCCCCAGCGCGCCTCCCTCCCCACCTCAACCAACTCACCGCCCCAGCTCAAACAGGGCTTGTATGGCTACGCAAGACCCGCGCTGGGCGGCCGCGCCGCCGCCGCCCCCCGCGAGGGCGGCCAGGCCCAATTCGGCCGCGGCAGTCCAGTCCCCGAGCACCAGGGCCCGCTCACCGCCGGCGGCCTGGGTGGCGGCGACGGAGGCGACCGAGGCGGAGGAGGATAGGCCGGGGCCGCCGGGCCCGCCGCCTGCAGAGGCGAGGCGGGACGGCATGGTGAGGGGGTGGCGTTCGGGGTGCAAAAAAAAGGAAAATGAGAGAGAGAGACAAAATCGGGTGTCGTACTTGTTGCACTATCCGCGTCCCCTTCTCTGCTTCGTATCTGTCGCCGCCCCACCCCGGCACGGCCCTGGCGTCTCGCCCCAAACCACCCAGGGCTCACAACATGGCCCTGCAAATCTCACTCGGGGTGAGAGGCGCTCCCGCTTCCCCGCCCGCCAGGCATTGCTGCTCTCGCACGAGGAGAAGCGCCCGTCGTGGTGCTCGCCCTTGCCCACCCCGCCCCCTCTCCTCCGCGGCCGCGCCTGCGTCTGCGTCTCCCTCCTCCGCCACCTTTCACCCCACCGGCTCCGGCACTGCCATATTCAGGGTCGGACCGCCGAGCCCTCCCGCCTCCCCCCTGCGGGCCGCCCTGGCCGCGGCCGGGCCGGCCGGGCTCGCCACGATGGCCATGGCGAACGCCCTCTTCTATTGCGCGGCCTTCGCCCTGGCCGCCCGGTCCCTGCCCCGCCCGCCAGGCGGTGGGTGGGGCCCAGCCCTGGCAGCCGTGGGCAAGGCGTGGGGCGTCGCGTACGCGAGCGGGCTGGCGACAAAGGCGCCGCGGTCGGCCGTCATCTTGGCGGCGGTGCCGCTGGTGGGCCGGGCGTTGGCTGTCGCCGGCGGGGGCGTGCCGGGGCGGGCGGGGCGTCTGGGGGTGGCGGTTGCCCTGGCCTGTGCTGGGTGCGTGTTATTGACGCTGGGAGCGGCCGCGGTCGCGTGGGCGTGAACAAAAAAAAAGAAGAAGGGGGGTTTGCCTTTTTTCACAGTCTCCTGTTTGTTGTTGCTGCACACGCACGCCACCTACTCCCGTATCCCCAGCGCCCGCACCAGGGGCGGCAGCGGCGTGGCGGTGGTCGGCGAACGCGCCCCCACCCCCTCCCACCCTCCCCTGCCCACCACCCGCCCCCACAGGCCGGCCGCCCCGGCCGCCGCGCCCTCAGCCACCCGGCCCAGCGACGCGGCGGGCAGCCAGCCGTCCAGGCAGGCGTCCAGGGGGTCGAGCTGCCCGCCCGCCTCCGCGGCGGCTTGCAGGGCGTCAAAGAGCCGGCCAAAGCCGGGCGGCTCGGGGCGGCCGGACCGGCAGGGGGAGGCGGTGGCGGCGGCGGCGGCGGCCTCCTCCCCGGCCTCGCCGTCCTCCGCGTCCTCCACCGGCGGCACTAGCAGCCCCACCACCGCCGCGACGGCCGCCCGGCTGACGAGGCCGGCCCTGGGCGCCAACAACCCCGCCACCGCATCGTCCGCCACCGCAAGGCGGACCACCCAGGCCGCGACGGCCGCCGTGGCGGCGCCGCCGCCGGCGCCACCCCCCAACTCGGCCGCCGCGGCGAGGGCCGCCGCCCCGCGGACGGCCTCCGCGAAGGAGGCGCCCGTGGCGGAGGAAGCGGCGGCCGCGACGGTGGCGGCGGCGGTGGCGAAGGAGGCGAGCTCCTCCAGGGAGACGGTGCCGTCGCGGTCGCTGATGGAGAGAGTTAAAGTCGTGGTTAGATTAAAAAAAAAAAAAAAAAAAAGGGAGTTACGAGAGAGCCCGCCTCCACCCTCCCCTCTATCCCTTTGCCATACCTATCCAACACCATCATTAGCGGCAGAGTGATTGCGCCCACATCCCATGCCCGCCGGGAGGAGGGAGAGCGCAGGGAGGCGACCTCGGAGAGGGAGAGGCAGGCCGGGCGCGGCGGCGCCGCATTGGGCACGGTCGTCGGTCCTCCCCCCATCGGCGTCCCCTCAGCCCCACGCCCCTCCGGCACGCCGCGCCGGGCCAGGGCGGCGTCGTAGTCGTCCTGCAGGCCGGCCCGTAGGCTGGAGGCATGCTGGCCCATCCTGGGGTGGGAGCGAGACGCAACGACAGGTGCGTTTATTTACTTTTAGTTTTTTTGAGTGTCGGCCGCCACCGCGACCCTCACCCCGCCCCGCCCTTTCTTCTTCACACTTCCTGTCCTCTCGCTCCACGCCCGACGAGCACCACCACACCGCCGGTCCATCCCATGCACGTTCCACTTTCCACTCACACACACATGTCACCTTGCACATGAAGTTTCGAAAAAAAGGAAAGGAGCCCCGCTCGCAGTCACTCACAACGTACCGGTCCCCACCCATCCCATCCCATTCCATCCCATCAGCACTTTCCCCCCAGCCTCTCCACCGCCCACGCCTTCCCCGTCGCCAGCGCCTCATCCACCTTCTCCACATCCGGGCCCTGGCCCTGGGCCAGCGTGGGCTTGCCCCCGCCCTTCCCGCCCACCACCGCCAGGGCCGCCCCCACCCAGTCGCCGGCGGGAAGGGACGACGACAGGTCGGCCGGCACGCCCGCCAACAGCACAGCCTTGGCTTTTGGCACACCAGGCGCGTCTGCGGCGGCGATGAGGCAGGCCACGCCGGGGGCGGCCCGCTGAGCGGCCGCCCAGGCAGCGCCCGCGGCCTTGGGGTCGGACCCAACGCCTGCCAGGCGGATGGTCACAACCTTTTCGCCCGCCGCGGCAGCGGCGGCGGCCGCGGCGCCCGCCGCCGCCTCGGCCGCCTCGGCCGCTGCGCCCGCCGCCGCCTTGGCCTCCTCGCCCGCCTTCTTGATCAGGGCCGCCAGGTCGCCCCGGACGGCCGCCTTGACGGCCGCCGGCATCGTCGCCTGGTCGAGGGACTGGCGCAGGGACGTGATGGCCGCCGCCAGCGCGGCCCCGCCCAGCCCGGCCGCCGCGCGCGCCTGGGCGGCCGCGGCCTCCCCCGCGCCGATGGCCTCGACCGCGGCCGGTCCCGTCAGGCCCACCACCCGGCGCACGCC
>Ga0315287_10003822_pt1 | contig 14584 bp, 10 predicted proteins | sample YL17G11_0_MG_FD_205037 | JGI IMG/M metagenome (GOLD analysis project Ga0315287, IMG submission 205037) | Sediment microbial communities from Yellowstone Lake, YNP, Wyoming, USA - YL17G11_0 | ecosystem: Environmental > Aquatic > Freshwater > Lake > Sediment | place: USA: Wyoming | collected... | reverse complement strand
GCGTGCAGAATCTCGCGGATGCGTTCCGGGACCGACAGGCCGCTCTTCGCCAAGGACTCGTAGAGCGCGATCTCTACGTCGAACTCGCGTTCGAAGATCGAGAGCAGGATCTGGGCCTTGCTCTGGAAGTAGTTGTAGATCGTGCCGACGGCGATGCCGGCCTCTTCGGCAATCTCCTCCGCCCGCGTCGCGTGAAAGCCCTTGCGGGCGAATACGCGGATCGCCGCGTTGCGGATCAGATCCTGCTTCGCCGGGTCGGTCGCCATCGTCGCCTCCGTATGAATGAACGTTCATTCATCGTACACACACCCTCGCCAGTCGTCAAGGCGTCGGGTCCGGAGTGATCGTGCGCGGGCAGTCTGGAGATCAGCCGTTGGCGGGGATCTCCCATGACGTTAGGAGTCGCGTGGACACGGCTTCGCGTGCTGGAGAGTCCGGGTGCGGGATCGCCTTCTGGTGTGGGAGCAGGACGACTACCACCAAGGACAAGCCGGTATCACGAGCCAGACGGACGTACCGCACCCTTCCCCGGCTTTGTGCGTGCAGCTTGGAGTCGGTCGGCTTCGAGCATGTCCTGACGAGCACCTTCGCGGTCTCCTGTCGCGGCGCGTGCCCTTGCACGGCCAATGTAGGCTGGTGCGAATTGGGAGTTGAGTTCAATGGCACGGGAGAAGTCTGCGACAGCCCTAAGGTCATGGCCGAGCACCAACCGAGCGAAGCCACAATTGGATGGTGTTTCGACGGTCTCGGGACCCAGTTCCATAGCCCTGTCCCAGTCAGCGAGAGCGTCTGCGAACTCACCCCGCAAGGCGTGCAAGGCACCGCGGTCGTGATAGGGTGCTGGGCTATTCGGGGCAAGGGCAATGGCTGCCTCCAGGTCTGCAAACGCCGAAGTTGAGTCGTGCAGCTGCACATACATACGGGCGCGTCGGACAAACACGGTCGGGTGAGGAGCAATGCTGAGTGATTGCGTGTAGTCGGCCAGCGCGCCCTCAACGTCACCCATGAGAGCCCGCACAGTCGCCCGCTCGTAGTAGCAGGCCGGGTTGTGCGGGGCCAAGGCCACTGCGTGCTCGATGTCGTCGACTGCCTCCGCTGCCCTACCAAGATCCACGAGGATCTGTGCCCTCCGCAAGTGAGTCGCGGCGTCAGGGGGGCCAAGAAGAAGGGCTCGCCCGTAGTCAGCCACGGCTTCGTCAGGGTCACCGTGACGTGCCCGCAATGAGCCACGCTGGCGGTACAGGTCGGCGCTCTGTGGGCGCAATTCAATGGCTGTCGTGCAGTCAGAGAGAGCGTGGCTGTCGTCGGCCTGCCTCTCGTATGCCAGCGCGCGGAGGGCGAACGCGTCAGCGTCCGTCGGGTCTAGCTGCAATGATCGTGTGCATTCCTTGATGGCTGCGTCAGTGTCGCCCTTGGCCAGCCAGATGCATCCTCGATTGTAGTAGGCGGGAGCATAGGTTGGGTCGAGTGCGCTAGCCTTGACGTAGCTGGCGAGCGCTGCATCCACCTCTTCATTCTCTGCCAGCACTACGCCCCTGTTGAAGTGTGCGATGGCGTAGCTTGGATCGCACGCGATGGCCTCGTTGTACCCTTCAAGCGCACCGGTGCGATCACCTTGCTTCCAGCGAACATACCCCCGGCCGCAGAAGGCCCCAGGCTGGGATGGGTCAAGCTCGATCGCGTGCGTGTAGTCGACTACAGCGCTGTTGTAGTCTCCGCTCAGACCACGTGCCCAGGCACGATTCGTGAGTAGCGTCGCGGAGATAGGGCCTAGTTCCATGGCTATGGTGAAGTCCGCCACTGCTCCTCCGCAGTCGCCGACGTGTGCCCGCGAGACGCCGCGCGCAGCGTGGTGCTCGGCACTGCCGGGCTCCAACTCGATGGCGTGGCTGTAGTCGAGAACGGCTCCGCGATGGTCGCCGGCCCGCGCCCGTATCCAGCCTCGGGTAGAGCAACTCGCAGGGGAGAGTGGGTCAAGTTCGATTGCTCGCGTCAGCTCCTCCATAGCGCCTGCATCATCGCCGACTCCCGCTAGTGCTCGCCCTAGTTCGAGACGGACCGTCGCATCCGCAGGGTCGAGAGCTGCGGCTTGCGAGAAGTCGGCGATAGCTCCTCGCAGATCCTTGGTGTGGGAGCGGAGTCGCCCTCGTCCTAAGTACGGAACTGGTCTCTGAGGGTCAAGTTCAATCGCCTTGTCGAAATCAGCGAACGCATCTGCATACGCGCCGCTGGCCGCCAGCGCGGCTCCGCGATTCGAGTACGCAGATGCGTCTTCTCGACGGAGTTCGATGGCCTTTGTGAGGTCACGGATTGCCGCATCGTAGTCGCCCCTTCCTATGTATGCGCCGCCTCGATTTGTGTATGCACACGGATCTGCCCCATTGAGGGCAATTGCCCTGTCGCACGCCGCGATGGCACCCTCGTAGTCTCCGAGCCGCGCCCGCGCCCCGCCCAGGTTCAGGTGCGGGATTGCGCTATCCGGGTCAAGCTCGGCTGCCCTCATCCAGAATGCGATGGCCTCATCGACGTGCGCCTGCACGAACGCTGCCATCCCGCCCTCGATGGCCAGGCCCGCCTCGCGTCGTCCTTGCAGTACCGTGGGAAGCTGAGAGGCCGCTGCCTGCCTCTCCTCCTCGCAGCTCGGGAAGTCCGTCACGACTCTCTCAAGGGTACCCTCAAAGGCTGTGACTCCGGTTGAGTCAGTCGCCAACAGCTGGCCATCCAGAGCTTCATGAAGGGCTTCACCGAATTCCTGGACTCCAAAGAGCGCACTTGAAGCTCTCCGCAGCACCTCAACCGGGAGGCTGGATGACTTGGAGAGGATGCCGCACAGGTAACATAGCTTAGCTGCATGAACTACCCCTCGAGCTGGGGTGCTCAGCTTCCTGTACGCTGCCGACTGCCTGTCGAACCCGAGAGTTAGAGAGAGGGGCGTGCCATCGAATGCTCTTAGGTTGAAGGTCTTCCCCAGTGCGGCCGCGAGTGCAGTACCTTCGGAGTCGCTCCAGGCCGGGACCATGACCAATTCGAACGCACGATCATCGAGGCCTGCTTGCTCCAGCTGGGAGAAGACTTCCGCTCTGCATGTTCCGAGCACGACGCCGCCTCCGCGCCGGAACTCGCGTGCGATTCCCAGGATGACGTCAGCGTCGCCGACCTTCTCGAGGAGGCCTGTGATATCATCCAGTAAGAGTAGCATGCCATCCTTCTTCGACCACTGCAGCCACGCGCTCGACGCAAGAGCCGTAAGTGCTGACGCCTTCGTCACCATGACTCGAAAGTCAAGTTCCTTGGCGAGATCAAGTGCCAGTTGGGTTTTGCCAACCCCGGTCTTGCCAATCAGCAAGATGGGGCACGGCTCCGGGCCCGCCTCAGCGCATTCCGCATAGCCCTGTAGCCGTTGTCGGACATGGTCGATGACGGCAACAGCACCGCCGGAGCGGCCGATTGACTCCCTATACGCACGTGCACCAACCAGTTGGGCAAAGGATCGCTCTGTGACTTTCGTGTGATGCTGGAAGTAGCGCGCACGCGCAAGCGCGCTGGTGATCGGAAGGAATGCGGCAAGTGCTTCGAGCGCTCCCAGAAGAGATGTCACCAAGTCCGGCATGCACCATTGTACAATCGGCGCATGTCTTCGGTGAAGCCAGGAGATTGCCTGAGAAGGGTGACCTGGGCGGCGGGAACGTCGCTGTTGCTGGACGCGGGACCCCACGGAACCACCGTGGGGAGGGCTTGCACCACCTGCGACGCAGGGGATTGTCCTCGCTCACTGCGTCTTGAGCTCCCTGAAGCAGCTCTCGAACTGGCGGCGCACCGCCTCCATCTGGGGGTGACGGGGCCACGTCTTGCCTCTTGACGTCCCTACTTCTCCGGCCCCGCGCCGATCCGCGCAATGGCGTCTTCGAGAGGCTTGAGCGATACCTCTTCGGACGAGTGCTTCTCGTAGTACCCGAACGGGTTGTCGAGGTCGCCGATGAGCAGGAGGAGGAAGGCGAGCAGGAACACAATCACGCCGACAATGAACAGCGACTCGTAGAATGGCTCGATCTTCGACAGGATGAGCGCCAGCGACAGGAGGCCGGTCGTGAGCTCGGCGATCAAGTAGCCGGACGAGATGAACGACGTCTCGCGGATCGTGTGAATGCGGACGACGGCACGGCGAAGCGCGTGCTGCTCCTGCTTGATGCGAGCGATGGACGCTGCCTGCGCCGGCGACTCGAGCGCGAGGAGGCGTGGGCTGAGGTCGCCGAGCGCGTTCATCAATTCCGACGTGCGCTGTTTCTTGTAGAACCAGTTGTGGAGGGACGTCGCTAGGTCGCGCACGCCGGCGGTGACGGCGGCCGCGGCGGATGTCGACGTGGCATCATTCGCCCGTCGGGCCATGCTCGTAGCTTCGTCGAACAGGATCTCGAGCGACGCTGCCACCTCGCCCGGCAGCTTCTCGCTCTCCTTGAAGTCGGCCAATACGCCGCTCAGGAGGAAGCCCATCAGGAACACGTCGGCGGCTACGATGCCGGAGAGAAGCGGGTTGAGCGACAGGGCCTCCCAGCCGAGTGCGTGGGCGGCCGCCTTGAGCGCGATGACGACGGCGACGACGACAAGCGCGTTTCCGATGATGCGCGCGTGCTTCCTCTGGATGCGTCTGAACACGTTCCACCTCCGTGGCATAGCCACCATGATCGCCACCTGTTGTGGCCAACCACCTCCGGGGCTAGCCACCTCCGTGGCCAGGCACCCGCGGGGCCGGGAAGCGTACCTGTTGGGGGGATCGGCGGCTAGGTCGCGTGCTGAAGAAGTGTACCGGATCGGCCGTGTGGACCGTACCGGGTGCGGGCGTACTGTGGCGGCGTTGTGACGGCTGCTGGAGATCTTGCCATGCCGCCCTCGGCGGCATCGCCCTGCCTGGGCGGTTGCTGAAGGCAGGCTGTTCGTGTTAGGCTGCCGCCATGTGCGGGCGTGCCTCGTCTGATCTAGCAGCAGGACGTGTCTCGTCGGCTGTACTGGCCGCCAGGACGGGTTCACGATACACTCAGCATGTGTGTGCGAGAAGATGACCAAGGATGGCAAGGACGAACTGAAACTCTGAAGGACTGAGGCTGGAGGCTGCATATGTGCGTGATTGTCGGTGCATCAAAGATCAACTTTCGCCAGCTGTGGATGCAGGACATCGTCTTCCTTACGCCCGGTGGGGTGCGCTACGATGCGCCCCTAGGGTACCGGCATGTGACGACCACCATTGCCGTGGAGTGTGCGGGGAAGACCGACCTATATGTCACATTTGCTGGCGAAGTTGAAGACTTCTGCGATGCGCACGAGAGCCTGCGCGCGGCACCGGATGACGGTGCTGGTTGGGTGAATCAGGTGACGAATCACGGAGGGCTCAGAAGTCTGCGAGAGCTGCGCTTGGATGAGGAAGAAGGCAGCTTCGTGTCCCTAACGTTCCATGACCAGCCGACTTCCGGGTCGCTGCAACCGCACTCGCTCAGATCCCTCGCCATCCAGAAGATCGCGAAGACCGAGTTCTGGCCGGATGGGAGCGAGGACCGGAGGATACGAAAAGCCTTGACGGATGCGGGCCTGGAGCTGCCATTCTCGACAATCACGATCAAGGACATGCCACAAGGGAAGTTCATCATTCGGTACTCCGTGAAGGTGAAGAACAGAGTGGACTACGTCGCGGCGGGCGGGACGTCGTTTGATCTGCTGGGCGCGAAGGAGCTCAAGGCCGACATAGAGGGGACATTCGTCCGCATGCTAGGGAAGGTCAGTGCTGCAAGTGCAGCATCCGACGCCAGGAAGGAAGACGCGTTGCGCAATGCGTACGACGCAGCGACGCGAGTATTCGGCGAGCGGACGAACTACGGCCCTGGTGAGATCGGCGTGTACGACGCGATCGTCTGCGCGTACCCCGGCTGTACAGTAGAAACCACACTCGGAGATGCGCAGAATCAGCGGTCAGTCGGCGCAGTCCTGCTCCCATGGGCGAATCCCAGGGTGGGGGGCGTGGAGAAATACCTGGGCAGCCGGTACACGTCGACGGGAGGGAGCTTTCGCCTGCATGTGGCTGTCAGGGTTCCTCAGGGCTGTGAGCACTGGGAATACCCGGCCAATCCCACTTGTTCGTCGCCGCCCGGCAGAATTGGCCAACCAGGACCGCGGTTCATGCCGCCACACAAGCAGGGGTGATTTCCGTGGAATGGGGGGAGTTCGTGTCGGATGCGGCAATGGCCTTCCTAACGTTCGGGCTACTCGTGCGGACGTACGTCACGGAGTACAAGCCGAAGGGCTCCTCGGGCAACTACAACGTCATTGTGAAGCTCCAACCGTTGGCAGAGAAAAGCCTGTTGTGGATTGTTGGAATCACGTTTGCAGCGTACATGGCATCGCTTGTGCTGCGCACCTGCGTCTCTTCAGCTGGCACCTGATTGCCTCGGAGCTGGTCGCCGCATCAGGAACAGGCTCCACCAGATGACGTCCAGGTTGCCGTGAGTGGGGTCGCAAGGCCGAGTCACGGAGTTCCACGCGCGTGGCGGTTCTTTGGGACGCCAGGTATAGATGCCAATCAGACAGCCGATGCGTCCACTGCGACAGGGAGGGCAGTACTCTCCTGACCTTGTCCGGGTTGAGTGCCCCTCGCTCGCTGCCGGAGTTGGTGTTGTCCTCTTGCTGTTCTGGGCTATTCTGATGTGCGCACATCGCGCGCTAGGCCGTGGGTTTGCCCCTCGCTTGACATCGCGGTCGCGAGCAACGCGAACGCCGACGTGCGCTCGCGGTTGAGCCGCCGCCGTTGACGAGCCAGCTCGCGGAACCGAAACGGCGAGTGCGCCTCGATCGCCTTGATGTACGCGCCCGAATAGAGACGCGGAGTGCTGCCAGCCGCGTCGAGGATGAGGTGGAATGTCGCTACCCGCATCAAATCGGCCAGAGGCGCCGCCTCTGGCGCGTCCAGGCACGCAAGGTGTTCGAGCACGCCGGCGCGGAAGTGGAACAGGCGATTCGTGAGCCGATCGAGCGGCCAGCGACGCGCTGTCTGCGAGAAGATCGTCGCCAGGCCCTTCGCGCGATCGTCCTCGACGTCCTGCAAATCGTCGCCGAACTGCAACAGAGCGCCCAACCCAAAGAGAAGTCGGGCCTGCGGAGGAGTGAGCGATCCCGCGACCAAGTACCCGTCCGCCAGCACCGACGCGCCACCCTTCTCGATGGCGATCCCGAGCACGTCGACGCCGTACGGCGGCTCGTCGCGCCGCATGAGCCGAACGCTTCGGGCCTGGGCGGCGTGGATCGCGGACAGGCTCTCGTAGACCTGCGGCGCCGTAGCCCGCGCGTACTCCGCCTCGATCTTCTCGATCAGACGAAACAGCTTCTCCTCGTCCACCGTCTTCGTGGGGACGTCCTCTCCCGCCAGCCGCCGGCCAAACCGCTCGCTCGAGCGCAGCTTCGTTTCCTCGGACACATCGGGCCGATCGAGCGCATTGTCGGTGTACGGGTAGAGGAGGCTGTAGGCGAACACCGACGGCGTCATTCGTACCGGCAGGCCCAGCATTCGCTGGACCCCGTTCATCGTCCACACGTTGCGACTCGCTTGGAACGTGTCCTCACGAGACACCGTTGCGTCGAACTCGTGTACCAGCCGCGCGAACTCGCGCCCGCACTCGATGAACCCGCCGTGCTGCAGGACATCGAGGTGCGTGTCCTCGAGCCCAATCGTCGCCTTGACGAACTCGCGCCCGGCCAAGGCCAGCCGCTGCTCCGACGTCTTGCGCGCCTCAGGATCCGTCGGCGGGTGCTTGATCTCCGCCAGCACTTGGTCGACGACGCGCGCCAGCCTGCGTTCGTTCTCCCGCTGCTGTCCGCGCGTGACAAGCGGTCCGAGGTCGGGAAACGACGAATCGCCATCCCACCATCGCGATGTGAACTCGCTCAACAACGCGGGAACGCCCGCGTCGGTGCTTGCACTGCTTGTCTTGTCTGACATTCCGCCTTTCGTTCTACCGCCTCGCCGACTGGCTCGGACCTCGCGAAGTGTACCACGGCCGGCCGGGGAGAGGCGCAGCCGTAGGGCATGTGCCTTGCCGTTGTGGCAAGAGACCTGAGGTGGATGGCACGAGCTTGCTGCGTTCGATGCTGCTCCCTAGAATGAGACTCAACTGCCTCAATCCCACGAGAGGCGCTGAGGGGGGACATGTCGACGAAAGGGCCAACGATGACGCCACAGGAGTTCGTCGCCAAGTGGCGTCCGTCCACGCTCAAAGAACGCTCGGGATCGCAAGAACACTTCATCGACCTCTGCCGGATGCTGGGGCACGAGACCCCGGCCCAGGCGGACAGTGAAGGCAAGTGGTTCACGTTCGAGCGGGGCGCCGACAAGTCGACGGGCGGACAGGGCTGGGCCGATGTTTGGAAGAAGGGCTTCTTCGCCTGGGAGTACAAGGGCAAGCACAAGGACCTCGACGCCGCCTACGCTCAGCTCCTGCGGTACTGCGACGCCCTCTTGAACCCCCCGCTTCTCGTCGTCTCCGATATGGAGACGATTGTCGTCCACACGAACTTCAACAACACCGTTAGGCAGGACATTCGCCTGACACTCGACGACCTCACGACGGAGGTGGGCCAAGCCACCCTGCGAGCCGTCTTCACCGAGCCGGAAAGGTTGCGGGCCGACGAGACGCCCGAAGGCGTCACGAAGAAGGCGGCGGCCGACTTCTCGAAACTCGCCGAGTCGTTGCGCGACCGCGGCGTTGACTCAGAGGAGGCGGCCCACTTTCTCATCCGCATCCTCTTCTGCCTGTTCGCCGAGGACATCAAGCTCCTGCCCGACAAGCTCGTGTCGCGCCTCGTCGCCGAGACGAGGGACGACCCGACCACATTCGGTCGCCAGCTCAAGGCGCTGTTCGGCCACATGGCGAAGGGCGGCTACTTCGGCCTCGACCGCATCCCACACTTCAACGGCGGCCTGTTCGACGACGACACCGTCCTCGACCTCTCGCGCGAAGACCTGCGCATCTTGCATCGCGTGTCGCAGCTCGATTGGTCGAGCATCGAGCCGTCGATTCTCGGCACGCTGTTCGAGCGCGGGCTCGACCCGAGCAAGCGGTCGCAGATCGGCGCCCACTACACGAGCCGCGACGACATCCTCCTCATCGTCGAGCCGGTCCTGATGCGCCCGTTGCGCCGCCGCTGGGACGAAGTCAGGAAAGAAGTCGAGGTGGTCGCCGCCGAGTGGCGCGCCGCTCCGTCGGCGGGAGGGAAGAAGGCGAAGCTGCGGAACCAACTCCAGAAGCTGTTGCACGGCTTCGCCGACGAGATTGCCGACACGAAGGTTCTCGACCCCGCCTGCGGCAGCGGCAACTTCCTGTACGTCGCGCTGCGCGAGCTCTTGAACCTCGAGAAGGAGGTCATCGCGCTCGGGATGAGTCTCGGGTTCCCGTACACGATCCCGACTGCGGATCCACGTCAGCTCTACGGCATCGAGATCAACGAGTACGCGCACGAGCTGGCGCAAGCGACCGTGTGGATCGGCTACATCCAGTGGCTGCACGAGAACGGCTTCGGCTGGCCCGCCGAGCCACTACTAAAGAAGCTCGAGAACATCGAGCACAAGGACGCCATCCTCGCCTTCGACGCAGAGGGAAACCCCGTCGAGCCCGAGTGGCCCGCGGCGACGGTCGTCATTGGAAACCCGCCGTTCCTCGGTGGGAAGCTCCTGCGCGCAGGACTCCGGGACGACTACGTCGATCGCCTGTTTGCGGTTTGGGCCGGGCGTGTCGCCCACGAGTCGGATCTCTGCTGCTACTGGTTCGAGAAGGCGCGGGCAATGATCGAGGCGGACCGACTCCGTCGGGCCGGACTTCTCGCCACGCAGGGGATCCGCGGTGGCTCCAACCGCAAGGCACTGGAACGGATCAAGCAGAGCGGTGGCATCTTCTGGGCTCAATCCGATCGAGATTGGGTCCTCGATGGCGCAGCCGTTCACGTATCCATGGTCGGGTTCGATGACGGTAGCGAGGCGGATAGAGAACTTGGCGGAGTCAGCGTTGTGGAGATCCACAGCGACCTGACTGCGGCGCTGGACTTGACCAAAGCGGGTCGCCTGGCCGAAAACCTAGACCTGTCCTTCATGGGGGACACCAAGGGCGGCCTATTCGACATCACGGCGGAGACAGCGAAGGAGATGCTTGAGGCAAAGGGCAATCCCACCGGGAGGCCGAACTCAGATGTTGTGCGTCCGTGGATGAATGGGCGCGATGTTACGTCCCGGCCGCGTGGAATGTGCATCATCGACTTCCCGCCGGGTGCTTCCGAATCTGACGCGGCCCAGTACGAGCGGCCGTTTCGCCATGTGCTTGAGTCCATCAAGCCGCTGCGCGATGTGAACAAGCGCGCCCTGTACGCGGAGAAGTATTGGCTCCATGCAGAGTCGCGGCCCGCCATGCGCCGAGCGCTGGAGGATCTCCCCAGATACATCGCCACCACGACGGTCTCGAAGTATCGCCTGTTCGTCTGGCTGCGCCGTGGAGTTCTCCCTGATCACCAACTGATTGTCTTCGCCCGCGAGGACGACTACTTCTTGGGCGTCCTCCACTCAAAGCTCCACGAGCTGTGGGCGCTCAGCCGCGGAACGCAGTTGGAGGACCGGCCGCGCTACACGCCGACCACGTGTTTCGAGACCTTCCCGTTGCCGTGGCCGCCGGGGAAGGAGTCCACTGGCGATCCCCGCGTCCAGGCCATCGCCGCCGCCGCGAAGGACCTCGTCGAGAAGCGCGATCGCTGGCTCAACCCCGAAGGCGCAAGCGAAGGCGAGCTCAAGAAACGCACCCTGACTAACCTCTACAACCAGCGCCCCACCTGGCTCGACCTCGCCCACAAGCGTCTTGACGAGGCCGTCCTCGACGCCTACGCCTGGCCCCCCGGCCTCACCGACGACCAGATCCTCGAACACCTGCTCGCCCTCAACCTCGAACGGACCGGGGCAGGTAGAGCCAAGCCATGAAACCTCAACCGGAAGGGAGACGAGCAACGGTTATTCGTGTCGTGCCCTACATCGCAACACGGGGTGTCGCACGTGGCTGACACCAAACGCGCACTGATCCTGGGCTCCGGATTCTCCAAGGCTGTCTTCCCCGATAGCATGCCAACGGTTACGGACTTGAGGCCGCTCCTGCGCCAGATAGAGGGCTTGAGCGTCGCGCCCTACGACAGCCTCGCAGACAAGCCAGAACTGCTTCTCAGCTATCTAGCGCAGAATCAGCCCTGGAAAGAGCCTTCAGAGGGCCTGAGCGACCAAGGGCTATTCGTACAGGTCCAGGAGACTCTTGCGGAATACATTGCCGCTTGCGAAGCGCGGGCTTTCCTCAGGCCGACGCCTGGTTGGGCCAGCGGTCTGATAGAGCATCTCCATGGTGCCCGCACGTCGGTGATCACCCTCAATTATGACACCGTGGTGGAGCGGATCGTTCATCGCCTCAAGTGGGGGAGGCCAGAGGGCACGTGGCCGCGGGAGTATGACTTGTACAACCTGCCTCTCTCCGCTCTTCGACTACGCGCCGCAGGTACATGGGGGAAGACAGAGGTTGCCACCTTCCATCTGATCAAGCTGCACGGTTCCATCAACTGGTACTACTCAGGTGTGGAGGGGTTCCCTGGTGAGCAGGTCTACTACCGCGCGGTGAATTCGAACGCGCCCGCCTCCGATGATTGGGGTGGGAAGTTCGTGACAGATGGGCAGATCAAGCGCCTCTCCAAAGACAAGGTCCCTCTGATCATCCCGCCAGTCGCGGAGAAATCCCGCTTCTACGAGAACCGCACAGTCCGGATGCTGTGGACAACCGCTCGCAAGGCGCTGGCGGAAGCTGAGGAAGTCGTGTGCGTAGGGTACTCATTGCCTGAAACCGACCTCACGATGAAGCTGTTCCTGCAAGCCTTCGCGCGCCCGAAGAAGGTGATGATCGTCAATATCGAACCCCCGGACGCCGAGGAGGGGCAGCAGATGCTGAGACGGTACCGTGAGGCTTTCCCCGGCGTCGAAGTAGATGGCCGGACCTTCATGTGCGAGGGCGCCGTCGAGAAGATGGCGGAGTACATGCTGACCTGAGTTGCGCGTTGCCCGCTTCACTTTCCAGACGGCAACGCGGAGTGTCTGACAGGATGTCGGAAGCACAGCATCGTGGAGGGAGGGTCATGTCAGGATCAACGTTTACGCTCGTCGGGCTCCTGCTCACGCTGATCGGCGCGTGCCTGTTGTTCTTCTATGGGCTGCCTAAGAAGAGAATCGGAAACGTGTTCTTGTTCGGCGTCACGGCCATGAAGTTCGAGGATTCGAAGGTACGGGATTCTCCAGACAGCGAATGGCAGCCTCTTGCGGACGCCTTCTGGAGACGCGTCGCAATCCTCAACCGACTTGGATTCGCTCTGGTGGCACGGGGAACGGTGCTTCAGGTGGTCGGCGCCTGTCTGTGAACCGCCGTAGCAGGTCGGAATTGCCTCTGCAGTGCAGCGCCAAGGCCGCTACGACGAAATGGCGCGCCGCATGAGATCGCGGACGAGCGAGGACTCGAGGTCCGCCCTCCACTGCCGGAGGTAGGGCGGGCAATTGGGCTGCAGCTCGAAGCAGTGCACTTGCTGCCGCGCGCCCGGGTGCACCCAATGAGAAGCGTAGACGACAAGGTGCAGCCCCAATGGAACCCGCAACGTGCCAGCCATTCCCTCCTCCGCGAGCTCTGCTACCTCTTGGGACGTCTCCAACTCCTCGAGGTCATCGTCGTCATTCCAGAGCGCAAGCACCCCCGCGCCATGCCGGAGCTGACTGAACTTGTCCATGATCTTGTCGCGTATCCGTCTCTCGATGTATCTCATGGGATCCCCGTAGTTCTGGAGGCCGCCGGGGATCGCCTTAGGGACTTCAGCGGTCGGATCGACAAGCTCTCTCTGGAAGCGCGTGACCTCGACTACCGCTGATTGGCCGTCGCGAGTGATTGAGAGGTCTGGTCCCTCGCGCCCCGTCGGTTCGACAACCACCTCGAACGCAAGCCCCGCGAACATCAGCGCGTACCGAGCGGTTGCCAGATGGTCATCCATCGCGTCGACATCCCCCGCGTCCGCGATGCGCTTGAAGAGCCGCCCTGCTCCTTCCATCTTTTCGACCCTCGCCAGGAACGGTTCAAGTTCACGGGCGCGCTGAGCCCCTTGCAGGGCTGCGATCTTCTCCAGCGCTCTCCTCATCTGTGATCACCTGCCTCCAGCAGCATAGCCAGCCGGGCGGCGGCGGCGCGCCTTGCCTCTTGACGTTCGCTGGGCATCCGACTGCCCGTTCGTGGCCTGAGTGACAGACAGGTACGCATGATGCTATGATGCCTTGAGGAGGTGCCGAGATGCGTTCTTGGAACATCGTGATTGAGCGAGATGCCCAGACTGGGTTGTACGTGGGCTACGTGCCCGGCTGGCCGGGCGCGCACTCTCAGGGGGAGACGGTTGGCGAGCTGAAAGAGAACCTCGCCGAGGTCATCTCCATGCTCCTCGAAGACGGCGAGCCTTCCCTCGAGTCCGAATTCGTCGGCACTCAGACGGTGCAAGTGGGCTGACGTGCCCGAGTCCCAAATCCTCAAACCCCACGAAGTCGCGAGACTCCTTGAGAAACGGGGCTTCGTTCTCATTCGGCAGCGGGGATCGCACAAACAGTACCGCCATCCGGATGGTCGAGGGACGACGATTCCATTCCATGGCTCGCGCGACATAGCGCCGAGTCTGCTTCACAGGATCGCCCGGGACGTCGGCCTGACGGTTGAGGAACTTCTTCGGCAGGAGAGGTGAGCCCGTGTAGGCGCAGCATTGGCTCTACGAGCGCGGAAGATCGCTACATACGGGTGTTCTGGCCGAGGTGCAGCCTCGTTCGCGACATCGACGACAACCGCAGGACCTCATACGGCGTGTACTACCAGAAGAAAACGCCGCTCAGCGTGGCGCTTCTCGCAGGTCATCCTGGGATATAGGACCCCTCGACCGCGGCCGAGAGTTCACACGGCATGGAGCCGAGTTTCGTCCCTGGACGCTCTACACTGTACCGAACCCGTTGGCTGCGCCAATCATGAGAACGGCACTACGGGCTGCGGAGCATGGGTGGCGACTCTACCTGAGCGATGAGAGGAGCTATCGTGGCAACATCTGATATCGAGAGGGATCTTCGCGAGAAGGTCTGCGCGAGCGTGTCATTGTTTCAGGAGGGCATCGGCCGCTTCCGCGTGCTCTCTCCTTTCGTCCTCGATGACGGCGATCATCTCTCGATCGTGCTGCGCCGCGAGGGCGAGCGCTGGGTGTTCGCTGACGAAGGGCACACGTACATGCATCTCACCTACTCGATTGACGAGGGGGATCTGCACAAGGGCAATCGCCAAAAGATCATCGCGAACACGCTGTCGCAGTTCCGTGTCGAGGACCGAGATGGAGAGCTCATTCTTCCCGTCGAGGCTGCAGAGTACGGGAACTCGCTCTACTCGTTCGTGCAGGCCATCCTGAAGGTCAGCGATGTCGCATTCCTGAGCCGTGAAATGGTTCGCTCGACCTTCATGGAGGACTTTCGGACGTTCAT
>Ga0315287_10003820_pt1 | contig 14586 bp, 11 predicted proteins | sample YL17G11_0_MG_FD_205037 | JGI IMG/M metagenome (GOLD analysis project Ga0315287, IMG submission 205037) | Sediment microbial communities from Yellowstone Lake, YNP, Wyoming, USA - YL17G11_0 | ecosystem: Environmental > Aquatic > Freshwater > Lake > Sediment | place: USA: Wyoming | collected... | reverse complement strand
GCGGGTCAGACAGCCTCCAGCATTTTCGCTGAGCTCCAAACCGTAGGAGGGTGTTTCAACGATAATCTTGTCCCCCTGCCTTTCCCAGCGAGGCGGGTTCCCCAGAGCTGCTTCGGCAGTCTGCCCTTGCTTCGAACGGAAAGCTGGCAGCTTCTGATCCAGAACTGCATCTACATCCCGGATGGCTTTATCTAACATAGGAAGCTGTTCACCTTCCACCACCGGATCGGGAGAGGTACCGGTGATGAAATCGTGGTGGTTGGAGGTGGCAGCCGCCCACCAGGCGTTGTGCAGTTCTGGCAAATCCTGGCTGGTATGTGCAGAGGGTGATTCCAGCACAGACAGTCTTTCAGTTAACAGCAGCTTATCCCACAACTCATGGCAGCGCTTTTTGAGCACCGGTCGGGAGGTGTAAAAACCGGTCCAGTAGGGGTTTGGATCCAATTCCAGAACAGGCAGTTGATCACGGTAGCAATCCACCAATTCCAGGTAATCATCCAACCCGGCATTGACGACCCAAGTGCCTGTTTCGGGATAATGGCGCTGGTTATAGCGGTCCAACAGGGTCAGCAGGTCTGGCACCGGAGCGACAAAATCCATGCCCATCGGGCAGAACAGGTAGGGAGTACGGCTGTAGGGCACCAGTTGAGCTGTATATTCCTGGATGCGCCTGGCTACCAGCCGGTCAGACCGGTCCGGATAAGATAAGAAACGCGGCAGCATATAAGCCCGGGCAAGGCCACGATAGGCGATCATATCCCCCTGAAAGTATGTATAGGCGTTCCAATGGGCCAACACCTGGCTTCCATCCGGAGCGCGCCAGACAAAATCGAGGGTTTTCTCCCGCTGCTGGAGAAGCTCAGCGGACGAACCCGGGCGCGGGAAGGATGCCTTGGAATCGAAGTCGGTGGCGATCATATACATCCCATCCAGACGAGAAAAAGCCGTCATCTGGAAGCCGGCCGCGTTCAACAGCGCTGGCAGGGCAGGTGTATGCCCAAAGCAATCCGGGAAATAAGCCAGCCCAGGCTCTGGCTGCATCCCATTCCTGCGCAGCCATTCCTGGCCGAGCAGCAAGTCACGCAAGAGCGCTTCGGCGGTTGGCAGCAAGGTATCTGCCGAGGTCACCCCGCTGCTCGTCAACCGCAGCCGTCCAGCATTGACCAGCGACCGGATCGTTTCCTGAAGCTCGGGATGCCTTTCCCAGAACATTCTTAAGAAGAACATGCACTCCACGGAATATATCCGGCGGGGTTCCCGGGTCAGCTCGGACAGGGCTTGAAGCAGGTTGCTATCCACAAAGCGAGTGTAATATTCTTCGGAGGTATACAGCCAGTTCGGATCCCAATGGCTGGATTCGGCCAGGATCATCACGCGCCTGGCCCTGTCTGGGATACCCAGACGGGTGCGCAAACTGTTTTCTCTTTCGCTGAGAACTGGCATCGTCATTGTATAAGCCATAGCTATCCTCCGTAATGAACCAAGAACACTTTCGAATTATACTCTTCAAAGCAGGGTTCTTTTTTTTCTCTTCCCAAATCCCCCTGTTCATGCTATAATCTGCCCCCGCGCCGCCTCTGGCGGTTTTGTTCTGAGAAAGCTTTTTGTGAGGTATGCAGCCATGAGCGAAATGATCAAGGCCGTCGAGGCCGCTGAGAACCCGAATGTACCGACCCTGCAAGCAGGCGATAACGTCAGCGTGTTTGTGCGCATCAAAGAAGGTTCGACCGTGCGCACCCAGGAATTCAAGGGCACCATCATCCGCCAGCACCGCGGCGGTAATGATGCAAATTTCACCGTGCGCCGCGTGGCCAGCAATGGCATCGGCGTCGAACGCACTTTTCTGACGCGCTCGCCGATGATCGAAAAAGTGGTTGTGCACCGGCATGCCCATGTTCGGCGATCTCGCCTTTATTTCTTGCGCGATCGCACCGGCAAGAGCGCCCGACTCAAAACCAAATTCACTTCCTGATTTTGCCTATTTCTGATTTAATAGAGGGTGCAGCCCATGGGAGCTGCGCCCTTTTTATCTTAAATCTAAAGGAAAGTCCGTGTAACCCGCGTTATCCGTGAGCTGTAAATGCTCAGGAGGAAAACTATGCTCCGCGCCCTGTACTTCGAGAACGAAAAGCTGATCAACACCAACCTGCCCAAAGAGAAGTTTGCCGAAGCTCTGCGTAACCCAGACGGTCTCTTATGGGTCGATTTCCAGGGAGAATCCCCTGAAAGCAGCGAGCCAATCCTCCTGGAAACATTTAATTTCCATCCCTTGGCAGTCGAAGATGCCGTTCACCAGACACATATTCCCAAGGTGGATGATTGGGATAATTATCTTTATGTTGCCCTCATTGCCATGAACTATGCCCGCAGCTCAGGGGACTTAGAGACGATCGAACTGGATGCCTTCCTGGGAGGCAACTACCTGGTCACCCATCACGACCTGCCCATTCCCGCACTGGAGCGCGCCTGGCAAACCTGCCAGAAAGATGAGCGCCACCGAAAGTCCGGCACCGACCATTTTCTATACTTGCTGACCGAAGAACTGACCGGTGACTTCATGCACACCGTTGAAGAAGTTGACGAAGAGATCGAAACGCTCGAAGATGAGCTCTTCGGTAAACCCGATAAGGATACGATCCAAAAGGTTTTTACCCTAAAACGAGCCACCATCCAACTGCGTCGCAGCCTTTCTCCCATGCGCGAGGTGCTTAACAAACTGGCCCGTGACGATTATAACGTGATCGACAGCAAAGACCGTATTTACTTCCGGGATGTGTATGACCACTTCGTCCGCCTGCATGATATCGCCGAAGGCCTGCGCGATCTGGTCGGAGGTGTGTTGGATACTTACCTTTCCGTGGTTAACAACCGCATGAACGAGGTGATGAAGACGCTCACATTCATTACAACCCTGTTCATGCCGATCTCCTTCGTGGCTGGCTTCTTTGGCATGAACTTCTTCCAACCTGTGTCGAAGCAACTGATACCCTGGACGTCGAATCCCGCTTTCATCGTTACGATGCTTGTGGTTGCAATCACGCCGATTGGAATGGCCATCTGGATGCGCAGACGGGGTTGGGCATAAGCAGATCGTGAAATCCCTGGTCGATGAAGACCTGTTGCAGTACAATGAAACCTGGGCCGCGGCTGGCACCCCCAATGCCGTCTTTCAACTGGCTCCGCCAGACTTAGTGAAGATAACGGGGGGAAAGATCGTCAAAGTCACATGAACATGGAAAGATATTTCATTGAAGAGTCCGGACCCTGGTATGTCGTCCCACTCTCAGACTTGAGGGCCAAGCAGCACACCGTGGGAGGCAAAGGCGTCTGGCTGACGCGCCTAGCTGTGGCTGGGCTGCCCATTCCTACGGGATTCCACATCACCACTGCCGCTTACCGGCGTTTTGTGATCGAAAACCGCCTCCAACCGGCCATCGAAAAAGCGCTGGAAGGTGTTGATTCTCACCAACCCGCCACGCTGGAAGCCGCCGCTCAATCCATTCGAGAGACGTTTATCAAAGGTAGGATACCCGAAGAGATCAGCGTGGCTGTTTCCCTAGCCTATGCAAACTTACCCGGAGGCTTTCCGGCAGTGGCTGTGCGCTCATCGGCCACAGCCGAAGACCAGCCATCGCTATCCTTCGCCGGGCAGCAGAGCACTTATTTGAACGTCTCATCTATTCCCGCCTTGTTCGAAGCGGTCAAACGCTGTTGGGCCTCCTTATGGACGGCTCGGGCGATTGCTTACCGGCTTCAACACCAGGTTGAGATCAAATCCCTCGCTATGGCTGTGGTGGTGCAGGTGCTGGTGCCGGCCCAGGCCTCGGGTGTGCTGTTTACGGCTCATCCCATCACGGGCGCTCGTAACCTGGCTGTGATCAACGCCAGTTGGGGATTGGGCGAGGCTGTTGTCGCCGGGCTGGTCACGCCCGACACCTTGACCGTTGAAAAGACCACCGGGCGTGTGCTGGAACGCCTGGTAGCCGACAAACAGGTTTGGGCGGTGCGTGTCGCCCAAGGCACCGAGGTGCAGCCCATCCCGCGCCATCTGCGTAACAAACCGGTCCTGGATGATGCTGCCGCCGCTCGCCTGGTACAGATCGGTGTGCAGATTGAGGAAATGTTCCACCGACCCGTCGATATCGAATGGACTTACCTGAATGGTGAATTTGCCATCGTCCAGGCCCGGCCGGTCACCGCTCTCCCCGAAGTCCCCACCACTGCTCGCTTCGATTGGAAAGTTCCCGATCCCAAAGCGCGGTATTTGCGTGCCAGCATCGTAGAGCTGCTTCCTGACCCGCTCTCACCGCTCTTTGCCACCCTGGGCTGTCGCACCATCAGCCAGGGCATGCAGCGTCTGGTAGGGCAGCTCACCGGGAGTATCGAAAGGCCACCTGAATATAAGCTGACCACACTCAATGGATATGCCTACCTGGTATTAAGGTTTAAACCCGGCCAGTATTGGAGGCTGATCAAACATATCCCCTTTAAGGTTTCTGGGCTGCTAAGCAACTCTGAACAGCGTTGGCGAGAGCAGGCCCGGCCTGCGTATGTCCAGGCGGTTCAACGTTGGGAGGTCAAACCCCTGAACGAGCTGAGTGCTGCAGAAATCTTAGCGGGTGTGAATGAGATCCTCGACCGGGCTGTGGATCACTATACCACCTTGCAATCCGGGTTGATCCCCTCGGCCGGCCTCAGCGAAATGATGTTCAATAGCTTTTATAACCGTTTCATCCGGCGCAAAGAGGATCCCACAGCGCTGACTTTCTTGTTGGGTTTCGACAGCATTCCCATGCTGGCAGAAAAATCGCTGTATGACCTGGCGCGCTGGGGCCAGGGTCATCCCGACCTGGCCGAAACGCTCCAAAAAACTCCCGCTTACCAGTTGGCCGGTTTACTTTCCAATGCGAAAATTCCTACAGAGGTAGAAAAAGGGACCTGGGCGGAGTTCCAGGAATATTTTCAATACCACCTTCAGCAGTTTGGGCACAGCATCTACGGGCTAGACTTCTCCAAGCCTCTCCCCTTAGATGACCCCACACCGCTACTCGAGACGATCAAATTCTTCTTGTCCGGACAGGGAGCCAACCCCTACCTGCGTCAACAGACAGCCTCTGAGCAGCGCAAGCAAGCCCACCAATCCACACTGGCGCGCCTGAGAGGTCTACGCCGCACCATCTTCCAAAAGCTGGTCACCTGGGCGCAGAGATCCGCGCCGCTGCGCGAAGATGGCCTGGCTGATGTTGGCCTGGGTTGGCCGTTAGTGCGCAAGATGCTGCTTGAATTGGGCAAACGCCTGGTGCAAGGTGGTGTTGTGGCCGAACCGGAGGACATTTTCTGGCTGCTCGAAGAAGAAGTTGAGCAGTCCGCAGTTCAACTAGATCAGGGAAAAGAAATCAGCAGCCAGTTCCAAAAGGCAGTCCAGCAGCGCAAAGCGACCTGGCAAACACAGAAACGCGTGACGCCGCCTCCTGTGCTTCCCCGGCGCAGCAGGTTCTTGGGTTTCGACCTGGAAAAATGGTCCCCTGCCCAGGTGGGTGATCTGGATCAGATGATCCACGGGATCGGCGCCAGCCCAGGCCAGGTCACTGCCCCAGCCAGCGTGCTGAATGGTCCCGAAGATTTCGGGCGCATGAGCCAGGGGCAAGTACTGGTGGCGGCAATTACCACGCCAGCCTGGACACCTCTCTTTGCATTAGCCGCCGGCGTGGTCACCGATGTGGGTGGACCGCTCAGCCACAGCTCGATCGTGGCGCGCGAATATGGCATCCCGGCTGTGCTAGGCACTGGCGTAGCTACCAAACGCATCCAGACCGGTCAGACCATTGCTGTGGATGGGACTGCTGGTACAGTTATCCTGGTGGCCGGACAATTAGGGTAACCGCTCTAAATTTAGGGTATAATTCAGAGTGATTAACTCGGATTTTACCCATAGGTTTCAAGCATGGCACTCGACCGTTACGGACGCCGCATCCATTATCTGCGCATCAGCCTTACAGACCACTGCAATTTACGCTGTGTGTACTGCATGCCAGAGGATATGACCTTCCGGCCCAATGCAGAGCTGATGCAAGATGATGAAATCCTGACCCTGGTGCGCATGTTTGCCTCCCTGGGGTTTGACAAGATCCGCCTGACCGGAGGTGAACCGACCGTGCGCGCCCATGTCGTTGACCTGGTGGGCGGCATCGCCCAAACACCCGGCATCCGCTCCCTTTCGATGACAACCAACGGTGTGCTGCTCAAGCGCCTGGCAAAACCCCTAGCAGAGGCCGGATTGCAGCGGGTCAACATCAGCCTTGACACCCTGGATACGCATAAATTTCACCGTTTGACCCGTTGGGGTAAATTAGATGATGTATGGGACGGGATCAGTGCGGCTGAAGAAGCCGGGCTTAAGCCCATCAAGCTCAACGGGGTCGTAGTGCGCGGTTACAACGAGAACGATGTGGTTGACCTGGCCCGCTTGACGCTGGAGCATCCCTGGCAGGTGCGCTTCATCGAAATGATGCCCTTTGCCGGAGCCACAGATCTGCAGACCAGCCAAATGGTCACTGCTGACGAGATGCAGGTGACCATCGAGGCAGCCCTTGGGAAACTGGAGAGCACCAACGACGGCGAATTGGATGGCGAAGCCAGGCTGTTTCGCATTCCTGGGGCACAAGGAGATATCGGGTTTATTTCCTCGGTTACAGCCCCATTCTGCGCCCTGTGTACTCGCGCCCGCCTGACAGCCGATGGAAGGCTGCGCCTGTGCCTGCTGCGCGAAGGTGAGGTTGACTTGCTTTCTCCCCTGCGCGCTGGCGCATCGCTTGAGGAGCTGCGCAAGCTCATCCTGGATGGGATATGGTACAAACCCTGGGGCCACGGCCTGGCTGAAGGTCTTATCCCTCTCAACCGGGTGATGAGCGAAATTGGGGGCTGATGTGCTGTGTGGGGCAAGAAAAATCATGCCCGGCCTTTTACACAAAGACCCAGAGTAAAACCGCAAAAATTGCTCCAGCCAGTGAACAGGCAAAATTGACGATTTCATTATTCATCCAGCGCCAGCCGCGCAAGTGGACCGTTACCGTTCCACAAGAATGCAGCGGGTGACGCTCGGTTTCTTTTTCGCAGGATGGGCAAGCATATATCCCCTGCACCGAAGCCCCCAGCAGCGAGTCTACTAAGGAACCTGCTAGCCCTCCTAAAGAGGCAGCCAGGATGAACAGGAACGTGTTTGAAACTGGCCTAAAGACGGCTGCCACACAGCCCACCAGCAGACTACCCAAAAACGCGGCCAGGCTGCCAGCCAGGGTAATTCCTCCGGATGTCCCCCTTTCTACAACTTTGCCCGTTGTGATCAAGCGAGGCGGCTTCCGGCTCAATACGCCCACTTCGGTTGCCCAGGTATCGGCATTGACTGCCGCCATTGCGCCGGCATAAGCCGCCCAGATCCAATCCTTTTCAGAGAATACGAAGTACACCAGAACAAGAAACACCCCCAACCCACCATTCGCCAACACCTGCTCCCAGTCGCGCCGGCTGCTTTTGGAAAATTTCTCGTTTAACGCGGCCTTGCGTCGGGTAAAAGCTTTAGACAGTGCGCTCGAAGAAATGAAAAAGGTCAACAAAAGGGCCGCCCAAGGCAGGCCGCCCAACCCAAAGATAAGCCCCCCCGTTATTATGGCTGCCCAGGCTCCACTGCTCGAAAGAGATCGCGCCCGCCAGGCCAGGAGCGCCACCAGAACCGCCAGCAGAAAGCCCAGGAAAAATTTCGCATAGGATAGGGATAAACCTGTGGATAACTCGGTCATTTCTGTGGACAAATGCCTTTCCCCTGTGGAAAATCAGGCCGCTTGCAAGATGAAAAAGACTGCTCCGATGAATAAGAACGACACGATGATGGTGATGACCCACAGCAGATATGCCAGAGAGCGAATCTCCGGACGCCGGTAAAAAAACAAACCCAGCGAGATATCCGCCAGGAAAAACAGGATGTTCATCACCGGTAAAAGCAAGAGTTGTACTGCCGGCACATAATCAACCGCCAGATCTCCTGGGCTGATACGCAGAGAAATCTGCTGGCGGCCCGGAATAATGATGCTCACCCAGGCCAGCAAAACTAAAACCAGCACAATCCCTCCCAAGATCAAAAAACGCGCCACAGCATCCTCCCAAATCTCGGGGAATAGGAATCCAGGATGCACCGACTGTGCTGGTAAAGGCGTGAGCGATCCCATCTCGCTGAACTGCTGGAAGGCTGTGAGAAAGGCCTCTTGATCTACCGGGGAAACTGCAAATATCCGTTCGGCTGTGGCGATGAGAATGAGCGGACGCACCCGGTCAGCCATATATTCAACCAATCCGCTGCTGCCCTTGATCTTGGGCATGTGCCGTACACCTACGACTGCCCCTGGCCAACGAAGGAACGGCAGTGGTAGGCCCATTCCCAGGTCTTCTGCCGGGCGCATCCACAAGACTGCATCGATCGGTATATCTTCAGAGCGGAAACCCCAGCGAATGTGGATACCATCGCGTTCGAGGCTGTAACTGGCCGTCCACAAAGCATAAAAGCGGTAAGCTAACACGAGCAGCAAACCAACCGATATCAAAGTAGTAAACAAATTCAGCAAGAAAACTGGCCCTGCCGGAGAGCGGGCTGCCTGCGCCATCCCAAACACTCCACCCGCCAGCAAAACCGATATGCTGACCAGGTGAAAGACCACTCCCTGTTTTTTAGCAGGATAACCAACAAACATATCACCCATGAAAGGTATTTATACCATATCTGAAAGAACGCAAAAAGGAGTTTGCGTCGACTGACCGCAAACTCCTTTTTGAGGCTTTTATTTTGCTATTTGATCTCGTAAACTACGCTGACATCCACCGTGATGGACAATTGCCCGGGAGATACAGGCACCGCCGCAGCCGCGCCTCCCCCGCCCACGCCCTTCATATCCATGGGTACCTGGGATGCATAGGTGTTATAGTAATTGAGCGACTGCACCGGGCCAAGCTCCACGCCGGCTGCTTTTGAGAGATCCTGCGCCTGGAGGTTGGCGTTTTCCACGGCAGCCTTGCGCGCCTCAGCCAGGTAAGGAGTCTTATCGGCTACGTCAAACTGGATGCCATTGATACTGTTGGCTCCCGCCTTAACGGCTGCGCCCAAGAGATCGCCGATCTTGGTAAGGTCTCGCAGGGTGACATAGACAGTGTTATCGACCATGAACTTCGTGCCGATTTTCTGCCCATCCGGTCCCCACTCATCCTGAGGGTAAATGCTGAAATTGGTAGTGAGGATATCTTTACTGTCCACACCCAAAGCCTTCAATGCATCAGCAACTGCTTTTGAAGAAACGTTATTGCTGGCAACAGCTTCTTTAGGATCCACATTTTCTGAGTGGACCCCGATATTGATATAAGCAATATCGGGAGTGAGTGCTGCCTGGGCGCTGCCCGTCACGCTCAGCGTGCGCAGCATCGGCTGTATCGCTGGAGCGGGTACAGAAGCGCAGGCGCTCGACAGCACAACCAGGGCCAGCAGGATCGATATTAAAATAGTTTTGTTACGGTTCATTTTTTCTCCTCTTTTTGTTTAGTTAGATTACCATTTAGACGATCTTCTTTATCTAAAAGTTCCCGGCGATGAACAATTGTTTCTACTGAAGCATTGCGATTATCACATAGAAGTGTGACCGATTGGTTCCCAGGATATGTCAGGTTTGTAACCACGCGTTACAGGGTTTAAACAAAACTACACCTGACCTTGCAGATTCCTGCTCCCAGATTCGCATCGTGCCCTACTCATTGAGCGGTGCGATACTCACCCATAAGGTCTGGTAAAGGTATCGTTCTCAGGCAAAGATCACATACTGGCGGAGGAACTTCTCCACGGTTTTATAGAAATGCTCAATGGTTTCCGATTTGCGGAAGCCATGCCCCTCTCCCGGATACAGGTGGTATTCATGGGGTACCCCGCGCTTTCTTAGCGCCTCGACCAGCTCGTCGGATTGCGCCCGAGGCACCACGACATCCTCCTCGCCCTGGAAGACCGCCAGCGGATCTTTGATCCGATCGGCGAAGAAAATGGGGGAGCGTTCACGGTATACGGCGGCTGCCTCGGGAAGTGACCCCAGCAGGCTGTCGGAATAATGAGCTTCGAACTTATGCGTGTCCGAAGCCAGGGTAAATTGGTTCGAAACCCCAAACAAGCAGATGCCTGCCTTGAAAAATCCAGGATAATCCTCTAGCACCTTGAGAACCGTAAAACCACCCGCGCTGCCTCCGGTGATTACCAGGCGTTCCCCATCCACAAGGCCCTTTCCCACCAGCGCCCGCGCCCCGCTGACCGCATCCTGTACATCATAAATGCCCCAATTGCCGCGCAGCATATCGCGGTACTGCCGGCCATAACCAGCGCTGCCCCGGTAATTTACATCCAGGAAAGCATAGCCTCGACTGGTATAGAATTGTGCATCCAGGTTAAAATCCACGATGCGCTGGCCGGTTGGCCCACCGTGAATATGCACCATCAGCGGAGGGGATCCGCGCCCGGCCAAGTTTTCGTGAAGGGGCTGGTAGAACAAACCATACACCGTTCCGCCATCCATCCCTGGCCAGGAAATGTGCTCTGGCACAGCATAAGCAGCGGGCGAGACATCCTCGGACACTGACCGGCGCAGTACCCTGGTCTTACTTGCTCGATTAATGAGGATCACCCGGTCAGGGGTACGCGCTCCTGAAGCGATGACCGCCACCTGCTGCCCATCTGGAGCTGCTGCAAGCTGGTCCAGGCTGGTATAGTCTTGGTTCAACTGCACCGGCTGCGCCTGGCCTCCAACCAGGTCAACCTGCCATAAACTCTTCACACCAGCTTGACTTCGAATGAAGAATACCGTCCCCTCATCTGGGCTGAATGAATAGGTGCGCAAGCCCTGCACCCAGGCCGGGAGTCCACATTCGGCCGGATCAAAGGTTAACTGGCGGTGCTGGTGAGTTTCGAGATCGTACAGGTATAACTGCCACCAGCCCGTTTGGTCTGAAACGTAAGCCAGTTGCCGGCCATCGGGCGAAAATTCCGGCTGGAAGATGGAAACCGATTCACTTCCGCAGACAGCTTCTACTCCTTCCAGGAGAGGCAGGCCCTGAGCAGGTTGGCTGAGCTGCCCAAGGTACAGAACCGTTCCATCCCAGGGCATATTGGGGTGATCCCAGGCAATATAAGCGAAACGCCGGCTTTCGGGATGCCAGGCCGGCTGCATGTAGAAATCACTCCCCGAAACCAGTCGGGCAGGCCAGGAAGCTCCCTGCGCATCGACGATCGCCAGGGCATCCTGCCCTTCGTAGGTATGCACATACAGCAGCCAACGCCCGTCAGGTGAAAGCTTCGGAGCAGCCGCAGCACCAAAGGCCGGCGTCACCGGACGCGCGGCGCCCGCTGAAAGTGGCTGGCAGTAGATGCGTTTTGAGCCAGCATCCACAAAGTAGACCTTTCCATTTCCCACGCCAAAGTCGCCGCCTCCATAGCCCACCCCTGCCCGGACGGAAAAATCGCTGTTCAGATCGCGCGCCGCCTGCCCGTCGGGCGGTAGAACCACCAGAACTCCCCGGTCAGAACGTCCTTCGCGCCAGACGAGCGTGCCATCAGCATCCCAGGCAAGGTCGCTGAAGCTGATGCCGCGTGACAGGCTGACCGGTGTGATGGGGCTTTGCCAAAGGCCATACTGTAAGATCGTTTTAGACATGGTTTGCTCCTCTATTATGAACATGAAAAGTCCGCCGGTGAATCGCTGATGGCCCCAGGCTCTCCAACGCAGCACAATGAACCACGGTGCCATATCCCTTGTGCCGGGCAAACCCGTAGCCAGGGATCTGCTGGTCCAACGCCACCATACAGGCATCCCGGGCGGTCTTTGCCAGCACCGAGGCCGCTGCAATACTCAAAGAGCGCTGATCTCCCTTCACCAGCGAGGTTTGAGGCAGTGGGATTTCGGGCAGAAATAAATAATCCAGGATGAGATGGTTTGGCGCCAGGCTGAATCCTTCCAGCGCCCGTACAGCCGCTAAGCGGGTGGCGGGGAGAATGCCGAGTAGATCAATTTCCTCGGCAGATGCAAAACCAACTCCCCAGGCTGCTGCCTGCCTTTTGATATGCACACACCAGGTTTCCCGCTGTGTGGGTGTCATTTGCTTCGAATCACGCACTCCTGCCAGCGAATGGAGAATATTATCATCGACTGGCAAGATCACCGCCGCGGCAGCCACCGGCCCGGCGAGTGCGCCCCGCCCGGCTTCGTCAATCCCTGCCACCCTTCTGACCCCTGCCTGCCACAAAGCCTTTTCAAAACCGAGATCAGGTCCAGGCTCTCTCAATCATACATCCCGCGCCAGGCATTCAGGCGCATAGTGAGCAAATCTTTGCCCATGTTGAACGAATCACGGATCACACGGATCTTGCTTTCAGCATTGTAATACCAGGGAATGGGAAGCTCGATAATCCGGTAGCCGCGCACCCGGCCGATAAATAAAACTTCCACATCGAACGACCAGCCGGAAAATGTCTGCCGTCGGAACAGGTCGTCTGCCACCTCACCTCGGAAACACTTGAAACCACATTGGGTATCATTCAGCCCTGGCAAGGCCAGCCAGCGGATCAGCAGGTTATACCCCCGTCCGATAAAATGCCGATAGTAAGGCTCATTGTAACGCACGGCGCCCGGCGCCTCCCGGGAGGCAATCGCAATATCATAGTCACATACGGCGGGGGGCAAAAACTGCGCCACCTCCTGAATGGGCATCGAGAGGTCTGCATCGCACATAAAGCGATATTCACCCTTTGCTTCCAACATTCCGCGCTGCACCGCCAGACCCTTACCGCGCGCCGGACTGCGAATCACGCACACCTGCGGGTGAGCCTCCGAAAATGATTGAGCGATCGCAAGCGTGTGGTCAGCGCTGCCATTCTCAACAACCAGCACCTCCGCCGGGTAATTCTGACTCTGCAAAAAAGCCATTACCTGCTCCAGGGTTTTTGGCAGGCGTTTTTCTTCATTATACGCAGGGATAATGATGGAGAGAAATGGCTTTACCAAGAGCAGCCCCGTAATTCTACACAGTCAACAAGACAAAGAAGATGAACACGATCACCAAGATCACTTCCACCACACCCATGGCAGCCAGGATGATCACCTGGTTCTTCGTCAAGCCCAGGTTTTGCAGTGCCGGAGGAAGCTCGAAGTCTACAATTGGTTGGGCTGGCTTGGCCGGTGCAGGCTCAACTTCCTCTCTCCAGACATCGCCCACATCTTCTTTCGGGGGTTCGGGCTTAGTGGCAACCTGGTTCGCCTCCGAAACCTTTACCAAACTATCCACAATTTTCTGAAGCTGCACAGCATCCAGGGCTGCATTCCCCTGGATGACCCCAGCAGCCAGGCGATCCACGCCATCCATACGGACGATACGAGCGGAGGGTTGGTTGGCGTCGATATGAACCCCTGGATGGGCCATAAACAGGATCGGCAAAGGCTCTGGAATTTGCACTTCGGCCTGTAGAAAGAACTTATCCACCGCGTCCGAAAATTCGAGCGTCTCGGTGATCAGGTTTCTACTCGCCGTCTTGTACTGTTCCAAACGATTATCCATGATCAGCCAGCTTTCACCCTTGGCCCGGTAAACGCCTTCATCCGCGCTGGCATTGATGACCAAAACCCCCGGCGGGCCAACCAGGATCATCGGAATAGGACCCTCTGTTCCTCCCAGGTTGATATTCCGCAAGAGTGTAAAGCTGTTATCTAACGTCTTATCAAGCTGCTGGGCAAAGGTTTCCTGGGCTTTCATATCCGCATCGGAGGCCCCTAGCTTGAGCGCATCTTGAAAACTCGATTGAAATTTCTTTAACATGCTGTCTCCGGAAGTCCCCTGCGTTGAGTGGTCAATTTGTTTCATAATAACCTCGCTCCTACAACGAAACGGTTGGACGTGCCATGAAATTGGCGTTCCAAATAGCTTTTGATCAGGCGAATATTTTCGTCTACGACACGCCGGCGGTAGATCTCCATTTGCTGGCGCGGCACATGGATAAAAACATCGCGCTCCATAACTTCTTCAGATTCTATCATCTGATAAAAGACAGCAGGGTCAATTCCTTGCCGGGAAGCGAAAACCTCGACCGTCTGAATCGCTGCGCCGGGTTCTAACTGTGGGGACAAGAAATCTCGCCAGGCACATAAGTGACCATCCTGGATGAAGGGCAGCCAATGCAGTGGACTCACTTTCGTCAAGCAAAAACCTGTACCATGACCCAGGCTTTCTATGATCCGGCGATCCAGATAGGCGCGGAGCACATTATGTAAATACAACCTCTGCTCTCGGCTGCCCCAGCGGCTGCGAAACCCAAAGACAGGCGAAAAAATGTCCACCACCCACAACCAGTCTGCCTGTAAATGACACAGATAACCGGTAAGAAAAGCCGCCTGCTCGGGTTCTAGGTCTGCGGTTCTAGCCAGGATTGGATAATCACTCAGGATGCGCTGCCAGGGAGAGCGATCATTCTTACGGACAGGCAGGCTAAAAAAGTGAGTTTCTTCTCGCCCTTGCCCGGAGATC
>Ga0315287_10003819_pt1 | contig 14588 bp, 12 predicted proteins | sample YL17G11_0_MG_FD_205037 | JGI IMG/M metagenome (GOLD analysis project Ga0315287, IMG submission 205037) | Sediment microbial communities from Yellowstone Lake, YNP, Wyoming, USA - YL17G11_0 | ecosystem: Environmental > Aquatic > Freshwater > Lake > Sediment | place: USA: Wyoming | collected... | reverse complement strand
GTTCTACGCATTCTCCACCGATTTCACCGGGTCTCTCATGGCGTCAATCACTGACTGCGCCGGAAGAACAGTGCGCACCGAGACGTTCGCCTGCACGCCCGGCGCCACCTACGCGTTCTCATTTGGTAATCTGCACGCCGGCATCTACTGGCTACGTATGCGAACTCCCAATGGTGCCTTCACCGGAATGATACGGCAGCTCAACTGAAGCGCATGGACACTCACTACGAAGCATTGTTTGTTCAGGCTCTGGCGCTGACGATCGCAAGCGAAACTGCGGTGGTGGTCGCGCTTGTGTACGCGCTGAATCGGAGGAATCCGAACCGTCCATCAATCGGTCGCGTTCTCGCGGCGAGCTTCTTTGCGTCGTTGGCGACTCTCCCCTATCTCTGGTTCGTGCTTCCTGCGTTCGTCGGGCCGGCGCTGGTGCGTACGATTGGCGGGGAGATCGGCATTGTCCTGGTGGAGACCGCCGTGTACCGGTTGATGCTCGGTGTCTCGGTCAGACAATCGTTGCTTCTTTCCACGGTTGCCAATGCAGTATCGATTGTCGTGGGGCTCGTCGTCATGCCTCCGTAGCCGACGGGCCCGCCCGGAGCAGGACGGTGGTGCGGCCGGACATATTCCAATGCGGCGCGAACGTGCTGCCGACTCTGGAACAGTGAGCGATTGCGGTGGCCACGGGTGTCTATCATCTGTGGCCGCAGTTTGCCGAGGTCGACAGCAACAGCCCAGACAGCCCGCCTTCGTTACGGCCGCGGGGTTTCACCCACCGAGAGGAGATCCGAGAATGCGTCACCTGACGATGGCAGTTGTCGTTGCTGCTGCATGCCTTGTTGCATGCAATCAGAAATCAAAGCGACATGTCCCCGAACTGTCACTCCCCACAACCATCGAGGTGCCCTTCTGCGATGCGGCAACACTGTTGCTCGCTGAAGAAAGGAGCCGATGATGCGCATCCGCTCCGTGTGCATTGCTCTGATGATCCTGGCACAATGGGCCTCCGCAGACGTCGCCCCTCCACTCGGCGGGCGTGGGTCGCATTATGTCGATCGTAGCGCTGTCATTCTCGATTTGTCGCTGACAGGTGATACGGTGCTCCTGGCATGCACAGAGCAAGGGAGCGCCGTGATCGTTGACAGTGCGTTGACTGTCAGCTCAACCGTCCGGCTCGTCGCAGTCTCCCGAAGTCGCCTGGAGGGCCTCGGAGGTGTTGCCGGCGTGAACTGTTCCGCGATTAGGAATCTCCCCGACTCACTTGCTTCGTCGATCAGCCTGTGGCCCTACCGCATTGATGACGAGTACTCACTGATTTCGGAGACGTACTACTACGAAGTCGAGGGCATCAGCAACGGCAAAGTCGTGCTGCGGTTGGTGAAGCGAGTGCTCGGGTACGATGACGGTGGCGCCGATGAGGTCATCACGTACTGATAAGGGTCCGCCGGCATGACGAACCGCGACTTCAGACAGCCGTTTCCGTCGACTGCCCACCTGTCAACAGTGACACTATTCGGACTCGTCCATGCGCTGGTCGACACAACGTGTGCGACCGTGCTGTACGCGGGCTGCCGACTTCACGGCATGTCCGACTCGCAGAGTTTCTCGCTGATTGTCGCGTACAACATCGTTGCCTTTGGCGTGCAGCCAGTGCTGGGCCTGGCGATTGACTCGCTGCGCATCCCTCGTGGCGCGGCCATTGGTGGCGTCGCGCTCCTCCTCGCAGGGGTGCTGCTTGTACCGGTCGATGCCTGGGTATGCGTCGCCCTGGTGGCCGTGGGAAATGCCCTGTTTCATGTGGGGTGTGGCGCCCAGGTGCTCTCCCTGAAACGAGCATCCGCCGCACTCCCGGGACTCTTTGTGGGACCAGGAGCTCTGGGATTGAGTCTCGGTGTGTGGATGGGTCACCATGCACTCCTTCCTGTGATGCCGCTGAGCGTTGCGCTGGTTGCGGCAATCGCGATCCTGGTCGCTATCCGTCCGGTTGAGGATGTCCGCGAACTCAGCGCAGTTGTACCCCGGCAACAGTGGATTCCAGCAGCGGTTGTGCTGCTCCTCTTCGCAGTGGCAGTGCGTGCGGTATGTGGGCGCACGGGCCTCAACCCCAATGCCGGCGAGGCAGGCATCTGGTTCGGCTTGGGGGCGGCAGCGTGCGCAGGGAAGATCGTTGGAGGGTTCGTTGCAGACCGGATAGGATGGGTGACGACGGTGATAGCGGTTCTTGTGGTCGCGACTCCACTGCTTGTGCTGGGATCGAAGGTCCCGATGACTGCGGTGGTGGGCATCTTCGTCTTCCAGATGGCAATGCCCGTGACACTCGCTGCTACCGGGGTCTGCCTGCCCAAACGCTCAGGACTGGCGTTCGGGTTGACCTGTCTGGCGCTGCTCGTTGGTTCGGCGCCGACCTTCGTTCCTCTGCTTCGAGAATGCTTGACGTGGTACATCACGGTTAGCCTGATCGGGATCGCTGCAGTGGCGGCGTACGTGGCTCTCAAACTTGTTGCGGGATCCCTCGCACAATCCACCGAAGGCAGTGCAGTCTCGCCCGATCGTTGAGAACTCGTCCGTCGTCCGGATCTGCGCCAATCCCCGGATGTCTTCTCCGAACCTACATGCGCGCCGTCTCAATAGCGGTCAGCAGAATGCCCTTGCAGCCCAGATCCGCCAATCGGTCCATCACCAGGTTGACATCCGGTTTCTTCACCATGGCTTTGACCGCGAACCAGCCCTTGTCGTGCAAAGGACTCACCGTTGGCGAGGAGAGGCCCGGCGTGATGGCGCATGCCTGTTCCAGCAGTTTCGCCGGTACATCGTACTCCACCAGCATCCACGCCATGGCCACCAGCTTCCCCTCCAGGCGCTTGCGCAGAGTCACCACATCAGGCAGAGCGCCCCGACCCGGGTGTGCAAAGAGGGCTGCCTGGGAATGGAAGAGCGGCTCGCCCAGAATGCGCAAGCCCGCCTGCTTGAGCGTTGTGCCCGTTTCCACCACGTCAACCACGGCGTCAGCAACGCCCAGGCTCACGCTGATTTCCACTGCACCGGTAAGTGTGATGAGCTCCGGAGCCGGTGTGCCGAAGTACCGCCGGACGATTTCCGGGAAGCTCGTGGCAATGCGACTGTGGCGCAGGTCCTCCAGTGACTTGTACGCGGAGTCGTTGGGTACGGCCGCGCAATGCCGGGCTGCACCGAAGCCCAGGTCCAGGATGCGCTCGCACAGCCCCCCGGCTTCTGCCTCGAAGTCAATGCCTGTGACACCCACGTCGATGATGCCCTTGCCCACGTACATGGGGATGTCGTCGGGGCGCAGGAAGTAGAACTCAACACCATTGACAGGGTCGGAGCTGGAGAGCGTCTTGAGCGTCTTGGAAACCTTGTACCCGCACGCGCGGAACAGCTCCATGGTGGGCTCGAAGAGCATGCCTTTGTTGGGGAGCGCGACTTTGATCATAGCTTCTTGTACACCTCGTCGACGGAGAGATTCTTCTCGGCCATCATGACTGCCACGTAGTAAAGTACCTGCGAGAGTTCCAACGCCAGGTTGTCTTGACTTTCGAAGCGCGCAGCCATCCACGACTCGGCCGCTTCCTCGACAAGCTTCTTGCCGATGCCATGCGCGCCCTTGCGAAACAGCTCGGTGGTGGACTTGCCCTCGGGCATGTCGGCTTTTCGTTGACGGGCGAGATTGACCATTTCTTCGAATGTCACCAGGCCTCCTTGATAGACAGGAATCCTGCTGGCGGCGTTGGGTGTTGGTCCCCCTGCCGTCCGCAGATTCGTTCGGCGCAGCAACTGGTGGGCGGGCCCGGCTCTCCCTGCGTCTGACTCTTGGGCTGTTGGGTCAGGCCACCCCTCGACAACGCTGCGGACCTCGATACACCGGCCGTCGAGCAAGTGCTCCTGCACGTATCGAGACGGCCGGCACACTTCGACAGGCTCAGTGCGGCGCTCGGTCAGCGGCTACGGGATGCCCTTGCTCAACAACACTGACGCCCGTCCTACCGCACAAGCGAGGAACGTCGTACGAGCTGCATTGTCGAGAGAAGCGACCGTGGTGCACGCCCCTGAAGTGAGGAAAATACACCACCTCGCTTGCACCCGGGGTAGCTGTGGCTCGGGGCACTCACAACGGCGGTGCGGGACCCGGCTGACGGCACCACCATTTGTGACGGGTAGATTCGCGGGGAAGAACAGCACCCCTGCTTCGTGGGTGGGGGTTCACCGTACTCCCAACTTGCAGCGTTGCCTATCACCCCACACACTTCGACCGGGCTCAGTGCGGCGCCCGGCGCAGTGCTACCCAAACGCGTTTGCTCTTCCTTCGGCGTCTGCAACCTCACTATCCCGGGTCCCGAGAATCAGGCTGATGTTATTTTCAGGGGACGAGGCACGCCCCTTGCCCGCTGTCGGATCGTCACCCCGGACATACTATGAGAAACATCGTTGCCGCCTCTGCCACGGTTCTGCTTCTGGCCACAACCGCGTTCGCGGCCAGTCCCGCACGCGAGGCCGACCCCATCTTCTCGTCGCAACTCACCATCTCCGACCCGCGCATTGGCGGATTCTCGGGTGCAGGGGTGGGGCTGCTGCAGCCGGTGTCGGGCATCTACACCAACCCGGCATTCCCCAACGCCTATAATACCTATAATACTGTGCGTAGGTTCCTCATATCCGGCGGCTACGGTCGCGACTCGCTGTTCGAGAAACACGTGCTGCCCGTGAGCGCAAGCTGCTACCTGGGCAAAGGCGGCACCATTGGGCTGATGTACCGCTATGTCAAGGCATCCGATGACCGGCGCCAGCACGAAGCAACGCTCAACTACTCGGCCAAGCTCTTCGACAAGAGCACCACGCACGGGGCGGTGGATGTGGGTGTGAATCTGCGATACGAACGCGCCGACTGGGACTGGACGGGCATGGATACTCTTTGGTCAAGGCGCATCACCCAGGACACTGCAGTGCGCACGGGCGGCTTTGACTGGATACCTCGCACCATAATGCAGGACAACCGGGCCATTCTCGATGTCGGGTTCTTTCAACCGTACCTGGCCGATCGGCTCGACTTCGGACTCACCATCAGCAACATGGTCGGCTATGTGTGGCGCGACTCGACCTCGGGCACGGAGCACACCTCGAAGGATGCCCTCTCCGACACTCTCAATGGTCAAGCCTATGTGACGGAGTTCACCGACACCCTCTCGTACCGCCGAAAAACCGACTCCGGCGCATTCTGGCTGCCCAGCATGTACCGGCGACTCACCGTGGGTATTGCCTTTCACACGCCTGTTCTCAAGGAAAAGGTCATTATCACCATTCCCGCCGATCTTGTCATTCAGGGAATGTCGTTTCGGAGCGGCACGCCCAAGCGCCTGGGTGTGCGTACAGGGCTTGAGGCCACCATTGTGGAGCACTTCATGGTGCGGTTTGGCTACGGCTGGGCACCTCGAACCATCACGGTGCACGACTTCTACGACAAGAAGCACACTCTCAACCAGCACATAATCAGCGGCGGCGCGGGCGTGCGGATCCGCCCGTTCTGGGCCGATGCCTACGTGGGCAAGAACCAGTGGGGTTTCGGGCTGGGCGTGGTGCTCTGACGTCCGTCACGTCCAGGGGTCTCGCAGAGGTCCTTCACCGGGCGTAGCTCGGACAATCATCCCGAGATCAGTCCGCCTGCAAGACGAACCTCGGAGATCCCTGACTCCTGTCACGCACCTGACACCCATCCAGGAACCATGCCCATGACCGACACGAAGAAAGCCCTCATCACCGGCGCCAGTCGCGGGATCGGCCGCGCCGTTGCCGTACGCCTGGCTGCAGACGGATTCCACGTCATTATCAACTACCGCAGCAACGACGCAGAGGCGCAGAAGACGCTTGACGAGATCGTTGCCAATGGAGGATCGGCCGAGCTGTGCCGATTCGACGTTGCCGATCGCGCTGCCGTCGCGACCAGCATTGCCGCGCTTCTGCAGCGCCACGGCGCCATCCACACGCTCGTGCTCAACGCGGGGGTGCGGGCCGATCAACTGCTCATCTTTATGGAAGAGGCGCAGTGGGACAGCGTGCTGGACACCAACCTCGGCAGCTTCTTCGCGGTAGTCAAGCCCGTGGTCAAGCAGATGCTGCTCGCCAGACAGGGCAGGGTGATCGCAGTCGCGTCGACATCGGGCGAGACGGGCATGGCCGGCCAGGTGCACTACTCTGCGGCAAAAGCCGGGCTCATTGGCGCGGTCAAGGCACTGGCGCTGGAGTGTGCCAAGCGAGGCGTGCTTGTCAATGCGGTGACGCCGGGGTTCATTGAGACCGATATGACCGCAGGCATCGATGTGAAGGAGTTCTCCAAGCGGGTTCCCCTGGGCCGGTTCGGCCGTCCCGACGAGGTTGCATCGGTGGTAGCGTTCCTGGCCTCCGAGGGGGCCGGCTATGTGACCGGGCAGGTGATTGGGATCAATGGCGGCATCCATACGTAGACGGGGAGAGTGCGGAATGCGGAGTGCGGAGTGGGGAGTGGAGGACTTCGCTCGACTACCTCGTGGAGGCGTTCCGCAGGAACGCACTTGCCGGTTTGTCGGGATCGCTCCACAACACTTCGGCAAGCTCAGTGCGGCGCTCCGCACTCCGCACTCCCCACTCCGCACTTCTCTGGTCCTTTTCTCGCTGTTCATTGCCGGCACCACGCTCTCTGCGGTCGCGGCGGCGGCCCCCTCATTCCTCTTCGCACTCCCCGCATCGGAATCATTTGCACAACGCGACTACCAGCGCGCTCTGACGGATCTCGGTGCCGACTCTGCTGCGGTCGATTCCGGCATCCGCCTCTTCCGGATGGGTGTTGCCTATTGTGGAATGGGCAGCGACCAGGAGGCGCTCTCATGCCTTCGATTGGCGGCGGAGAAGTCTCCGGAACTGGGCGCGGTGGCCTACGAACTCATCGGCGATATCACGCAGCGGCGCGGCGACTCGCAGAACGCGCTCCACGCCTACCGCGCCGCTGTATCGGGCCTCGTGCCTAAGCAATACGCGCGCCATGTGCGGCAGAAGATGTACAACGTGCTCAAGACCGATTCGTCGCTTGCAGCGCAGATCTCGTGGTTTACCCAGACCAGTGCCCGGACTACGCCCGGCGACGAACTGTGGTTCAAGGAGTTTCTCGATACGCTCATGTCGACCGGACAGTGGCGCCTTGCCGACAGTCTTTTTGACGTGTGGGAGCGCGAGCCCCATGGAATCGACACGTGCGAGTTGGTGCGTCTGGTCATGCCGCACCAGATCCCCGATTCCGCAATGAGCACCGGGCGGCTCTTCAGACTGGCCTCTCAGGCGTGCGCGTGCAAGCTGTACGATGCGTCGAGACGGTGGGTTGAGCAGGCGTCATCCCGCCCGGGCTTCGACGACTCGGTGGACCGGAAGCAGTACTGCTTCCTTCAAGGCCGGCTGGAGGCTGCGCAGGGCAACTACGCCAGGGCCATCCATTGGTTTGACAAGAGCGAGCGCCGAGGGGGACTCTCTCCGGAACTGGTGCTGGCCGTGGCCCGTGCGTACCGCGCCATGGGCAAGAGCGCGAAGGCCGACATGTGGTACGACAAGCACATTGCGCTGTACCCCAACCACCCGTTCAGCGCCGACATCATCTGGTATCGTGCGTGGGATCGCGAAGAGTCCGGCAAGTATCCCGAGGCAATCCAGTATTTCACACGAGTCCAGAAATTCCGCCCGCGCTATCCCAAGGCCGATCAGGCACTCTTTCGTGTTGGCATCTGTTCCTTCAAGGCCGGCATGTACGCTGACGCGCAACGCGTGTTTGCGGGCTTTGGAGACAAGTACTCGGCATCGATGCTGGTGACTGCGGCTCGCTACTGGAATGCCCGGTCGCTGCTGGCGCTACGCAAGCCCGACGAGGCGCGCGCGATCTTCCGGAGCATTGCCCGCACCACGCCGTGGGACTACTACGCCTTTACAGCGCGGGAGCGACTCACCGAGATGCGCGACACTGCTCGGACGGGGCTGGCGTTTGACACCACAGTCACCCTTGCGCAGGCCCGACAGTGGCTCGACTCGCTTTCGGGACCAAAGAAGCCGGCGTTCTCATCCGTCGACAGCGCCCTGTGGCGGTGCGGCGTGGTTCTGGCCCTTACGGGGCTGCCTGACATGGCGGACTACTACCTCGACGCGTTTGTGCGGGAGAACAGCTCGGATCTGGCTCTGCAGTTTGACATCGCCATGCTGTATGAGCTGGCGGGAGACCCAACATTGTCATACCGGGTGGGCAGGCGTTTCGCATGGCGCATCCCCGAGCCCGCACGACAGAATCTTGCGCTGCCGATCTACGCAATGCTCTTTCCTCTTCCGTTCAGAGACGATGTCGTTGACAACGCGGTACGTAACGATGTGGATCCGCTGCTGGTGTGCTCGGTGATGCGGCAGGAGAGTCAGTTCGATCCGTATGCGCTCTCGCCGGTGGGGGCCATGGGCCTCATGCAGATCATGCCGTACACGGGGCGGGAGATCGCTGCCGACCTGCACGACAGCGGATTCGTGGCAGACTCCTTGCTGTCGGCAAGCTTCAGTGTCCGCTACGGTGCACACTATATTAAGAAACTGCTCGACCAGTTCGACGGAGACGTGACCCTGGCTGTGGCAAGCTACAACGGCGGCCCCCTCAATGCCCGGAAGTGGCACGACAAGCATGGAGAGCAGCCCGCCGACATGTTCATCGAGAGCATCGGGTTCACCGAGACGCGTGAGTATGTCAAAAAGGTTCTGGCGAATCTGTGGACGTACCGGTTGATCGGCAAGGCCCTTGAATACCCGGGGACGTAGGATTGCGCCGGGGCCGCGCCGTAGAGACGCGCGGCCGTGCGTCTGTACGGCGCGGTTTGCCCGGACCCCGGGGTGATGGTATTTTCAATCACTGTCGGGCAGCGCCACAACAGCGCGAGCCCGCGCGCAACACCACGATTGACAGGAGGCACCTATGCGAGTAGTCTCAGGCATGATGATCGCCGCCGCACTGGCCGGATCGGCATGTGCCGCAGAAAACGACACGGTCATGGCCGACGACAACGCACGCGTCACCACCTACACCAGCGCAACTGCGGTCAAGGCATTTGCCCCGACCCCCGGCTGCCTGTGGTACGCCAACGACGCAGAGGTCGTGCAGCTTGGCCTCAAGAAGAAAGAAATGCAAACCTACCAGAAGCTGGGTACGCTCCCCGGCAACAGTGTTACGTGCATGGCAGCCGACGGCAGCGGCAACGTCTGGGTCGGCACCCCCGAGGGGCTCGCGGTTCGCATTGGCAAGGACTGGAAGGTCTTTACTACCGACAATGGGCTCGTCGACAACAATGTGACGTGCATCTCGGTCCCCAAACTGGGCGGCGTGTGGGTGGGTACCGGCGCCGGCGTGTGCGCACAGCAAGGCAGCTCCTGGAAGTCCTACACCACCAAGGACGGACTGGTCAGCAACGAGGTCCAGTGCATCCTGGTCGACACCAAAGGGCGCACCTGGGTCGGCGCCCCCAAGGGCATCAGTTGTCTTGAGGGAACCAGGTGGACCTCGCACACCATGAAGAACGGTCTGAGCTGGAATTCGTGCCGAGCGCTGGGCTACGACGCCAAGACCAACACGCTCTGGGCTGCGGTGGGTGAGAGTGACGTGAACAGCAACAACGGGTCGGGCTGGCACGTGTACATGTCTGTGCAGGCAGGCATCACCGGCATTGCCACCGACTCGTACAGCCGGGTCTGGTTTGGCTCGGAGACCGGCATTGTCAAGTTCAACGGTGAAGAGTGGATCACCGGCCCCCAGAAGATCGGCATTCCCATGAACCAGGTGTCGCAGATGTACTGCGACCCGCAGGGCAACCTGTGGTTCGGCGGCGATACGGGAGTGCTCATGTACGGCAACCCGTACGCGCGATAGCGGCCACGCTCCGCCCTGCACGATCGTCTGTGGTCGGGTTCGTTGACGGGCTCTCGCGGATTCTCGTATTTTGTGCGATCCGGATGGTCGGACGCAGTGTACCGGCAGCGGACTTCATTTGTCAAGGAAGGTTGGCAGTCGCATGGGCAAGATCAAGATTGCGATCGTTGGCGTGGGCAACTGCGCCAGTTCTCTTCTCCAGGGCATTCAGTACTACAAGAACAAGACCGCCTCCGATGCCATCGGCCTCATGCACTGGCAGATCGGCGGGTTCCGTCCCGGCGACATCGACGTGGTTGCTGCGTTTGACATCGACAAACGCAAAGTCGGCAAAGACGTCAACGAAGCGATTTTCGAGCGACCCAACTGCACCGCCGTGTTCTGCAAGAAGATGCCCCGCACGGGCGTGAAGGTGCTGATGGGCAACCCTCTTGACGGCTACTCCGCGCACATGAAGGACTACGACGACGATTACACGTTCATCCTGGCAAAGGCCAAGCAGGCCGGCAAGAAGGACATTGTTGCCGCGCTCAGGAAGTCCGGCGCCGAGATGTTGCTCAACTACCTGCCCGTGGGTTCCGAAGATGCAGCCCGCTTCTACGCAGAGTGCGCGCTTGAGGCCGGAGTTGCATTCATCAACAACATCCCCGTATTCATCGCCAGCGACGCCAAGTGGGCCAAGCGGTTCAAGGACGCGGGCATTCCGCTGGTGGGCGACGACATCAAGGCGCAGCTTGGGGCCACCATCACCCATCGTACCCTCACCGATCTCTTCCGCAAGCGTGGTGTCAAGCTGGAGCGAACCTACCAGCTCAACACCGGGGGTAACACCGACTTCCTCAACATGCTCAACAGGAGCCGCCTGGCCTCCAAGAAGACGTCAAAGACCGAAGCTGTGCAGGCGGTCGCGGCACAGCGGCTGCCGTCGCGCGACATTCACGTGGGGCCCAGCGACTACGTTCCGTGGCAGAACGACCAGAAGGTGTGCTTCATCCGCATGGAAGGCAAGCTGTTTGGCGATGTGCCCATGAACCTGGAGCTGCGGTTGTCGGTGGAAGACTCGCCCAACTCTGCGGGCGTGGCGATCGATTCGATTCGGTGCACCAAGCTGGCGCTGCAACGCAAGCTCGGAGGCGTTCTGTACTCGGTGTCGGCGTATCTGTCGAAGCACCCGGCCAAGCAGTACACCGACGATGAAGCATACCGCATGGTTGAAGACTTCATTGCTGGGCGGCGCAGCGACTGATTAGTCGAGCGGGGGCTCGACCAATCAGTCGTTCTCCCCGGCATGTCACTGCCGAGATCTCCGCGCCACAACGCACGCACCGCGCGCCTCGTTCCCCCGGTCCAGGTCGTGCCACCCGACGGTCCCGCAGACGCCCCACGGAGGGCGGCCAATTCCGTCACACCATGGTATATTAACCCATATGCCCGTGACGCCAACACGCCCCGCATGCTGCTGGACTATCCCCGTGCTGATCCTGCTTTTGGCCGGCACTACAACGCAATCCCGCGCCTCCCTCGCCCAGGACATCGAAGCCATCACCGGCAATCGGACAAAGATCGTGTGGGCCAAGGCTGTGGGCAGCACCTGCGAGAGTGACGCGACCTCCTCCAACTACGTACTGATGAGATATAGGGACGGAGCGCTATTAGTCCAAATATATAAGTGGCGCTCCGTCCCGCATTCCCCCTGATCGCTCTCTTTCCACGTGTCGGGCATGATCGTCACGACGCGACCGCCGTACCTGACAATGTGATGCAGTTGCTCGTCGGAACAGACCTTGCAGTCTGCAACATAGAGGAAGTCATTCCTTCCAGCGATGCCACAGAGTGTCGTCCACGTCTGAATGTGGGTGGTGTCGTCGGTTCTGTTTCCCGGATACGTCTTGTAGTGGACCGGCACCGCACCATCGGCGGAGATAGTCAGGCTGTAAATCAGTTGCTTCAGATCGGGTCGATGGTCCTTGCTATGGCCTTGGGCGAGAAAGAAACCGGTTCTGGTGGTACCGGGTATTCGTCCATAGGCTTTGACCGATGTCGAATCATTGTGCATCCGGTCCGTTGTCGAACGTGCCACAACGTGAAGGAAGGGACTGCTGCAATGCCCAAAGCGGTGTGAATTGTTAAGTCGGCTGCCGCAGTCCTGAATCCGGATGGTGCGAACCTGGCCATGGCGCTCATCACGAACAATGCACAGCGTCAGAGCTTCTCGCACCAGGCCGCCGGAGGCGAAGATGCTTCGCACAGCGCATGCGCCTGAAGGTAGCTCACGGGTTGAGGGCATCGGAGCCCGTCAGGGGTTGGTACACACTCAGGACCTTGAAGCGCCACAAAAGTATGGCAGCATTCCCCGACAGGTATAGTATAATAGGTGAACTACTCAGGTCCTCGATGCTTGTCTCGATACACCTCAGCCGGTCGCCGAGCGTCAAGGAAGTGACCGTCGGATGGACCTGAGTAGTTGCACCAGGTGTTGGATCCTCGGGGTACATCGGACAATCAGTCGTCATCGATCTCTCGGTGAATCATCAATTGAAGCGCGGAGGAATCTTCATGAATAGCGTGCTCAGGTCCCTGCCACTGCTCATAGCAGTTCTCCAAACGATGGCGTGCGCGGACAACCTGATCCAGAACGGCGATTTTCGGGAAGTCCACGGCGGTCTGCCATCCATGTGGGCCACCGAAATCTATGGCGACGATCGGTCCGGCGTTCGCTTTTCCACCGACACTGTCGGCGCGTTTGAGGGATGCTGCTGCGCCCGCATCGAAAACATACGGGAGAATGATGCCAAGTTCGTTCAGCACGTGCAGGTGAAGCCATCAACACTGTACCGGCTCTCCTGCCGGATCAAGGCGCAAGGAACAGGGCCCGACAAGAAGGGCGCGAGCATCACGGTAATGGACATACTGGAAACATCGCGGGATGTGAAGGAATCATCCGGACGATGGGAATATGTGGAGCTGTGCGGGAGAACGGGCTCTGCGCAACAGCAGGCCTTGGTAACGCTCAGGCTGGGATTCTACGGAAGTGTCAATACCGGGGTCGCGTGGTTCGACGATGTTCGGATGGAGGAAATCTCCGTCCTGCCGCCCGGGGCGCGTGCAGTCGACCTCTACCGCGGAGGACCGGGGGGCACGGCAACCGGCGAAACCGGCGACACGCGGCGCGGAATGTCTGCACCGATAGCGGGACTCATACTATTCACGGCCCTCGTAGCTGCATTTTTCATACTGCGAAAACGTCTGATCTCACTGCATGCGGATGCCGCCCCGGCACTGCAAAGCGGCACCATGACGCGACGGGATATCGCGATCGTAACAGCGATCGCGATGGTCTACGGAATCTTCGCGTTTGTGAATCTCGGATCATTCAAGAATCCGCAGACGTTCTGGAAACCGGCCAACCGTGGCGAAAGCATTGTGGTGGATTTCGGCGCGCAGAAAAACCTGCGATGCCTGAAAAGCTACCTGGGGCTGGGCAAAGGAACCTTTCAGATCGGTTTTTCCGACGATGGGATTGTCTGGCGCGACGGGGTACAAGTGTCCAATCCCTCGATTTTCGAGCCCATGGCATGGCGGATAACCATGTTGAATGAACACGCCCGATATGCCACCATCTTCACGGAATTGCCGGGGGCCATGCTTGGCGAACTCGCCTTTTTCGAGAACCCTGCGGGCGCCGCAGCCACGACAACAATCATCAAGTCCAGTTCCGGACGGCTCGCAGCGGGCAAGCCCGAGTATGTGTTCGACGAACCCCGCACGGTGCCGTCCGACCCGGGCTTCTTCAACAGCATGTACTTTGACGAGCAATACCATGCGCGAACCGCTTTCGAGTATCTGCAGGGAGTCGAACCCACCGAAACCACGCACCCACCGCTGGGCAAAGCCATCATTGCTATGGGAATTGCGGTGTTCGGCATGACACCATTCGGATGGAGATTCTCGGGAGTGATGCTGGGCATACTCATGCTCCCGATCATATACCTCTTTGCCAAGCGCGTATTCCGGCGAACCGACGTCGCATTCTTCGCGTGTGTGCTCTTCGCATTCGATTTCATGCATTTCGTACAAACGAGAATCGCAACCATCGACGTGCACGGCGTCTTCTTCATCATGCTCATGTTCCTCTTCATGGAACGCTACTTCTCCCGCGACTTCTCCCGAGCGTCGACCAGGGAGTTGCTGACGCCGTTGTTGTTGTCGGGGGTATGCTTCGGTCTGGGAGCTGCATGCAAATGGATCGCGGTGTACGGTGGCGCAGGGCTGGCAGTGATCTTCATGTGGTCTATAGTCTCGGCCTATCGCTCGTACCTGGCCGCGCTCGCCCGCACACGAACGGCCAAGAAGAATCCGCTACCCAAGCAGCAAAGAGAGGCGGACAAGAAATATGTCGAAGCGTTTCCCAAAAGGCTGGGGCTCGTTGTGTGCTGGAGCATCTTGTCATTTGTCATAATTCCGGCTGCGATCTATACCCTCTCTTACGCCCCCATCATGGCACTGGGCGGATCCGAACATGGGCTTTCGTATGCGATCAATAATCAGAAGTCCATGTTCGATTACCATAGTATGCTCAAGTCAACGCATCCATTTTCATCGGCATGGTGGGAGTGGCCCGTTATGCTGAAGCCCGTGTGGTACTTTCAAGGGCTCTATATTCCACAAG
>Ga0315287_10003818_pt1 | contig 14589 bp, 11 predicted proteins | sample YL17G11_0_MG_FD_205037 | JGI IMG/M metagenome (GOLD analysis project Ga0315287, IMG submission 205037) | Sediment microbial communities from Yellowstone Lake, YNP, Wyoming, USA - YL17G11_0 | ecosystem: Environmental > Aquatic > Freshwater > Lake > Sediment | place: USA: Wyoming | collected... | reverse complement strand
GGTGGTAAAGGGCGTCGCGTCCGTCTATGGCGGAAACCAGAACGGAACCGCTATGATAGATGGTTTCTACGCCAAGGGCAACGAGATCACCAAGGGCAAATGGTTCACTTGGAGCTGGGGACAGGGAAAGAACCCCGGCGAGATTGAGGATGATTTCGGCGGGCTGTATGCCGACTACGATTTCAACAAGGAACATGGTTGGATGGCTCGCGATGTCTTCGGAGCGACATGGGGCTATCTGGTCAATGGCGCAAAGATCGAAATTCTGAAGAACAGGACGGCATATAAGTCTTCGCTGATGCAAGCGGAAGCCGTAATCCAATCCCTCCAACCGAAGGTGAATCTCGCGGATAGTTATGCGCAATGCCTCATCGGCTACCTCGTGGCGACGGAAACCGGAGACTACACATTCTGGATAGCGGCTGACGACGAAGGAGAATTCTGGCTTGGCGGGGCCGCTTCGAGCAAGGCCGACAAGCGGATCTGCTATACTTCCGAATATGTAGGCGCTGAAGAATGGGGACGCAGGCCGTCGCAGAAATCCGCGCCTGTGCGTCTGGAAAAGGGGAAGGCCTATCCCATAATGGTCCTGCATGCTGAGGGCACCGGAGATGATCACGTGTCTGTGGCCTGGACAAAGCCAGGTTCCGACAAGCCTGAGGTCATTGGCGGCGCTGTACTTTCAGTGACTGCCGATGGAAAACAACCGGGGGTGCGCCAGCGAGTTTGGGGTGATGTCGGCAAGATTGCAGATCTGCTGAAGCGCCCGGATTATCCCGAAGGCCGAATAAGTGTCGATGACGGGGCGTTGAGCCTGAACGGCAAGGATCAGTTCGTGGAACTCCAGAAGGATGTCGCGGACATGGCGGAATGCACCTACACCGCGGAGCTCAAATGGAGCGGCGGCAACGATGGCGCAAGGGTATTTGAATTCGCGAATGCGAATGGCGATGCTATGTGGCTGAGCCCGTCGGAGAAAGGCAAACTCGTCTTTGCTATCCGCAAAGGTAAGACCGTTGAGCAGGTTTCCGCTCCTGCTCTAAAAAAAGGTGAATGGGCAAGCGTCCGAGTCATACTCGCAGGGAAATCCGCGACCCTGTATGTGAATGGGAAAAAGGCGGCAGAGAACAGCAAGATGACTCTGACGCCCGACAGCGTCCGCGCCACGCAGTGCTATCTCGGGCGTGGGCTCAACGGCGGGTATTTCAACGGGCAGATCGGCAGGTTTACCATCCATTCCGTGGCGCTGACAAGCACAACGCCTGTTGCGGCAAATCCATAACTTTCGAGATGTCCAATATGATCAACCAGTAGTGGACAGCTTGTGTGTGACCAAGACAGCCGGCCGGCGTTGTAAAGAATGATGCCGGCCGGTTGTATCCTCGATTTGCTGTTTCATGATATTTCGGCATTTGAATGCCGAAATATCAAAAGCTGAGAGATCAAAAGCAGATTCCTCACATTCGTTCGGAATGACACAGTGCGGGGATGCAGTGAAGACCAAAAGCTCTTCACGATTCCTACTTACACCCGCCTCCGGGGCAGCACTCGCCGGAATAGAGCGGCGACATTTCTCGCAGCTTGTTGACTATTCCCGGCAGGGTGTCCAGCACCTTCTCGATTTGCGGCATAGTGTTGTCCTTGCCGAGGGTCATCCTCAGCGAACCGTGAGCCTGCTCATGCCTGAGTCCAAGCGCCATCAGGACGTGCGAGGGGTCCAGCGATCCCGACGTGCATGCCGAACCCGACGACACGCAGATGCCGTTCATATCCATCAGCAATATCAGCGACTCCCCTTCAACGCCCTCGAATGAGAAATTTACGTTGTTGGGAATGCGCTTAATTCTATCGCCATTGAGCCTGATATCCTTGATGCGGCTTTCGATGCCTGAGATTAGGGCGTCACGCAGCCTAGTCGTCTCCTCGGCTTCGCTGGGCATGCGCTCCCCAGCCAGTTCGGCGGCTTTTCCCAGCCCCACTATTCCTGGCACGTTATGTGTTCCCGCGCGCCTGTTGTTTTCCTGGCCACCCCCCGGCATCAGCCGGTCCACGCGGCTGCCCTTGCGGATATACATAACCCCCACGCCCTTGGGGCCGTAAAGCTTGTGGGCCGAAATCGCCAGCGAATTGCAGCCGATAGAGGGCGCGTCCACGGGAATATGGCCCACGGTCTGTACAGTATCGGTATGGAAATGGATGCCCTTCTCTTGCGCGATCCGGCCTATCTCCTCGACAGGCTCGATCGTGCCGATCTCGTTGTTCGCATGCATTATGCTGATCAGAACCGTCTCGTCGGTAATGCTCGCGGCAAGCTCGTCAACGTCGACTAAGCCGTTGGAATCCACGTCAAGATACGTAACCGTGTAACCGCGCTTTTCGAGAATCTTGCACGGCTCGAGGACGGCCTTGTGCTCGATCTTGCTGGTGATGATGTGCCTGCCCTTCTTCTCTTTGGCCGACGGCACTCCGAACATAACCCAGACGTCGGACTCGGTGCCGCCGCTGGTGAAGTAAACTTCCTCCGGGCTTGCGTTGATGAGCCGCGCGACACTGATTCGCGCTTCTTCCACAGCCTCGCTCGCCGCTCGGCCGATTGAGTATAACGTGGATGCGCTGCCGAAGTTCTCTCTCAGAAACGGGAGCATTGCGTCCAGGACGGCGCTGTCCAAGGGTGTTGTCGCCGCATGATCCAGGTATATGAGGTCGTTCATGATATCCTCCTGTGAGCTTGCTTTCACATCCAGTCAGCAAGTATATTGTGCGCTTTGGTTAAGGGGCGTGTCAAGGACAGCGGCGCTGCCCAATACGACAAAAGGCCGGGAAGACCCCCCAGCCCTTGAGACGTGCCTATACCGGCGACCCCGGCGTTGTGAATTGTGCTTTCTATGATGCGGGCCGCGTTGTGTTTGCCTTGTCTTCGATATCCCTTACGGCGTTCTGGACGTAGTCCCTCAACTCGACGTCGAGGTGGCCCGAGGACTTGCCGGCGGTGCAGCCGCACCAGGGACACGTAATCTGCTCATTACTGTTCTCGAAGAAATCAGTGACCAGCTCGGTACCACAACTCGGGCACGCACGGTGCCACTCGACTCTAAGTTTGATCATTGCCGTCTCACCGTCCTGTATGGTAGACGGACCGGTCAGTCACGTGCCCGGCAAATCACAAGCGTGTGCCTGATGGCCTCATCTAGCCGGCTACTTCTTGGATTATTTCGTCCGAAATATCGAAATTGGCGTATGCCTGCTGGACATCATCAATGTCCTCCAAAGCATCCATAAGCCTGAGTATTCTGGCCGCTTCCTTGGCGTCCTCTAATCTCACGGTCGTCCGCGGAATTCGTGTCATCTCGGCGGAGGTAAACTCGATCCCCGCTCCCGTCAGCGCCTCTCGAATCTTCTGGATGTCGCCAGGATCGCAGTAGACTTCGATCGTGTCGTCGTCCACCTTGATGTCCTCCGCGCCGGCATCCATCGTTGCCATCATGACGGTCTCTTCATCGGAGTTCCCGGCCGGAATCTGCACCAGACCCTTCGTGTCGAACATCCACCCGACGCATCCGCTCTCGCCCAGGTTTCCGCCGTTCTTTAAGAACGCGCTCCGGAGTTCCGCGACTGTCCGGTTCCGGTTATCCGTAAGGCAACTGACCAGGACGGCCACGCCGGCGTCGCCATAGCCTTCGTAAATGATCTCTTCAAAGTTCGCGCTCTCGCCGCTTTCGCCCGTTCCGCGCTGTATTGCCCTCTTGATGTTGTCGGCGGGCATAGAGAGGCCGCGAGCCTTCTGGATGGCGAGCTTCAGGCGAAGGTTCGCATCGGGATTGCCCCCTCCGTCCTTGGCCGCAACGATGATCTCGCGCGCCATCTTGGTGAACAACTTGCTTCTTTGAGCGTCCTGCTTGCCCTTGCGCAGGCGTATATTATGCCATTTGGAATGACCCGACATCTATGTTGTCACCTCTGATATTGTCATCGCCACCCGATCGCTTCGCGCAGGCGCATCTGCCGAACGAGTTCAATATTCCGGGAGTTCAGAACCCCGCTAGCCCTGAGTAGCGCAGTGTATCGAAGGGCGGTCAAGTATTACCCGGCCCTTCGATACGGCCCTTCGGTACAGCCTTCGGCTTACTCAGGACCTACTCAGGACCTACGGAGTATAGATTCCCGCAAGACTGAACTCTCTCCATCGGCCAACAGCCCCGGACAGCAAGCGCAATAAGGCCTTGGGAATGCATGAAAGCTACGTGAGGCGGATCCGGCCCAATTGCTAAACAATAGCGATCAGACCCCATCATCTGCATAAGCCCGGCTGCCCCCAAGCCCATACACATCTTATAGTATATCTCAAAAACTCTACGTAGTCAACCGGTTGGGGTTGAGCATAGCCGTCGCGAGAGTGCCTTTTCCGGGTTCGCTGACTATGGTCAGGCTTCCGTTGGACTCGCGTAGCCGCTCCTCGATGCCTACCAGCCCCATGTGTCCCTGCGAGGCTTTCTCGGGCCGGACGCGGTCCGGATCGAAGCCCAGGCCGTCGTCCTGCACTTCGAGGGTCAGCCTTCCATCAATCGTGGATACCCGGACATCGACGTTCTTGGCCTGCGAGTGCTTGGCGGCGTTAACGAGCAACTCTCTAAGAATCTGGAATGCCGACAGCGCCACGCTCGGCGGGACCGTCTCACCCGGGAGATGTATATCCACATGGACCTTGAAGCCGGCCTTTGCGGCCACATCCGCGGAGCATCTCTCCACAGCCTGCTTGAATCTGCTCGGCTCGGGGCCCATCACCCGAAGCTCGGACAGATAAGCCCTTACCTCGCCCAGACCGCGCGTGGTGATGTCATGTATCTTGTCGATACCGTCCAGAACGCGAGGACTGTCCTTTTGTACCAGCAGTTTGCATCGCTCCAGATGGATATTGATAGCCGCCAGCGTCTGCAGGAAGCCATCGTGCAGGTCACGCGCGATTCGGGCCCTTTCCTCGGAAGCAGCCGATTCCCTGAGCCGTTCCCAGAGAATGGCGTTTTCCACAACCGGAGCGGTCTGGATGGCCATAAGCTCCAGAAGTTGGAGATCGGCGCTGGTAATAGCGGTGCGATCCCTGCGATTCGCGGCGTATACCACTCCGACCTGGGTCGTTCTGACCATCAGGGGGGCCGCCGCGACACTGCGCAGCTCCAACCTGCCGGCAATCTCTCTGGGAAAAGATGCCTCCCGTTTGGGATTATTTGTGAGCATTGCCTGCTTGCGCTCGAGGATCCTGTCGACGTTCCAAATATTTCCGCCTTCGCGGAATGCCGATAGTATGACAGGCTCGGCGCCCACCGAGTGAAGTCTGGGCGCCTCCGCGCCGTCAGCTCCTCTCTGGGCCGGAAGGAACCATGCGCGTTCCACCTTCAGGATCGACTTCACCCGGTCCAACAAGTGGTCTATGATCTCCGAGGAAGTGGCGAGCGCCGTCAAGTCGGCCCTGAATTCACTCACGACGGCCAGGCTGGTCTGATAGGCGAACTGCCTCTCGGATGTCTGCCCGAACAGGAACGCCATGATCATCAGAAAGCACATAAAGCCTATGTCGGCATATAACTGCATAACATGTATGGCCAGGCTGCCGGGCAGCGTGCCGCATATCGTCCATGCAAATGACGCGAAGCTCGCCGCAAGGGAAAAGACCGAAAACCGCCATCCGTATCTGCTCGCCACGCTCGACACGTAGAAAATGTACCACAGGTAGAATGGTACGCTGGCAGCGGCAGGACTTCTCATGAGAAGCGTGATCAACAGCACCTCGACCACGCTGGTTATAGCCATTTCCACCTTGATTTTGTCGGGCTTCCACTTAAGCACGGCCCAAACAACCAGGCTATAGACCATGAACACGGAAATCAGCGCAATAACGTGACGCAAGTCGATGGCGCCGACATCGATCGGACGCCCAAAATCGTCGAAGATCGTCTTTTCCTCTTCGGGTATAGCGATCTGGTCGAAGTAGTACTTGATGAGCAGGACTGACGTGACAATAGACAGCAGTATGCGTATCAGAGCCTGCTGCCTTTCCGTGGCTAACCTCTCCAGTCTTATGCTGTAGCTGTGACCGGTTTTCATGTCGACAGGTATGCGTCCGTGCTTCTATGCCTCAACAATGCCGTTGCGTATGGCAAACCTGACTGTCTCCGAGCGAGTTGACAGAGCCAGTTTTTCGAGTATTCGGCTGACGTGTACCTTGGCCGTGTGTTCGCTGATGAAGAGCTGATCGGCTATTTCGCTATTTGTCTTTGCTTCGCCGAGTAGCTTGAGTACTTCGAGTTCGCGAGCCGTCAGCAAGGACAGGCGCGCTCCATCCGCTGTCTGTGGTTTCTTGGCCATTCCCCGGAAGAGCTTTCCGGTCAGGTCCGCCGGCAGCCAGCAGCCACCGGCGGCAACGGTCCGTATTGCATCCACCAACTGGTTCGACGCGGCATCCTTGAGCAAATAGCCCATGGCTCCGCTCTGAATGCTGCGCGCAAGCAGTTCATCGTCGTCCGCGCCCGTAAGCACAATGACCCTCGTCGGCAATTGTTCGGCCGCAAGCGCTTCCAACACCTCCACGCCGCCCATCTCGGGCATTATAAGATCAAGCAGAAGGATTTGCGGCTTTAAGGCCTTGACCTTTTCCACCGTCTCGGTGCCCGTGGTCGCTTCGTCAACGACTTCCAGATCGTCGTATTCCTCAAGAAGACCTTTCAAGCCCTCGCGCAGTATACGGTGGTCATCAGCCAACAGCACCGTCACTTTGTCCGTACCAGATGTTTGGGTATCCATAGTCTCCCGACCTGCCAGACTTAACTTGGGCCGTGCCCCAGTTTGTACTTATTCAATTGGCAATCATATACCTGCTTTGCCGACGCGTCAAATGTATAATACGTTAGTATTACATGCCTATAGTTCCGGAGTATTACACGCAATAACTACTAGTACCGATTGCCGACTTGACATCCATGGCGTACAATACCTAGTAGGTGCGGGTGTGCCAGGTTTCCGGCGCCAGCACAAATCGCTGCATGACTGCGGGGTGACAAGAGAGTGAGAAGGCGCGGCTTTACACTAGTGGAGCTGTTAGTGGTTATAGCGATTATCGCAATTCTAGCCGCTATGCTGGCCCCCGTCATCCTTCAGGCCCAGGAATCGGCCAGGATGCGCGCCTGCATGTCCAATCTCCGGCAGTTGGGCCAGGCTATTCAGAACTACATGGATGAGAACAACGGCTATGGACTTCCGCAGAACTCACCCCTAACCAGGCTGATCAACAACTCCTGGGTGCTGTGCGTGGAACCACTGATGCCTGCCTACGTTCCCGGCTCCCCCGCGATGATCGCCGGGTACCTCCAAAAGCGCCCTGGTGGAAGAATTGTGCCGCAGCCGAAGTATATCTGGGTATGCTCCGGCGATATCGCCAGGGGACCGGACGTGCCCGACCAGCCTTACTGGTGGAACTGCGGATCGAGCTACATGTACCCGGGCCCGAAGGCGTATGTCCACACCACCGGCCCGAACCAATATGATCGCGAAAATCTCACACCTTTCAAGCCACTCACGTGGCTCAACCCCAAGCGAGACGTATTGCTGATGGACTACTGGTACGATTTCCACAGCGGCGGCAGGCGCGTGGGACACATGATACAAGACGATGTCATGCCGGAGATGCTTGCGGACATTCAGCACGTACGATGCATCAATGCCCTCTTTCTTGATATGCATGCCAAGGTCCTTACCGCAGGCGAACGCAAGCAGTACATGGACTACGTGTTGAACCCACCCAGTTGTGGCGGCGACAACCCCACCGTCCCCTGACGAGTCTCCGGCCCTAGAAGCGCTTCGTATGTCTGTAGCGGTAGCTTGGACGCGCATCGATAATACTCGTGGTTACACGCCCGATCCCAACTTGCGCCCGCCGCGCATTCCGCCGGTCATGTTTGATCGGCGCCTCCACCGTGGGAGTACGGGCCGGTTTCATCCTGATCTGGTAACGTTTCACAAAGGGGGGCGGCGCCGCCGAGACATCCCCCGGGCTCACGATCGTGTTTGCCTGCATCTTCCCGCCATCGCCCTGCATGTTTTCCATCACGATAGCATATCCGACCGCGGCGGCTGTCGACAACAGCCCCCACCACAGCATTCTCCAAATCGTCCTGCGACGCGCCAGCATTCTCCTTGATCCTCCCGAGCTATGGCTCCCGGCTGGCCGGCAGTCCGGTGCCTTGCGCTCTCTATAAGCGTTTCCCACCTTGGCTGTGTATTGACACCCCAGCAGCAAGCAATCGTTTCACCCAATTGCCCTAACCGCGCAGGCGGTAAGCGGCCATATATTCTCATGAATGTCCTTTGGATTGGTGAATTTCCGTCTCGGAGGGAATATAGACCATGGTAAAAACCGAGGTTACTGAGATGACGCTGACAAAAGAGAGTGTGGTGCTGATTGCCATCTGCGCGGCCGACCTTGTGGTTACGCTGTTCTTGCTGGGCAATCACTCGGCTCACGAGGGTAACCCGCTTATGGGCTATTACCTGCGGTATGGCGTCGGCACATTCATAATGGTAAAGATAATACTTTGCAGCGTTCCGATCTTCATATTCGAGTGGTGCAGAATGTACAAGCCCCGGTTTGTGAAGATGATGCTGCGGACCACTATAGCCTTGTATCTGGCTATCTACGCGTCGCTGTTTCTGGTCGTCAACGTGGGAATCTGATGAACTGATAAGATGTGAGCTGGAGTGAGCGCCTGCCGAAGATCCGGCAGGCGCTTTGGCGCACTATGGTTCTCGGGGGTCCGCGCGTTTGGCATATCCGCTGGCCCTGAACCAATCGACCGCGCGGGTCAATGCGTCCTTCACGCTGCTTTGCGGCAATCCGAGTTCGCGAACCGCCTTCGCCGACGAGAAGAACATCTTCTTTCTGGCCATCATTACGCCTTCGAGCGGGATCGCGGGCTGGCGGTCGGTGATTCGAGAGATCGCGCCGCTTGCCACCGCCGCCGACAGAGCCAGAAAGAAAGGAACCCGCATAGTCGGCGCGCTGCGTCCCGTAATATCGGCCAGAATGCCGAAAATCGCCTGCAGAGTGAGGTTTGCATTACCCAGAATGTAGCGTTCGCCGGTCCTACCTTTCTCGGCCGCGAGCAGGTGGCCCTCGGCGACATCCTCGACCGACACCAGGTTCAGGCCCGTGTCTATGTAAAAACCGCGCATGCCCCCGTTAAGGAAGTCCAGGATGATCCGGCCCGTGGGCGTGGGTTTGATATCCCCCGGACCGACCGGCGTGCTGGGGTTGACAATCACCGCGTCCAGACCCTTGCCGACATACTCCATCACGGTCTCCTGGGCGTCGTACTTCGATTTCTTGTAATGGCCCACGAGATCGCTTCGCTTCACCGGCGTCGTTTCATCTCCCGGGGAACCGTCAGGCGGAATGCCGAGGCACCCCACAGTGCTGGTGTAAACCACCCTGCCAACATCGGTCCTGAGAGCGGCTTCCATGACGTTGAGGGTGCCGATCACGTTATTGTAATAGATCTCCTCGGGCTGTCGCGCCCACAGCCGGTAATCCGCCGCCACATGATAAAGCTCGGCGCAGCGCTTCATCGGCCACAGGAGGGTTTCCATGTCGGTAATGTCGCCCGGAACGATCTCGACGGGCAGGCCGGCAAGCAGCGTGGTGTCGGCCTTTGGACGCGCGAGCGCGACCACGTGATCGCCTCGCTCGACGAGCTTGCGGACCACGTGCGCCCCCACGAACCCCGTTCCTCCCGTTACGAACACTCGTTTCATCCGAACTGCCATTTTACCATTTTCCAGAAATCGCCGGGGCGCTTGTCGATCATCAGCGCGGCTGTGGGCTCGAAGCCGCAGTGGACCATGCAGTCCCGGCAGCGCGGATCATTGTCCGCGCCGTAAGAGTGCCAGTCGGTATTCTCGATCAATTCCTTATAAGTGGGATAATGCCGGTCGGCAAGAAGATAGCAGGGAGACCGCCAGCCCGCCGGGTTTCGCGTGGGGTTTCCCCAAGCCGTGCACTTGAGTTCTCTTTCCCCCTTGAGGTACTCCAGATATATCGGCGAGTCGGCGAGCCTGTGCCGCTGGGCAAGCTGGTCGATGTTCTTGAACTTCTCCCTTATGTCCGTCCGGCTCATGAACCAATCGCGTGAGTCCACGGCCTGATATGAATACGCCGGTGAGAGCATGAAACAGCTCACGCCCAGGTTCCCGAGCACGCTCATCATGGCGTCGAGTTGGTTCATGTTGGTCTGCTTGCACACTGTCGTATTGACGGTCACCTGGAACCCTCTCTTGGCCGCGACGACTATGCCGTTGACCGCCGATTCGAACGCGCCGCTCTTGCAAACCAGAGCATCGTGCACCTCCGCCGGGCCGTCCAAATGTACATTGATCAGAAGCCGCCCCGAAGGCCGCAGGCTGTCGATGGACTCGAGCAGCTTCACACCATTGGTGCACAGATAGACATACCTGCCCATGCCCGTCAGCGCTTCGACCAGCCCCACGATCTCGGGATATATGAGCGGCTCGCCGCCGCAGACCGATACCACCGGCGCGCCGCATTCGACGGCCGATGCGATGCACTCGTCCAGGCTCATCATCTCCGAAGCCCGGTCACGGTATTCCCGAATCCGGCCGCACGTCGCGCATTTCAGGTTGCATGCGAAGAGCGGCTCCAGCATCAATACCAGCGGCGTGTACGTCTCTCTTGCGAGCCGCTTTTTGATGATGTATCCTGCCAGCTTGGTCGAGAGTCCCACGGGAAATCTCATGTGTCCGTCAACCGCCTGTACATCCCCAGCGCCATCGTGGGGAATGAATGTTTGTATAGGTGATACTTCAGGAAGAAGACCTTCGGGAATCCGGTCCCCGTGAACTGGTCTTCGTGCCACGTGCCGTATTGGGTTTGCATGCGTATAAGATAGTCCACGCCCGCTTTCACGGCTTCGCTGCCGGCCAGACCCGCGCACATCAGCCCCATGATCGCCCAGGCCGTCTGGGACGGCGCGCTCTTGCCCCGGCCTTTTCGGGCCGGATCCCAATAGCTTATGCAGCTTTCGCCCCATCCGCCGTCGTGGTTTCGGACGCCCAGCAGCCACTCGGCCCCTCTTCTGATCAACGGGTGATGCTCGTCGACGCCGATCCTGCTCAGCCCCCTGATCGCCTGCCACGTGCCATAAACATAATTCACACCCCAGCGGCCATACCAGGAACCGTCGAGCTTCTGCTCGCGCCGCAGGAATCCGATGGCTTTCCGGCAGAAACGGTCCTTTTGAGAGCGCCCAAAAAACGGCATCATCTCCAGTATTCGCGCGGTAATGTCGCTGGTGCTGGGATCGAGCATCGCGTTGTGATCGGCGAAGGGAATATGGTTGAACATGCGCCGGTTATTGTTGACGTCAAACGATGCCCAGCCGCCATCCCTGCCCTGCATTCCCCTCAGCCACTCGAGAGCGCGTTCGCAGGCTTCATCTTTGCCTGGGACGTCCCCGGTCTTCGCGAGGGCCATCAACACCATTGCCGTATCGTCGATATCCGGGTAGAAGTCGTTATTGAACTCGAAATACCACCCGCCGGGCTTGAGCCTGGGCCGCTTCATGCGCCAATCGCCGCGCATCGTGACCTCTTTGGAAAGCAGCCACTCGGCGGCGCGGAACATAGCCGGGTGATCGGGTTCGAGCCCCGCCTCGGCCAGCGCATTCATGACTATCGCCGTGTCCCAGACGGGGGACTTGCACGGCTGCAGGCGCATGGTGTCATCATCCTCGATTTCCAGCCTGCGCAGCTCCTCCATGGCCCGTTCCACCTGGGGGTCTTTGTCGTCATATCCCAACGATCTCATCGCGATAAGCGAATAGATTATGGGCGGGAATATCGCCCCGAGGCCATCGCTGTGCTCGCAATGCTCCAGCATCCATTGCTCCGCCCGCGCGACGGCCCTCTTTCGCAGCGGTATGAGGCGCAGACGCTCCGCCAGCTTCATCAGCCTGTCGGCCATGATAAAGAAGTTGCGCCAGGTGACCAACGGCCGCTTGATTCTGAGCCGCAGCCTTTTGAGGTCCTCCGGCCCGATCAACTCGCTGATGCCCAGTCGGTGGGTAAGAGGAACCGTCAGCTTGCGCGACCATATTATGCCCAGCGGTACCACAAACGTCCTCGACCACGACGATATCGCGTATATGTTGAAGTAGGACCACTTCGGCAGAAGCATCACTTCGGGCGGCACGGCGGGGGCTGCGTCCCACGGGATTTGCCCGAGCATGGCGAGGTAGAACCTGGTATAGCTGTTGACCGCGCCGACTCCTCCGGCCTCTCGGATAGCCTCGCGAGCCTTATCCATATATGGCTCGGAGCCGGTCGCGATGGTCAGTTTCAGGGACAGATAAGCCTTGACCGAGGCTGAGACATCGACCGGCCCGCCGGGGAAAATCGCCCAGCCGCCGTTGTCCATCTGCTTGGACAGGATAAACCGGGCGGCTTTATCGAGCTTGGACGCCTTGCCTCTGCCCAGAAAACGCATAAGAATGATATACTCGGATTCGAGTATAGTATCCCCCTCGATCTCGCCGAGCCAGTAGCCGTCGGGATTCTGCGAGGCGAGCAGGAAATCGACAGCCTTGTCGACCGCCCGTTTCAGGCTGCCGGAGCGCGCTGCTTCGTCAGTGTCTTGTGAGGGAATACGCGTGACGTTTGTTTCCATCTTCCACCAGAAATGCGGGTCCTGCCAACCGGCTTCTAGGTTTATGATTTCCCGTGTCGGGCAGTCCGCAAACGTTTGCGTTTGAGGTCCGTTTTTTATTGGCATTCCTGAGGCGTCATTTAGGAGGCGAGCGGGAATAAGACGTTAGGTTGCCGCGGATGGCCGCCAGGCATGCCACGGCCCGGCTTTCCACTGTCGGTCGATGCAGCAACTGGGGCAACCAGAGGACCAGCATCCCTATCCCACCCGGCTTGTCAGGTCGGCATGCATTCTTATCGAGACAACCTGAGCAACAACAACTCTTATCCGAAATCTTGACTATGTAAGACAGACTGTGCTAGAGTTTCGAGATGCAAGACTGTGTCGGACAACCGGATGCGGCTCATTTTAATATCGCAACTGTCTTTGATTCCAGAGGAAAGCTGTGTTTGTACTCATTCACACTCGTGAGCGTCTGTCTGCCGTGCTTGCAGGCGCCATCATCTGCATTCTTGCCTTCGCCACCCATCTGCATGCAGCCGAAGCACCGATAGCGATTCCGTCGGATGCCGATGCTGCTGCCAATCTCACGCTCGATGCTTCCACATTACGCTACAGCATCCAGGGCATCGGCGGAAACTATGTTTTCGGGGGTCTTGGCAGTCCTATTACCTCCTACACGCTGACGCACCTGCCGTTGACTTACTCACGTGTGCAGATGCTGCTCGAGAATCTCCAGCCGTTTTCGGATGAAAAGGACTTGGACGCGGCAGCCCTCCGCCAGATAACTGCTATGGATACGCCCGGTTCGGCACTGCATCAGTCGTTGAAGATTCAGGCCGAACTGGCGCGAAGGAAGATACCGCTTATTATCAGTATATGGCGGCTACCCTCATGGATGTATGATGCCAAGTCCAAGGGCAACGCCAATGGCGTTGCCGATGACAAATGGCCTGCGCTTCTTGCTGCCATCGGCCGATATCTGCGCTATGCGCGGGACAATTACGGTTCTGAGCCGATTGCTCTCTCGTTCAACGAGCCGGATATGGGCGTGCATGTGAAGTTCACTGCCGAGGAGCATCGGCTGGCCATCCGGCGCATAGGATCCCACTTGGCCGGTATGAACCTCAAGACACGCATGGTATTGGGTGATGTGGTGCACCCCAGCGGAACCATACGTTATCTGAAACCCACAGTGGATGACCCGGAGGCTCTGAAGTACTGCGCGATCGTGTCGTTCCATTCTTGGGGTGGTGCATCGCCCAAGGAATATGCCCTGTGGCCGGAGTTGGCAGGTCGGCTGAAGCTGCCGCTGATCGTCGGAGAGGCCGGGCCCAACTCCCGGGCCCTGAAGGACGGTTCACTCAAGACTCCGAAGCTGGCGCTGGCAGAGATGGTGCACTATCAGGAGCTTTTCCTATATGCTTGCCCCAATGCCGTCATCGGCTGGGAGTATACGCCGGACTTCAGCCTTCTGGAGAAGGACCCAGCGGACCCCAAGCGGCTCTTGCCGAACTTCCGCTACGCTCTTCAGAAGCACTGGACTACCTTCATCCCACCGGGAAGCCAGACACTCAAGACCGATAGCGATCAGCCGTCGGTGTTGTTCACGGCATTTAGGACTGGCAATGGAACCGCAGCCCACTACAGCCTGCACATTTCGAACGCTGGTCCCGCGCGCAAGGCGAACCTGAGCGGCCTTCCGTCGGCATTGAAAACATTGAATGTGGTGCGGTCAGAACTCTCTCGCCTGTTCAAGCCCGGTCCGGCTGTGAGCGTTCTGAATGGCGCCATTTCGGTGGATCTACCGGCTGAATCGCTGACGACCCTGACAACACTTGACGTTCCCAAACTGGAGGATGAGGTTCGGTCAGCGCCTTCATCGC
>Ga0315287_10003816_pt1 | contig 14593 bp, 8 predicted proteins | sample YL17G11_0_MG_FD_205037 | JGI IMG/M metagenome (GOLD analysis project Ga0315287, IMG submission 205037) | Sediment microbial communities from Yellowstone Lake, YNP, Wyoming, USA - YL17G11_0 | ecosystem: Environmental > Aquatic > Freshwater > Lake > Sediment | place: USA: Wyoming | collected... | reverse complement strand
GAAAGTTTTTGCCGCAAGCCTGTCCTCAGGGGGCGTTTCTATGACGCTTAAATCTCTTATGTCCGACAGGGCCATGGAGAGTGTCCGCGGAATGGGTGTTGCAGTCAGAGTTACGACGTCGACCCCTCTTTTCAGTTCCTTTATCTTCTCTTTCTGCCTGACCCCGAACCTGTGCTCTTCGTCGATGATGAGCAGGCCGAGTTTATGAAAATGGATGTCTTTGCTTAGAAGGCCGTGCGTCCCGATAATGATATCCGTATCGCCGGACGGTAAAGCCTTTATAGTTTCCTTCCGTTCTTTTATTGATTTAAATCTGCTCAGATAATCAATATGTATGGGGAATCCTGAAAACCTCGTTCTGAACGTCCTGTAATGCTGCTCGCAGAGAATTGTCGTAGGCACGAGCACCGCGACCTGCAGCCCGTCATATACCGCCTTGAAGGCGGCCCGTATTGCGACTTCCGTTTTGCCGTAGCCCACATCGCCGCAGACAAGCCTGTCCATGGGTTTTTCCGATTCCATATCCGTTTTAATATCTTCTATTGCCTTTAGCTGATCAGGGGTTTCCTCATAAGGGAAGAAGCCGGCGAATTCCCTGTGCAGTTCGGTGTCCTGACTGAAGGAGTATCCCTTGCTGACTTCTCTTTCGGCATACAGTTTGACCAACTTTTCAGCTATGTCCCGGATCTTCCTTCCGACCTTATCTTTTGTCCGCTGCCAGGTTTTTCCTCCGATGCGGTCAACCTTAGGGACAATCCCTTCTTCGGCATGATATTTATTGATCTTATTGATAGACCCCAGAGGGATATACAATCTGCCGCCGTCGTATTCGATTAAAAGCAGGTCTTCTTTAACACCTTCGATGTTTTGCTGAACGAGTCCCGTGAACCTGCCTATGCCGTGGTCTTTATGGACTACAAAATCGCCGGGCCTCAGATCATCAAGAGATGTCAGGAGCCCCGATATCTTTGACTTCCTCATGGCCCTGTAATGCGGCCTGTCGCCGAATATCTCTTTTTCCGTGAGGACCATTATATCCGTTAGATAGAGTCCCGATGACAGTTCGCCTACGGTTATCGAAATGTTGCCTTCATATTTAAAGATATCCGTTTTGTCGATAACAGGGCAGACAATACCTCCGTCCCTGAGAATATCTTTCAGTCTTTCAGCCTGGCCTTTTGAAGGGGAAATTATTCGTATGTTAGTTTCCTTTTGGATATTTTTAAGAGACCCCGGTAGATCATCAATACTTTTCCTCTCTTCAGGCAGCAGACCGAGTCCCTTGAGGGAAAGAAGTCCTGCATCATGTCCGTCACCCTGAATAGAGAACCTTGAAAAATATGTTATATCGCCGGAAAGGTCTTCCCGTTCCTGAATAGAATCGGAGAAAAAGAATTTTCTGCCGGACATGAATTCCGCCAACGTAGTCCCGGCCTGTGGATCTTTTGCCGGATAAATATGGAGTTCGGATATGTTTTCGAGCGACCTCTGGGTATCGACGTCAAAAGATTTTATGCCGTCGATTTCATCGCCAAAAAATTCGATTCTGAAAGGGGTTTCCGACGTCGAAGGGAATACGTCAAGAAGCCATCCCCTGCGGCTGAATTCACCTTTTTCCGAAACTATGGAAACCTGACCGTACCCTGATTCATAAAGAACTTTCTCGATATTTTCCCGTGCGATTTCCATGCCCTTACAGAGGCGTATGACACTGCGCCGCATCTCTTCATCCGTCCATATGGGGGACGCCAGATTTCTCACCGAAGAGACAAGGGAACCCTCCCGGCTGATGGAATGTATGGCCTTTGCCCTCTCGCCTGACCGGGCCGGACCGTCAGGTTCGGGCAGGTAATTGACCGGGCCTTTTTTTAATGCCTCTCTGTAAAAATTGACGTCCCTGTGAAGCTCCACGGCAAGTTCTTCATTCGATTCGACGGCGATAAACGGTTTGTCATACAGGGCAAAAAGGAGCGCCGCAGACGAGCCTGTAAGATTATAGATGCGGGACTGTTTTAGTCCTTCACTGATGGTATCGGACAGAGATGTAAAATTGGCCGGCATTGTAGCAATAGTATTGATATGGTAAAATAACAATCCTGAATTAAACGTATGTAGCCGAATTCTTCAAATTGCGTTTTTCTGATTGTGTTCGCGAATGAATAATAAACGGGCTACTTAACACATTCAACTAATATGCATATTATATCATAAGCTTTTAAAACAAATATCCGACAGAAAGGAAAAAGTCATGGGCAAAATATTGAGAATCGGACTTCCCAAGGGGAGTCTTCAGGAATCGACATTAAAACTTTTCAGAAAGGCCGGCTACCATATCAGCGTATCAAGCCGTTCTTACTATCCGTCTTTTGACGACACCGAGATAGAGGCGATGCTTATCAGGGCCCAGGAGATGGCGGGATATGTCGAGAACGGCATCATAGACTGCGGACTTACCGGCAAAGACTGGATCATGGAACAGAACGCAGACGTGCACGAGGTTGCCGAACTGATCTATGCCAAGGAAGGACTCAGACCGGTGAAGTGGGTGATCGCGGTCCCGAATGATTCGAAGATCAAGACCGTTAAGGATTTGAACGGCAAACGCATTGCAACGGAACTGGTGGGTTTTACAAAGAGATACCTGAAGTCAAAAGGAGTCAAAGCGGACATTGATTTTTCATGGGGCGCCACGGAGGTAAAACCGCCGCACCTTGCCGACGCAATAGTCGAACTCACCGAAACGGGAACATCCTTAAGGGCGAACAACCTGAGGATTGTAGAGACTATCCTTGAATCAAGCACAAGGTTCATCTCCAATAAAAAGGCATGGCAGGATAAATGGAAAAAGCAGAAGATGGAGAACATAGTCATGCTCCTGAGAGGCGCGCTCGCTGCAGAGGAAAAGGTCGGCCTGAAAATGAATGCGCCTGCAAAGTCATTAAAGCGCATAATGACCCTGTTGTCGGCCATGCATTCTCCCACAATCTCTGCATTGTCGGACGAAGGCTGGTACGCACTCGAAGTAATGATAAACGAAAAGCTTGTACGGGAGATCATCCCAAAACTCAAAATGGCGGGTGCATCCGGCATAGTCGAATATCCGCTGAATAAGGTCATACCGTAAATATAAAAACAGGGGGGCGTAGTGAAATATTACGCCCCCTGCCGCTTATTCATTAAATTGTCACACTAACCGGGGATGGAGTATTTGAGCGGTTTTTTTTGCCGATAGTCAAATACGGCATATAAAAATAAAGAGGCAAAAGCCTTGCAGGGAGGAACGACCGAGAATGAGCGAAAATACTCTATCCCCGGTTCAATCAACAACATCCACAATAATCTCCCGCTCTTCCATATCGACCTTGTCGATTCTGACTTTCAGTTCTTTGCCGATTGCGAAGACGCGTTTTGTATGCCTTCCGACGAGACTCAGCGTGCGCTCGTTGAACTGATAAAAGTCGTCCGTCATTTGTGATAAATTCAGAAAGCCTTCGACAAAGAAATCTTTCAGTCTGACTTTTAAGCCGTAAGCGTTAACATTCACTATCTTTGCATCAAACTCGTCGCCGACCTTGTCCCGCATAAACCATACTCTCATGGCGTCGATGACGACCCTCTCCGCTTTGTCCGCATTGCGTTCCTTTTGTGATGAATGAAAGGCGATATCCGGCAATATCTTTTTGAGTTCGCGGATTCTTTTATCCGAAAGATATTTTTTGTGCAGGACCTCTCTTAGGATCCGGTGAACTACGAGATCGGGATAGCGCCTTATCGGAGATGTAAAGTGGGTATAACACTTTGATGCAAGACCGAAGTGCCCCGCATTGATGTTTGAATAACGCGCCTGTTTAAGGCTCCGCAAGATCATGTAATGGATGATTTCTTCTTCGGGTTTGCCTTTGACGGCTTTCAGGACGTCGGGAAAATCTTTCGGCTTCAAAGGCTGCTTCATTTTGTAAACCGTTTTAACGACTCCGGTTATGTCATCAAGCTTCATGGAGTCGGGCTCCTCATGCACCCTGTAAAGCGACGGTATCTCCAGTCCGCTCAGATATTCGGCAACGGCTTCATTGGCCGCAACCATAAACTCTTCAATAATAATGTGCGCATAATTTCTTTCCGCTGACAGGATCGCTTCCGGCTTCCCCTGCAAGTCGAGCAGCACCTCGGGTTCGGGGAGGTCGAAATCAAGGCTTCCCCTCAGAAGCCTTTTGCTCCTGAGGAGATTGCACAGTTCTCCCATCAATTCAAAATGCCTGAGGAGATAATCATATTTCCCGCGTTCGTACCTGTCGTTGTCAATAAGGATTTTTCTCACCGACGTATACGTCATCCTTTCGTCGCTGTAAATAACGCTCGGGTAGAATTTGGAGGAAAGCCTGTTGCCGTCGCGGTCAAAGTCCAGCTCGACCGTAAAGGCAAACCGTTCTTCACCCGGCTTGAGGCTGCACAGTTCTTCGGAGAGTTCTTTCGGAAGCATTGGGACAACTCTGTCCGGGAAATAGACGCTGGTCCCCCTCTTGCGGGCTTCGAGGTCTATCTGCGAATTCCAGTCTATATAGAACCCGACGTCGGCAATATGGACATACAGGGTATAACCGTGCGGCGCAATCTTTATTGAGATTGCATCGTCAAAATCCTTTGCCCTCTCGCCGTCAATCGTAACGGTAGGAAGCGCTCTTAAATCTTTCCTCCGTTGAGTTTTCGGAGTGTCGTCAGTTTTCATACGGTGGAGGAGTTTTGCTTCATCATGAACGTTCTGCGGGAACCTGCCCGGAAGGTTAAACTCGTCGAGAATGGCTTCTACCTCTGCTTTAGGCTCCTCGGGTTTCCCAAGCACCTTAACGATCCTTCCGGTCGGCGGTTTCCTGTCACCCGGATGACTCATGATCTCGGCAATTACCACATCGCCGTTTTTTGCTCCGCCCCGGTCTTTCAGCGGTATAAGCAGGTCAAAATGGATAGCTTTATTTTTAGGCTTAACATACAACCCTGTTTGTGAGACTTCAAGTTTCCCTGCTATCCTGGTGTGGACCCTTTCAAGAATCCTGATAATCCGGCCTTCCCGCTTTTGCCGGTTTTCGGTCCGCACAAGTACCCTGTCGTTGTTCATAGCGCCCATCGTCGCCCATCCGGGGATGAACATGTCACGTTCTCCCGGTTTCTCCATAATCACAAAGCCGTAACCTTCCCTGTGGGACTCAAAGTAACCGTTGGCGAGGTTCATGTCCTCGGCAGGGCCGAACAAACCCTTCCGTGTAAGCACAACGTCTCCGGATTGGACCAGACTCCGCAGGATTCTTTTCAGTCCCTTTGCCTCTTTATGCCCGAGGTCCAGCAGAGAAGCGATCTCCTTAAAGGGAAGGGGCTTCCTCGTCTTTTCTCTGAAAAATGAAAGGATTTCTTCTTTGTTTATCATGGTTCTTGGTTTAAAAATTCAAATAAGAACATTTTGTAGTATTATACCAAGATAAAGCAAAACTCGTTGGGAAAAGGATTTTTCTTGACAAAAGGCGCTTATTTTGCTACAAAAAGAGTAGGAGATAATAAAATGAAAAAATGTATTGCCATAACGGGTTTGATCGGGGCTTTGGTCGTATCATTAGTGACCATTGCTTTTTCAGAAGAGACTGTAAAAGACGGCGTCGATAAAAAGTATAAGGAAACAAAAGACATTTGTACCGTAGTCAAAAAGCTCCTTTCAGACGGTATGAATACTAAAGAGATTACAAAGGCAAGCATACAACTTGGGCACGATGCCTGTCTTGTAGTCAGGTGTGCCATTGAAGCAAAGGGAAGTCTCGATCAGATCATAACCGGCGCGCTTGAAGCCGGCGCCACCTCCGACGTCTGTTCCAGATGCGCTTTAGAGGCGGGAGCCGATCCTGCAGCCGTTGCCAAAGTTCTTGAGACAGGCCTCGGTTATTCCACTCCCTTGAGCGCAGGTCTGACGCCGATAGAGGTCAAGCTGCCTGGAGGAGAACCCGGAAGGGGGACCCTCAGTTCCTCGGGATTTTAGCCTTTCCCCAATCGCATTTTGTACCATCAGTCTTTAGTCTTTAATATGGTTTTCAACGTACTGTGCGAGTACCTCGTGTATTGCGGAGAAAAAGTCACCGAAGGCAAACTCATAAGTTGCGTAAAAGGAAAGGCAGATATGATAAATCCCAAGAGCGTTCGGGGAGAGGAGAACCTAAAAGCTTTTTCGTTACCGAAAGCTTTCAGGACCTTCCAAAGTAAAATTTTGTTTTGCAACGTTTAGCTGAAATATGGACTTACGCCCTCATATCTCTTCTTGCGCTTGCCTATTCTCTTAAAGTTCACATCGATGGTCCTCGGATGAATTATTGAAATATCAATTGGTTAGTGATATATGTTATAGTGTTACTGTAATAATTTTCTTGACTTTTAAATGAACTTCTTCTAATATTTATTAGTAAATATTTAGCTTTATAATATATAATGTATATTAATATTATTATGAAACGGAAATGGATACTATTTCTCATAATTTTCTTATTTATGATTCAAGGCATACTATATGCTAAAGAAACGGATTCTCCACGCTCTTCAAAAAAACATGCTCACAAAAAAATAATTTCTCAGAACAAGCAGTATCACTTAGAGCAAGTAGCAGTCTTCAGGAATAAGAAGAATGCAGAACGCTTTGTCAGGAAATTAAGGAATGAAGGCAAAGAGGTTGTAATCAGGCAAGGCGTCACAAAAGATAAAAAGACGATTTCCAGGGTTTTTGAGAAAAAGTTTAAAGTTTTGTCTGAAACCGGTTTGTCTCAAAGCAGCGTAAGGCATGAGCTTGCTTTTGAGAAAACGGCAAATGCAGGGAAAAACACCGCTATAAAGGCCTTCTTGGCAGACACTTCTGAATCGTCAAAAGACGCTTTACCCCTGGGAGAAACGAAGCAAATTGCCTCCTTTAGGATTTTTGACAGGATAGAAGATGCGGACAAACTCGCAAGTCAAAAAAGAGCAGACGGTTACAAGGTCACGATCCGCAGTAAAACTGAAAAAGATGATAGAGTGGTTTACACAGTCTTTGCGGAAAAACTTCCCGACAATACTAAAGTTTCCGTTCCTCCCGGCGAAATTGTAAATGAGGCCGCATCGGAAACACCGTTTATTGAAGAAAAACCCTCGCTAAAAAACGATATCTATTCCGAATATAAAGAGAAGCCGGTCGACGCATTGCCGGCAGCGCCAACTAAAATTGAGCCGGAAACAGCGGTGGAAAAACGTCCCTTTGAAAGAAAACCGGTTGAAGCGGAAAAAACAGCCATAAGGCAAAGTAGTCCATCAAAAGACGCCGCAGTCCCGGGTGAAGTAACGCGGAAGAGCAACGTTATTCAGCCTTCGGCGGAACAGCCGCCTATCGGGTCTACGAAAGAAAGGTCGTCTTCGGATGCAGAGCTCTTCGGTAAAAAGGGCGGATATGTCCATCCCTTTTTATCCGTTACCGAATTTTATACGGACAATGTCTTTTACTCGAAAAACGACAAAAAAAGCGATTTTGCAACGGTCCTTTCACCGGGGATATGGTTTACGGTACCCGGTGTTTATGAAAAACTCCTGCTTGCCGATACATCAATATTGGCTCCCGGAGGCTTCAGCCTGAGCAGGTATAAACCGGAGACGTTCAAACGCTATCAAACCTATTTATTTTACAATGCGGATATCGAGCTTTATTCAAGGGAAACCTCCGGCAATATCGTCAATCATAAACTTGAAGGACTTTTGCAGTACAACCTGAGGGGCGGACTGACCTTTGAGCTGATTGATCAGTTCATAGCTTCTCATGACCTCAGGGGGACCGGCATATTCCAGGAATTAGACAAATTCAAGACGAACATGGCGGATCTTATTGTTACGTACAATGCCGGCGAAAGGTTTATGCTCAGGCTTGATTATGCGAACTATTTTGTAGACTACACCGCGTTTCGTAACGGCTTCAGAGACCGTAACGACAACACCGTTTCCGCATATGTCTTTTATCGGGTCATGCCGAAAACCTCTCTTTTCTATGAATATGAGTTTGTAGATGTGAGCTACAGAGACAACGTCCTGTCGGACAGCGCCGAACATCATAGTTTCCTCGGCGTCCAATGGGATGTTACCGCAAAATCAAAAGGCAGCGTGAAAGCCGGCTACGGCCTTAAAGACTTCAGCAGATCCGGCATAAAAAACAGCAATGAGTTTATTCTTGAGGCGCAGGTGGACCACAAGTTCACGGCCAAGACGTCGCTGTTACTCAAGGCTTCAAGAAAAACTAACGAAACGAATATATCAAACACCGATTACATGATATCGGACTTCATAGAAGCTCAATATATACAGAAGCTTACCGGAAAGATTACGGCCAATGCCGGACTCTCCTACGGCCACGATGCTTATCGTGGGGAGTTAACCTACGGAGGCAGAACGAAGACTCTGAAAGATGATTATATCACCGGGATGCTTGCCTTTCAGTATAAGTTCAAGGAGTGGCTCGAAATGGATACGGGATATATGTTGAGCAGGAGGGATTCGAGTTTTCCTGAATTCGATTACACAAGCAACACGTTATTTTTAAGGATAACAGGCTCGTTATAACCCCGTTCTTTTACCCGGAATTTCAGCCGGGTTTTCCCGGTTTTCGTTCGATTCGGCAATTCCTTCACTCGCAATGACAATGCTTATCGCCGGATGCGGACTTTATTATCCTGTTGTTTTTAATATATAATTATACAGATATAAGAAAAACGACTTGCACTATGAAGAAACTATTATTCTTTTCTATTTTCTTCATCGCCTTTGTATTATGTGCTCTTGCTTTTGCGCAAGACTACGTCATAGGAGAAGGCGATGTTTTGAAGATCACCATTTATGACCATGATGACCTGACTACTACTGCGCGGGTAAGCGGCGACGGCGTCATCGTCTTTCCACTGATAGGGCAGATTCAGGTGAAAGGCCTTACTCTCGGGCAGATCTCTCAGAAGATAGCCGCGCTCCTGTCGGACGGTTATATAATGGGCCCTCAGGTGAATATTTTCATACAGGAGTTCAGAAGTAAGAAGGCTTTCATAATGGGGGAAGTAACCAAGCCCGGGCTTTATGTCCTTCCGGGACAGACCACTTTTCTGGCCCTTCTTTCCGAGGCAGGCGGTCTTACAAAGAATGCCGGTGACAATGCTATGATTAAAAGAAAGATCGGCCCTGCGGAGCAGAATGAAAACGTCATAAACATCGATCTCAAGCGGCTTATTGAAAAGGGCGATGCGTCTTTAGATACACCTATAATGGACGGCGACAGCATCTTTATAATCAAGGCAGGTGTTTTTTATGTGACCGGCGAGATCAAAAAACCGGATGCCTATAAATACGAAGAAGGCGCCACGGTCATAAAGGCCATAACAATGGGCGGCGGATTTACCGATAAGGCATCAAAAGGCAGGGTCAAGATTGTCAGAAAAGTCGGCGGGAAGGAAGAAGTGCTTGAAAAAGTCAAAATGGATGAGCCCGTTCTGCCAGATGACGTCATAGTCGTGCCGGAGAGTTTTTTCTGAATATATGCAGGAACAAGAAATACATTTACGGGATTATCTAAAGATCGTTTATAAAAGAAGGTACACGGTATATACCTTTTTTGCCATCGTCTTTGCAGTAGTATTGATCGGCACACTCTCATCTTCACCTGTCTATAGGGCTTCAACAAAGGTATTGATAGAAAAAGTCGAGCCCGCCAACCTTTCAATGGCATACCCTTATTCCATGCCGTATGAACCCGAGTTTTATGAAACTCAATATCAGCTTATCAAGGGCATGTCCGTTGCGCAGAAAGTAGTCAAGATGCTTTCGCTCGAAAATACATACGAAACATATTTTAAAGGCTCCATGAAAAATATGTCTCCCGAAGGAGGCAAAACAAAAGCCGATTTGCTGGCAGACATTATCAGCGGCGGCATCGTTGTCAGCCCCGTGAAAAACAGCAAGATTGTGAGTATCAGCTTTTTATCCGGAAACCCGGAATTCGCCGCACTGGTTGCAAATACGGTCGCAAAGGCTTACATGGAAGAGATCCTTGACATGAGGATGAGCGCCTCTCGGTATTCCATTGAGTGGATGACAAAAAAGGCGGAGGAAGAGAAGGTAAAACTGGAAAAATCGGAAAAAGACCTGCAGGAATATACGCGGGCAAACGATATCGTTACCCTTCAGGATAAGGTCACCATAACCCCGGAAAAACTAACGGAGTTTAATTCACAGCTCATCAGGGCTGAAACTAAAAGGAAAGAAATAGAGGGCCTGTACAATAAGGTTTCACGAATCGGTATCAAAGACGCCGAGACGATACATTCTATCGTATCCGACCCGAGCGTTCAGTCAATAAGGGGGCAGATACTTAAGGCGGAACAGGATATTCAGGAGCTTTCCAAAAAGTTCGGCAGAAAGCACCCGGCGATGATAAAGGCTGAAGAAGACCTTAAGTCTCTTGAGCGGAAGAAGGAACAGGAAATCAGAAGAGTCATAGCGTCTATCAGAAATGAATATGAACTTGCAAAATCTCAGGAGAATTCACTCAGGCAAACTCTTTCAAGCACCAAGACCGAGGCGCTCAACCTCAACGAGAAGTTCGTGCGATACGGGGCGTTATCGAGAGAAGTTGAGACAAACAGGCAGCTTTATGACGCCCTTATCAAGAAGATGAAAGAGCAGAGTGTGACGGAGCAGGTCCAGACCGTCAATGTATGGGTTGTCGAGAAAGCTGCAAAAGAATCCGCTCCCATAAAACCGCGGAAAGGGCTGAACATTTTGCTCGGTATTATTGTGGGACTATTCGGCGGCATCGGTTTGGCCTTTTTCTTTGAGTATCTCGACAATACTATTAAAGCCCAGGAAGACGTCGAAATGCGGCTTGGCGTCCCGGTTCTGGGCACAGTGCCTTTGGTGGAATCCAAAGATGAAAACATTGAAGATATCATCCTGAAAGAGCCGCAGTCCATCATTGCGGAAAGCTACAAGACCATACGGACGGCTATTTTACTCTCGTCCGCTTCAAAGCCCCCGCGGAACATCCTTGTGACCAGCATGGGACCCGGGGAGGGCAAGACTGCAACCTCCGTTAACCTTGCAATAACCATTGCCCGGTCCGGATATTCCGTGCTTCTTATAGACAGTGACTTAAGGAAACCGCGTATTCATTCAATCTTCCGCCTGAATAATCTGAGCGGGTTAAGCACATACCTCGCCGGCGCCACTCCCGACATCGATACGGTTTTTAAAAATCCTATCATAAACCTCACAGTAATACCCTCGGGACCCTTACCGCCGAATCCCTCCGAACTCCTCGGATCTAACAAGATGAACGGATTGCTGGGTATCCTGAATGAGCGATTTGATCTTGTCATATGGGACTCGCCTCCCCTCATGTCAGTTACCGACGGCCTTATTCTAAGCAAGATCGTCGACGGGACGATAATCGTGGCAAGGTCCGGAAAGACGACTTATGAAATCGTCAACAGGGGACTGAAATTATTAGATGGCAGACGGGAGTCCGATAGCAATACTCATATCCTCGGACTGGTAATCAATGCCTTTGATGTGAAGAATGCCGATCAGTATTATTACAAATATTACAATTATTATCCCGCTGAAAAGGAAGTCCCGAAAAAATCATAAGCATGTTTGACCCTAATATTGAAGAGTGAGATTAAATTTACATAAATCAGAAAATCTCCCCTTACCCCTCTTTGCCAAAGAGGGGTATAAATCCTACCTTTAGTAAAGGGAGGTTGGGAGGGATTTTATAAATGCAGAAATGTTGTATGAACCCCTGATCTTAAAAAGTTTCCGGAAATGACGAAAACCGTTTTCGGTCTCTTCGTATTTATCCTATTGTTTTCTCCGCTTGCTTTCGGGACCGTTGAGAGTTGGTCGTTTACCGTAATGGAGACTTGCACAGTCTTTGCATTCCTGCTGTTTCTGATCGGCGCTGCAAGGCAAAAACAAGGTTTTCTTTATGAAACACCGGGGGTCCTGCCGCTCCTGTTTTTTCTGATCTACATCCTTCTGCAGCTTGTTCCCCTGCCGCAGGAGATTGTAAGAAAAGTGTCGCCTGAGACCTATCGACTCTATAAAGAGACTGTCCTTGTCGTTCAACCGGAAGCGTGGATGTCCCTTTCCATAAACAAAAAAGCGACCCTGATGGAATTTTTCAGGATCGCATCCTATATTATATTCTATGTTCTTACCGTTCAGCTCTTCACAAAAAAGGAGGCGCTGAAAAAAACGGTTGCCGTTGTCATTATTTTTGCCTCTGTGCTGTCTTTCTTTGCAATACTGCAGCATTTTATCCCGAATAATAAAATCTACTGGGCCCGGGAATTGACAAAGGGAGGTTCCATGTTCGGGCCTTATGTAAACCGGAACCATTATGCCGGTCTTATGGAGATGCTCTTCCCTTTGGTCCTCGGACTTTTTCTTTTCTATAAACCGCAGGTTTTCCGCAGATCATTCCGTGAAAAAGTTTCCGCTCTCTTCAACAGGCAGGCGACAAATATTTATATGCTGCTTGGTTTTTCCGCAGTGCTGACCGCTACATCCGTCTTCCTGACCCTCTCGCGCAGCGGTATAGTCAGCCTCTGTTTGTCGATGGTTTTTTTTGGACTGATGTTCCTCTCTAAAGGGGACGATAAAAAGAGGGCGGTCATCATTATTGTTATCGGTATTCTAATTGTACTCTCCGTCGGATGGTTCGGATGGGACCCTATCTTTGAACGGTTCGGGACATTGAAAAATGCCCAGGGCGATATTTCCGAAATGAGACTTCAGATATGGAAGGACGGCCTGAATATTATAGGCGACTTTCCGCTGACAGGGACGGGTTTCGGCACTTTCGTAAACATCTATCCGAAATACAGGACCATACCCGGTGATGCGATTGCAAGCCATGCCCATAATGACTATATCGAATTTCTTTCAGACGGAGGCGTCGCAGCCTGTCTTATCGTTCTATGGTTCATACTTGCCTTTGCCTACAAGATATTCTCAGCCTTTCGCAAAAGACGGGAAGTCTATTCGATTTATCTGTTTATAGCTTCCGTTACCGGCATACTCGCTCTTGCCATGCACAGTCTTACCGACTTCAATCTGCATATAGGCGCAAACGGCCTTTATCTCTTCTTCCTCCTGGGACTGTCCGTTTCAGCGGCAAACACGCGGATGAGGGAGGGACTGAACGATACCTACCTGCAACATAAAAGGATGCCGGCAAAGGTCCTGCCTGCATTTATCGGTATTCTGCTGGCTGCTGTTTTTATTTTTAACGCCGGAGTCCTTGCAGGCGGTTTTTTCTTTATGAAGATCAGGGATGTAAAACTGCGGGACGATACAACCAGACAGGACCTGAACAATATGAAACATGCCGCATATATGGCGGCCCTGTGTGATCCCCTTGAGGCGAAATATCATTATGCAGTCGCAAATATAGAGCGGCTTCTATCGAATGATCAGGCCGCCCTGCATCATTACACCAGGGCTGTTGAACTGAATCCGACTGGCGGAGAATACCTGCAGAGACTCGGACTTATCCTGTCCGAACTTAAACCTGATGAAGCCGCCGAAGAATTGCTGCGGGCAGGCATTATCTATGAAGTCCGTAATACTGCAAGGTACAAGAGATATGCTTTATGGCTGTTTTCCATGGGGAGAAAGGATGACGGCATACGAATTATCAGAAAGGCGATATCTTTAGAGCCGGAAAAAACAAGAGAATATATAACTCTTATGATACTCAATAATCTCGGCGATGGAGAGATATCAGGCGCGCTTCCCGACAGAGTAGAGCCGCATCAGCTTTTTGCAGACTATCTTTACCGGACAGGGAATGAAAGGATGGCGGAAGAATCGTATCTCAACTCTCTGAAGTATCTGGGAAATGAGGGCCATGTCTCGCCGGCGCATTTTTATCGGGTTCGCAACTATTATCTGAAAAAAGGCGGGAACGAAGAGGCGTTGCAGATCATGAGAAAGGCGATTGAAATGCTGCCCGGGGATGCGGGAGTCAGGGTCCGCACCGCAGAGATATATGAAAAACTCGGTAAAAATGACAAGGCAGAGGAGGAATACATAAAAGCGTTAAGCCTTGCTCCTGAAAATCAGGAGGCCAAAAAAAGATTAGATAAACTGTTGATTAAAAACAAATGATGAATAATTAGGGTTAAAGATTCAGCAATCCCATACCGCTGCCGGGATGGTAAGCTTTTTTAATGGAATTGTTGATAAATTCCTTTGCTCTTCTGACTGCTTCAAGCGGTGAATGGTCGAGGGCAAGAAGAGCCGTAACGGCGGCGGAAAAGGCGCAGCCGGTGCCGTGGTATTCACCCCTGATCTTTTCGGATTCAACGGTGTGAAACTCTCCGTCATAATAAAGGTCAAGGGCTATGTTGTCGAGGTGGCCTCCGGTTATGACTATCACATCAGGTCCCATTCCTTTCAAGGCCACGGCAGCTTCTTCCATCTGACCTTTGTTTTCAATCATGATACCGGTCAGTACGGATGCCTCATAGATATTAGGGGTAATGACTTTTGACAAAGGGAA
>Ga0315287_10003815_pt1 | contig 14593 bp, 14 predicted proteins | sample YL17G11_0_MG_FD_205037 | JGI IMG/M metagenome (GOLD analysis project Ga0315287, IMG submission 205037) | Sediment microbial communities from Yellowstone Lake, YNP, Wyoming, USA - YL17G11_0 | ecosystem: Environmental > Aquatic > Freshwater > Lake > Sediment | place: USA: Wyoming | collected... | reverse complement strand
CGCCTTGGTTGGGGTGGCAGGTGTCCTGCCACCCCCAATCGCCGGCCACCGGGGTGGCAGTACAACTGCCACCCCAACGGAAGTCTGCCCCGAAGGACAGGCAGGAATGCCTGTCCTCCTGACTACCGCTCGTTCTCTGCCTTGCCGAACACCATCCGCCCGGCGCTGGTCTGCAACACGCTGGTCACGGCGATGGCGATGGACTGGTTGATGTGTTCGCGTCCGCCTTCGACGACCACCATCGTGCCGTCTTCGAGATAGCCGACGCCTTGCCCTAGTTCCTCGCCGGCCTTGACGATGCGCACCTCGAAGCGTTCGCCGGGCAGGAACACCGGTTTCAGGGCGTTGGCCAGATCGTTGAGGTTAATGACCGTGACGCCCTGGAGCCGGGCGACCTTGTTGAGATTGTAGTCGTTGGTAATGAGTTTGCCCTTGAGGTGCTTTGTCAGCACGACCAGCTTCATGTCGACCGGCTGGCCGGCGAACTCCGGCAGGTCGCGTTCGTAGATGACCAGTTCGATGTCCGGGTTGGTGCGGAGGCGGTTGAGGATGTCGAGCCCGCGCCGGCCGCGGACGCGGCGCAGACGGTCGGAACTGTCGGCAATGCCCTGCAGCTCGGCGATAACGAACTTCGGCATGATCAATTGGCCGTCGAAGACGTGCGTTTCGACCACGTCGGCAATGCGGCCGTCGATCACCACGCTGGTGTCGAGGATGCACGGCTTCAGCCCCTTCACTTCCTTGGCGAACTCGACGTAGGGAATGATGAAGCGAAAGTCGCCTTGGGTTTGCATCAACAGACTGATGCAGGTGTAGCACAGCACCAGCCCCAACACCAATTGCACCGGATTGCGATACTTGTCGAGCGGCAGCGGAATCAGCGCCAGACCGAGGATATAGGTCATCAGCAGGCCGACGAGCATGCCGAAATAGACGGCGCTGATCGTGTCCAGGCGTTTGCGGCGGACGGCAACGTCCAGGGCGATGACCCCCAGCGCAACGAACATGATCCCCCCGAAGACCCCCCACGCCGTCCACTCGGAGTCCTTGGGGACAAAGTCCGAATTGACGAACGAGACGCCCAATCCGGCCGCCACCAAGACGAACATGCAACGCAATAGGATCAGACCCATAGTGGTAGTATACCCCCAAGGGACCGCGGAAGGGGACAGGTCCCCTATTTTAAGCGGCGGACTTGGCAAGTGGAAGTGGCCCCCCTTTAATCCCACGACGAACCCCGGCACAATAGGACGCATGATCGACATAAACGCTGCCATCACACGATTGGAGACCGCCGCCGCGGCAGGCAAGCTGTCGGCGTCGACCGTAGGGAACATCCGCCGCTGGCTCACCGAGCCGTACCTCGAGGAGTATGCCGCCCAGGTGGCCGACCACTTGGCCGCGGGCAAGTGGAAACAGCTCGACGACGCCTTCTGGACGATCATCCCCTTCGGCACCGGCGGGCGCCGCGGCCGTCTCTATCCGATCGGCTGCAACGCCATCAACGACCGCACGATCGGCGAGAGTGCCCAGGGCCTGGCCGACTACGTGAAGCGTTGCAGCGAGGCGCCTGTCCCCGTATTTTCCTGCGCCATCGCCTACGACACGCGGCACCGCTCCCGCGAGTTTGCCGAGTTGTGCAGCGAGATCATGGTGGCCGCCGGCTTTACGGTCTACTTTCTCGACGGCTTCCGCAGCACGCCGGAGTTGTCGTTTACGGTTCGCCATCAGCGGTGCGACTGCGGCATCATGATCACCGCCAGCCACAACCCGCCGACCGACAACGCGGTGAAGGTCTACGGGCCCAGCGGCGGACAGTTCGTCCCGCCCCACGACGAGGCGTCGATCGAAGCGATGCAGAGCGTTACCTGGATCAAGCGGACGCCGTTCGCCGAGGCCCTGTCCGCGGGCAAGGTCATTTACTGTCAGCAGGAGATCGACGCGGCATTCGTCAAGGCCGTGTTGGCGCAGAGCATTGCCGGCCCGCGCAATCTGAAAATCATCTACTCGCCGCTGCACGGCGTCGGGGCGTCGGCCGTCTGTCCGGTGCTGGCGGCCGACGGCTTCCGCGATGTCGATGTCTTTGGCCCGCACGCCGAGCCCAACCCGGATTTTCCCAACGTGCCCAACCACGTGGCCAATCCTGAGAACCCGGCCGTCTTCGATGCGATCATCCAACGGGCGAAGCAGACCGGCGCCGAGTTGATCCTGGCCACCGATCCCGATTGCGACCGCCTGGGCTGCGCCGTGCCGAAATCAGCCGCCCCCGGCGCACCGTGGGTCACGCTCACCGGCAATCAGCTCGGCTCTCTGCTGACCGACTTTCTGCTGGGTTCGCGCCAGGCGGCCGGCACGCTCACGCCGCGCCACTACGTCGTCAAAACCCTGGTGACCACCGAGTTGATCCGCCGGGTCGCCGATCATTACGGCGTGCAGACGGCGGGCAACCTGCCGGTGGGCTTCAAGTGGATCGGCGGCGAAATGGACCGCCGCGGGCCGAAGGAGTTCATCTTCGGCGCCGAAGAGTCGTACGGTTTCCTGGCCGGCGATCATGTGCGCGACAAGGACGCCGCCGTGGCCTCGATGCTCACCGCCGAGTTGGCCGCCCGGCTCAAGACCGCGGGAATGACGCTCTGCCAGCGGCTCGACGAGCTGTTCCGCCGGTACGGCTGCTTCAGCGAGGGACAAGTGAACGTCCAAATGCCCGGCGAAAAGGGCATGGACGACATGCAGGCCCTGATGGCGCGGGTCCGCAGCAACCCGCCGGGCTGCTTGGGCGGCCTGCGCGTGACGCGGGTCCGCGACTACCTCAACGACACCGTACGCACGCCGGGTGCCATGCCCACGCTTGCGTGGGCATGTGAGCCGTTGGACGGCCCTCACGGCGACATGGTCATTCTCGACCTCGAAGCCGAGGGCAACTACGTCGCCGTGCGCCCTTCCGGCACCGAGCCAAAGGTGAAGATCTACCTCTTTGCCTACGATCCGCCGGCCGCCGGCGCCGATCTGGAAGTCGCCAAAGCCGCCCAAGCCGCACGGCTCCAGGCGATGGCGGCCGACTTCCGGGCGTTTTCGGGAACGTAGCCATCCTACTTCACCGCCACTTCCTCATTGAGAATTGCCTCAAGCCCCCGCGAAATCAGTCTCGTGCGCTGGGTGTGCAGCTTCTTGGCCAACCGATCGGTTCGTTTCAGCAGCCCCTTCTCGATGCTCACGGAGATGACCTGCACGCCCTTGCCCACTTTGGGCCGACCGCGCTTGCGTTTGGCGCGCTGCCATTGGGCTTTCTGCTCCGCGGTGGGCTCCACGGAACGGTCGATCACGAACTCCCGATCATACTTGGCGGTGGCTTTCGCCAGTTCCTTGGCGTTCATCTCGGTGTATGGCTTGCGTCGTTTGCTCTGAGTCATTTTCATAATTTCTTATACAACAAACATTGTGGGCGGTCAAGAGCTTCCGTGTGTAGCAAGCTTTTCTGGCAGAGATATTCACGCCCGTTTACGGGCGTTTCCGGCGCAGCCGGTAGTCGGCCCGGCGTTTACGCCGGGTTAGCGTTGACGCCGCAGTATGGACATGTCAGGCCCGTTCACGGGCCTCCCCCGCCCACCGGGAGGAGCCCCGTGATCGAGGCTGACATCGTTGAAACCAAGAACAGTTGTGGAGCGTTGTGCCCGCATAACCCGGCGTAAACGCCCGGGCCTAAGACCGCCTTCGGCGGAAAAGGCCCGTAAACGGGCCTGTATTCTGCGTTTAACGAAGTGCCAGAATATCTTGCCGCACAAGAGCATCCGGCCCGCGGCGCGCATGGCCGTTTTGGCTGGTTTCCAAGTCGCGGTCCCCGGCCCCTACTTCCACCGCGCCGCGGTGCGCGAGGCTTCCCGCTTCGGGCCCAGCGAAACACCCACCCAGCCGTCGTCGATCACGAACTGCGTGATCGACGTATTGCGAAGCTTGGGCTCTTTCACGAGCCGCTCGGGCATCAGTTGCCAGGGGACATCCTTCGCAAAGGCTTTGGAGAAAATGCCGCGCAGGGCGATCTGCCCGCCGGTGTTCAGCCGCTGACCGATCAGGTGAATCACGCCGTCGCGGACGAGTTGGGCCGACCGCCCGTCAATTTGGGGCCGGTAGAACGCGCGGACCTGGAAGTCCTTCCACTTCCGCGGCGATTTCGACAATTGGGCAATCGAGACCGTCAACGCGACCTGGCCGTCGACGCAGCGCACCAGCACGGCGTCCTTGTCGGCAAAGGTGATGATCACGTCCTCGTGTTCGGGGCTGATGTCCCACATTTTCGTCCGGTTCAGCCGGGCGGCAAGGCGTTTCGACAATTCCGGCAGCGTGAACGTGCGGCCGTCGAGTTCCAGCCGCTGGACGGCGTTGTTGATGGCCGACTCGTGAACCTGCACGCTCGCCAGGCTGTCGGACGGCGCCTGCGGACGCGGCGTGTGGCTGCCCAACTGGTCCTCGCCGGCCAGCCGCAGCCGCATCGTGAACCGCTTCTCGGTAGTCTCCCCGTCGATCATCTGCGGATCGAGCGCCAGGGCGTGCAACGGGTCGAACACCTCGCGATTGAGCCGCACGACGACTTCGTTGAGCCGCTGGCGGGCCTCCGTGTCGATCCGCTCGCGGGCCTGGACGGCCACCTTCTGTTTCACTTCGCGCGTGGCGGCCGGCGTGTTCTGTTCAAGCTGCGAGCGGGCCATCCCTTTCACCAGCGGGCCGATCAATGGAATTCCGTCGAAACCCGTCTCCACGTCGCGGAGCCGGGTCTCGTTGCGCACGTCCACTTCGGCCGGCCACAAGGCGATGCCCTTCATGTCGATCTCCAGCGGCTTCCGCGCCACATAGTACGACTGGCTGTCGTTGACGAACGTGGCCGGGCCGGCGTCGGCCGTGGTCTGGGCGGCGATCTCGCCGGTCACCTCCAACGCCATCCGCACGCGGTGCGGGTCGGGCAACATCCGCACCGCCACCTCGCTGGCCATCAGGCTCGTCCCGCGCACCGGGCGGCCCAACACCCTGTCGTTCACCGGGGCATACTCCCAATTCCGCTCGGGGATCAGCCGGTTCAGCAACTCCTCGCTGATCGCGACGCGCACGTTGGCGTTGCGATAATGGGTGTCGATGCGCTGCGCCAACAGCCGCCGGGCTTCGGTGGGCGAGACGCCCAAGTGCTGGCAATCGAAGGCCAAACGCCGAGCATCGCTGGGCAGCCCGGTCCGCTCGTAACGCTCCATGTCGCGCAACAACACGGCCACGCCGACCGGCTCGGCGGCCCACTGCCGCAGTTCCGCCCGCAACGCCGCCATCGGCCCGCTGGTGACGAACTGCCGCTGGCGCGGCGTCAGCGGGATTTGCGTCATGCGTGCCAACGCCCGCTGCGCGAGCTGGCGGGCCAGCCGATCCTCGGGCGCGGGCTGCTTCTGGGCCCGCTGCTTCAAGGCGTCGATCAACAGGTACTTCCGCCATTGCCGCCCTTCGGTCGAATCGCCCGTCAACGCGTCGATTTCCGCCAGGCAGGTTGACAGTTTCTGCGGATCGAGCTCCGGCAGGTCGGTATTGGCCGAACGTGGGACGCCCAGCCGCACCACTTCCTGCCAAACATCCAGCCGTCGGCCCAAGGCAAAGCTCGTTCTGCACAGCTTGCGCAGCAACGCCCGATCCTGAAGCGTGGCGGCCAACTGCGGCACTTGGCCATTCAAGTCGGCCAACTCTCCGACGATTGCCACGGCCTCATCCGATCCGCCGCTAACCGCAGGTCCCAGGGCATGCAAGCGTCGCGATACTTCCGTCGCCCATTTGCTCGTCGGGCCTGCCGCGGCCAACTCCTTGAGCCCTTGCAGCAGAGCATCCGGCTCGCGCCAAACGTCGGCAACAAACTGCTCGGTTTCCTCGCGCTGCGGAGCGGCCGCCTTGGTTTTCGGCAACCCGCCGACAACCTCGGTCTCCGGATACACGATCTCGCGCGGCATGATCTTCAGCGGCGAGGGGATGCTTGCCGTTATGATCGGCAAACGGCGAATGGCCTCGGGCGCTGGGGCCGCGGCCTCGGCCGTCAGTTGCAGGGCGTTGTCGGCTGCCGCCGGAGGGGCGTTGGCGGTTTCTACCGCGGAGGGGGCGCTGTCCGCCGGCAAGGACGGCTCGACCACCTCAGCGGCAATCCCAGCGGCAGGCTCCACCGGCTCCATCTCGGCGGTCGGCTGTCCATCAGCCCCCTCTCCCTCTTGGAAAGATGCCGTTATCGCCCCCTCTCCCTCCGGAAGAGACATGTTCTCGGTCCCCTCGCCCTCCGGCAGAGACATGTTCTCGGTCCCCTCTCCCTCCGGCAGAGGGCTAGGGTGAGGGGATGCAGCCTCCGTTTTGCCATTATTCTCCCGGACGAGATCCTCAAATCTCGCCATCTTCTCCATTTTGTTGCCAACAATAGGCGACTTGACGACCGGCACCATTGCCTTCATCGTCTGTGGCCTGGGAGTTGGCTTCCACAGAAGACCTGGGGATATGGCGCCTAGGACAAACAAGCACGCCACAATGCATACAAAAGTCCGGATATAGATATAGTCGTTCCGCCGCTGAGGCATCGTTCGTTCCTTCGATCTGATACCAGCCGGGTCCCGTAACGTCTCGCATCAGGTAAGATCGGCCCGCAGGAACGGGGGAATGAGGAGAAGGGCGCGTGCGAAAGGGGGAAGGGGCGGAATGGGAGAAAAAGAGCGGAAAGCTCAAGCTTGTCATTCCGCCTATCACCCCCCGCTGTCCGCATTCGCTTCCCCCTCTAGCGAAGTGTCGTCGTGTTCGTATCCAGGGGCGCAACAGCAGAGAAACTTCAGCGCGCCGGCGCCGGTGTTGGCGATTTGGTGGGAAGCGCCGGGCGGAATGGCGATCGCGTCGCCCGGCCCAACCGGCCGCATCTCCTGCCCAACGCGCATCCACCCCTGCCCTTCGAGAATGTAGTAGACCTCCTCGGTCTTCTTATGATGGTGCGGCGTGGTGCTGCCGCCGGGCGGCAGGCGGGCCTCGGCCAGCGTCTGGTTGCGGATGCACGAGTTGCGATGCGACAGCAACTCGCGAATCTCCGAGCCGTCCTTGGTCGCAAAGGCCGGCACACGATCGATGTTCTGAATATCCATGGTGTTTAACTCTTCCAGCAAATCCCCACCACTGCCGGCGGATACGTGCGGACGTCCCAGGGCTGTGGATTGAGCAATTGGCGAAAGTCGAACCGCTCGTCTGCTTCAACGACAAACGCGCTGCCGGCCGGCGCCGACTGGATCAGCCCGCCGATCAACTCCAGCATTTCCTCCGTGCGTTGCACATAGAAATCGTACGGCGGCGAGCAGAACACCACCCAGGGCAGATCGCTCAAGATCGGGCGTTTCTTCCACCAGATAAATACGTTTCCAGTGACAATGTCAACCGCCTCCTCAACTTCCAGCACGGCCGCGTTCCGGCGAATGACGCCGGCCGTGGGATAGTGCTGCTCGATGAGCGTCGCTCGGGCGGCGCCTCGGCTGAGGGCCTCGAACGCCAGCGCCCCGGTTCCGGCAAACAGGTCGATGGCGTGCATCCCGCGAATGTCGGGCCCGACCAGGTTGAAGACCGCCTCGCGCAGGCGGTCCTTCATGGGGCGGGTGCGGATATCGCCGCCATACTGGAGCCGCCGGCCGCGAAACTGCCCTCCGACGATTCGCAACCCCACCGGCCCTTCAAGGCGTTGCCCGGCCGAACGCGGATCGGCGGTTGGATTTGATTTGCGGTTGCGTTTTGCCATAGTTGCTCCGGCGGCTGCTAGCCGCCGGCTATTGAACATTACTTCTCTGAGAGTCACTAAGCAAGAAGGAGAATTGCCCTTCGCCACCGAATATGGTAACGTACCATTCCGGGGGCGGGAAGTCCGCAGCGACGGTTTGTGGCCCGCCCGCAATACCTTACCAATCCGCGCACTCAAGGAATCCTCTGATGAAGTACGCCCGCACAATGATGGCGTCTGTGTTGATTCTCGCATCCTTTGCGGCCACCGGTTGGACGGCGGACGAGCCTGGCCCGCCCGTCGCCGCCGCGGCCAAGCCCGGCCCGAAAACCCAGGAGTTTCAACGGGTTTTCACCGAGTGGAAGGCCCTCTTGGGCGAGTTGGCCGGCTTGCAGGTGAAGTATCGCACGGCCGACGAAGCGAAGCGGACCGAAATCCAGTTGCAGTGGAACCAGTTGGTCGCCAAGGGCGAGCAACTGGAGCCCAAGCTCATCGAAACGGCCGAAAAGGCTTATGCCGAGGCCCCCAACGCCGACAAGCAACTTACCGAGTTCCTGGTCAAGATGGTCGCCTCGAAGGTCAACAGCGACGACTACGAGCCGGCCGCCCGGATCGGCAAGCTGCTGATGGCCAACAAGTGCGGCGACAAGCGGCTGCCCGCCCTGGCCGGCGTGGCGGCGTTCGCCGTGTCGGATTACGACGCCGCAGAGCAGTACCTCAAGCAGGCCGTGGAGAATAAAGTGCCGCTGACGACCGGCCGCGACTATGTGGACGGCCTGGTCCAGGCGTTTCTTCGCGAGCCGGCCCGCTTCAAGCAGACCTGGGCCAAGGAGCAGAAGATCCGCGAGAACGAGGCCGACGCCGACAACCTGCCCCGCGTGCTGCTGAAGACGGCCCGGGGCGACATCGAGATTGAGCTATTCGAGAACGAGGCCCCGCAGGCCGTGGCCAACTTCATCTACCTGGTGCAGAAGGGCTTTTACAACGGGTTGACGTTTCACCGCGTGCTGCCCGGCTTCATGGCCCAGGGCGGCTGCCCCAAGGGTGACGGCACGGGCGGGCCCGGCTACAACATTGCCTGCGAATGTTACCAGCCGAACTACCGCCACCACTTCCGCGGCAGCCTGAGCATGGCCCACGCCGGCCGCGACACGGGCGGCTCGCAGTTCTTCCTCACCTTCGTGCCCACGGTCAGCCTCGACGGCGTTCACACCTGCTTCGGCCGGGTGGTCAAGGGGATGGACGTGCTGGCCAAGATCCAGCGCCGCGACCCCGAAGACAAGGAAGCCTCGCGCCCCGACAAAATCCTCGAAGCCAAAGTGCTCCGCAAACGCGACCACAAGTACGAGCCGAAGAAGCTGATGGAATAGGGGTGGGGTACGCCGGGTGGGTTGTCCGGCCTGGCCTGCGGGGCTACAATGGTTCTGTCAGGGTAATCCGCGTGTTGCAATGCCGAGGAGTCATATCATGGAGATACTGACGATGGGCAAAGTCGCCGTAGCGGCTCGCATCGAGAATCTGCAAGACGTTTACGATGTCGAGAAGGGGGTCTTGCCGGCTGAAGAGATCCGCACAGTTGAAGTCTCCGACTCGCTAGTCGACACCGGCGCTACGATGCTTTCCATTCCGCGGCGTCTGATCGTGCAATTAGGGCTAACGCGCCGGCGCTCGCGAACTGCCCGCACCGCCGCTGGCGTTGTCTCCTTCGGCATTTATGGGGCGGTTCGCTTGACCGTCCAGGGGCGCGACTGCATTGCAGAGGTATGCGAAGTCCCAGACGAATGTCCCGTTCTAATCGGTCAAATCCCGCTGGAAGGGTTGGATTTCGTCGTCGATCCGATCGGCCAACGCCTAATCGGCAATCCCGAACATGGCGGCGACCAGATGATCGACATGTTTTGAAACTGGGGGAGGAAAAACTGTCATTCTGGTTTTCTGAAAAAGCAGAATGCCCCCTTTTCTCTTCCACCTTTTCCTTTTCCACACCCGACTAGGCTAGGTCGCAGTACGCCGCTACAATTGAGGCGATGTCCACACTCCCCGACAAAGGATACTGCACTACCGGCATCGACACCGATATTCCGTGGCCCTCTAAAGAAGTGGCCATCGACTTTCGCGGTCGGAAGTTCCATCTCCTGCCGGAAACGGATAGCGTGTCGCGCATGGTCCGCGTGGAAACTTCTACGGGTTTCACCCGCAATGACGCCGACAAGTTGATGCTTGAGTTTCTCAGCGCGCTCGCGTGGGCAGAGCAAGGCGGTATTGTGCCGATGTTCGGAAACTGGTGTACAGCGCCATTGGCCGTTGGCAAGGGGCCAAGTGGCTGTATTTTCGACGGGACCTTCGACTATTTGCCCGATCCGCCGGACCCAAGAGCAAAGTTGGCGCTCGCGCTATACCGCGAGGGGTTGTCGGTCAACCTCGTCCCGTACAAGGTTTTGGGATTCTTCAAGGTCATCAATATCATCCGTGGCGATTGGCGGGGGCAGGTTCAATGGATCAAGGACAACTTGCAGTATGTCACTGACAAGGACGCACTCGCGCGGATCGCCACCCTACAGAGCACCGAATCCGACGTGGCGAAGTATCTCTATGTATCTTGCAGATGTGCGGTCGCGCACGCCTTCGATCAGAGCAATGTCGTCAACCCGGATGACCCTGCCGATCTCATCCGGCTCCGTAAAGACCTGCCGGTAATCCGCGAACTTGCGCGGATCGCCATAGAGCGCGAGTTTGGCGTCAAGTCCGAACGCGACTTCCACCGGACGTAAGGAGGGGGACATCACTGATTCTTCCCCCATTGGGTTCAGAAACAATCAGTGATGTCCCGTTATCCGTTCCGTTATTCCGTCCCCTACGACGACCAGTACGCAATCGCACCCCAGATTAGAAGTACTGCTGCCGCTGCTGCTGCAACCATACTCACCATCGTGATCCAATTGGGAACGTCCACCGCATCGCGCGGATTCACCTGGATTCGCATCTCGTTCCAGTATCGTTCGGCTTCGGGAGAACCCTGTTCAAACTCGCCACGATGGAGCGCAGCGACGAACAGGCGCTGCCTCGCGAGGATTCGTGCAAAGTACCACATATGGAGCCAGGACCACAGGCAGACTATCGCCACGATGATCGCGACGATTGCAAGTGCAGTCGAGCCCGAAGCTGCAAACGCGACGACAGCCAGCAATGAAACGATAAGCGATACTGCTCCACCCATGTCTTGCCGCCAAACGAGGATTATTCAGCCTGGTAATTGGACTTATCCTTTTGTTCTTCGTTACGTTCTTTCGTCATCTATGCGTTGCATCTCCTCTTCGTAGCGCCGCTTCAATTCATTGAACCCTTCGGGGTCGTCACGCATCATTCGCATGCCTCGTATCTGAAGGCTTGTAATGCGCCAGAGGTGCAGCGCGGACATTCCCGCAAAGCCGAAGCCGATAATCGTAAGCAGCCAGCCGAAAACTGGCCAAAGGCCGGATAGTGTCGTCAACCAAGAACCGAGAATGCCGATGCCGACGGCCATTGCAATCCAAATGATTCCCGAAATGAGCACGTGTCCGAATTTCGCCATGGGTGTTTCTGCCATCTAAGTGACATAGGGTTTGGCCATATCCTACTTTGCTTAATTCATGCTCGCTTTCTTCCGTCCCGACCTCCGTCGCCTTAACTTGCCACCTCGCTTTGGCGTGAACGAATCGACGCATCGGGACTGCCGATAGCTTAAGAAATTGCAGCACGCCAGGCAATCCCCCGCTGAGGTTAAACAATACCAAGCCGATCACGATGACTGCGACGACAATGATGAAGAACATCTACACGCGGAGTTCTCCAAAATGCTAGTTCTCCATGACCTCTTTCTCTCTCGCCTTGGCCAAATCGGTGGCTTGGGCTTCGTAGGTCTTGGTGAGTTCAGGATATCTTTCTTGTCACCCGGGTTCTACCGCGATTTGCGTTCCTTCACGCCGGGCAATCTCGATAATTGCGCTGGAGTCGTCTCGCTGCCATTGCTGCTCACCGCAGGCAATCGGCTCGATTCGGCTGTCAATCCGCGCCGCTTGACGCCAGAGGAGATTCACATCCTGCCGACTGAGCGAACCGTCGAATTGCGGCGATACGACAAGCAGGTCGATGTCGCTCCAGGGCCCTGCCGTTCCAGCCGTCCAGGATCCAAACAGCACTCCGAAACGCACGGCCAACCCCGTCGCTTGCAGGGCCTGCAAATAATGCCGTACGGCGATTACCACCGACTGGTCAACCATACGTGCTATTCTACCCCTTGCACGCCAGCCGTGTCCACCCATCTCGGATGGCTTCGGAGCCCTTACTCCTCCATCACCTCTTTTTCCCGCGCCTTGGCCAGATCGGTGGCTTGGGCCTCGTAGGTCTTGGTGAGTTCCTGGATATCTTCCTTGACCTTATCGCGGTCGTCCTCGGAGAGGTCTTTGTCTTTTTCGGCCGTGTCGGCGGCTTTGTTGCCGTCGCGGCGGATGTTGCGGATAGCCACCTTCGCCTCTTCGGCCAACTCCTTCACCCGGCCGACCATCTTGCGGCGGACCTCGGTCGACAGCGGCGGCACGTTCAGCCGGATCAGCCGGCCGTCGCTCTGCGGGTTGAAGCCCAAGTCGCTGACTTGGATGGCCTTCTCGATGTCTTTCAGCGTGCCCGGATCGTAGGGACGAATGACGATCTGGTTGGGCTCGGGCGCGCCGACGGAAGCGATCTGCTTGATGGGCACCGTGGAGCCGTAGATCTCGACCCGCAGCGAATCGACCAGCCCGGGGTTCGCCCGGCCCGTGCGGATGCCGGCCAGATCGCCCTTGAACTTGCGAATGGCCTTCTCCATGCGTTCTTCCACGTCCATGAGGATTTCGTCGGCGGTCATGGCGCACCTCTATGAGCTATCGGCGGTCAGCTATCAGCGGTCCGTTGGGGTGGCAGTTGAACTGCCGCCCCAGCAATTCAGTTCGAGTGCGCCACTCCAACCCTTGGCCGCCGTGCCGGCGGCCGCTAAACATCGCGATGAACCGTCGGTTCCCGCCGACGGCTACTCTCCCCTCTCAACTCTCAACTCTCAACTATTCATGCACCAGCGTGCCCACTCGACCGCCCAAGACGGCCTCTTCAATGTTGCCTTCCTTGCGGAAGTTGAACACGAGGATGGGCATGTTGTACTCGGCGCACTTGGTGATGGCCTCGTGATCCATCACGCGGAGGTTCTGCCGCCGCACGTCGTCGTAGCTCAACTCGCTGTAGAGCACGGCGTGCGGGTTTTTTTCCGGGTCGTCGCTGAAGACGCCGTCGACGCGCGTGGCCTTCAGAAGGATTTCGGCCTCCAGTTCCAGCGCCCGCTGCGCGGCGGCCGTGTCGGTGGTCACGAAAGGGCTGCCGGTGCCGCCGGCGAGGATGACGATCCGTCCTTTTTCCAGGTGCCGCCGGGCGCGGCGGCGGATGTACGGCTCGGCCACGCCGTCGGTGCGGATGGCGGTCATCAACCGCGTGTCGCAGCCGAGCGACTCCAGCGCGTCCTGTAGCGCCAGCCCGTTGATCACCGTGGCCAACATGCCCATGTAGTGGGCGGTGGCCTCGTGGACGCACTCGGCGCCCGAGGTGAACTGCGCCCCGCGGAGGATGTTGCCGCCCCCGATGACGATGGCGATCTGCACCCCGTGCTGGGCGGCGTGATACGTCTGCCGGGCGATGTGCAGCACGGCGTCCATGGCGATGCCGCGCTCGCCCGGGTGGACGAATCCCTCGCCCGAAATCTTCAACACCACGCGGCGATACTTGGGCGCCGTCGCCGGCTGCACAGGCTCGGACATCAGACTCACTCCTTGGGCAGTTCCCAGTGGATGAAACGCACCAGCTTCATGCCGCCTTCCTTGGCCGCCTGGCCGACCGTCTTCTTGCCGAACTTCATCTCATTGGCAATCGGTTGCTCGGCCAGGCAACTCTTGGCGTAGAAGTCGCGGAGCCGGCCCTCGACCATCTTGGCGATGATGTTTTCGGGCTTCCCTTCCTGCCGCGCCTGCGCGGAGAGGATGTCCCGCTCCTTGTCGATGTCCGCCGGGTCGAGTTCCTCCTTGTAGACGACGCTCGGGCTCATGGCGGCGACGTGCATGCAGATGTCGCGGGCCAACTCGGCGTTGCCGCCGTCAAATTGCAACAGCACGCCGGCGGCCGCGTTGTGATGGGCGTAGCCGCCGCACTGGCCGTCGACCCGGGCGATCCGCTCGAGCTTGAACACCTCGCGGATGCGGTGGTTCAAGTCGTCGAACTGCTGCTTGAGCGTTGTCGCCTTCTTGCCGGGCGACGGCTGGTCGAGCAGTTCGTCGGGCGTGGCGGCGCCCGGCCCCGCGGCCAGTTGCGTCGCCAGGTCGGAGGCCAACTGAATGAACTCGGCGTTGGCGGCCACCGGGGCGCTCTCGCAGCGGAGGTCGATCATCGAGCCCACGCGCCTGTCCGGGGCAATGTAGACGGCGATGCGGCCGGAACTGGTCGCCCGGCCGGCGCGTTTCTCCATCAGTTTCGCCCCGCCCTTGCGGAGCAGCTCGACGGCCTTCTCGCAGTCGCCGCCGGCCTCTTGCAGGGCCTTTTTGCAGTCCATCATGGGCAGGCCGGTCCGTTCGCGGAGCGATTTGACATCGGCTGCGGAAATTTCTGCCATCGAAGAATACCTCCAGTTGTTCAACGCGATTCAAATAGCCGGGGGCTAACAGCCCTCGTTGTTACACACAAGTCAGGGGTTCCGATCGGGCGTCTGGGCCGAACAGTTGCCAGCAGGTAGCAAAGTCATGCATTCGCTGAAGCCCGATCCAGATGGTTTGTGGTCCCGGTGGATCGGCT
>Ga0315287_10003814_pt1 | contig 14595 bp, 11 predicted proteins | sample YL17G11_0_MG_FD_205037 | JGI IMG/M metagenome (GOLD analysis project Ga0315287, IMG submission 205037) | Sediment microbial communities from Yellowstone Lake, YNP, Wyoming, USA - YL17G11_0 | ecosystem: Environmental > Aquatic > Freshwater > Lake > Sediment | place: USA: Wyoming | collected... | reverse complement strand
TCCACAGGTCATAAAGATTCGCGATTTCCTCGAATCGAGCGTTGCCTCGGACCCGGCCGCACTCAAGGCCTTCTCGAAGGAAATGTTCCAGTGATAATCATCCGATTTCAGGCGTAGTGAAGGAATATCTGTTTGATTTTCGGATAGCCATGGGTTCAAACCCGTCGGGGGTTGAACCCTAACCCTCATCATGCCGTTCCATTTACCTTTCCAGCAGGAAGCGCCAAAGGGGGACATAGTCGATCCCATCCGCCTTGCCCGAATGGTTGCGCGTGATTACCGTCCTGCGGCCCACCTTGAGCTGTTTGAGGTGCGACACGGCGTCCGGGGGCACCCTGTCCATATACTTCACCTCGTAGCATTCGTCGCCGCGGACGAAATCGACTTCCTTTCCGTTGACCATTGCATACCTGACCTCGCCGGCGGTCCTCAGCTCGTTGAACACGGCGTTTTCGACCAGGCACCCGAGGTTGATGGTGGGGCTGATGACATGGACCAAGCCTGTATCCGCGAGATACGCCTTGCGGGGGGATGCCACGCTCTCCGAGAGCTTTCCACTCATACGGACCTGATGGAGCAGGCTCGCCTCCATGAAGAACGAAAGATATTCCCTCACTGTCTCGTGCGACAGGCCGAGAACATTCGAGAGCTTCCGCGGGGATATCCTTGACCCGGCGCTCTGCACCACTAGCAGCATCAGTTCTCTGAGCGCCTGCACATTGCGTACGCCGTGACGGGCGGCGACATCCCTATATAGAAACGCATCCAGCAAAGTGGTGATATAGCCCGGGTCCCCTGTACGGATATATTCCGGCAGTCCGCCCTCAAGGACATATTCCTCGGCTCGCCGGACCATCAGATGGGAATCGCTTTTCTTGGTCTGTAGCCCTTTCAGGTTCAGATATTCCTGAAAAGAGAACGGCAGAACCTCGATGAACGTCTGTCTTCCGGTGAGGTAGGCCCCTTTCTCGACCATGAATATCGAAGACGAACCGGTTGCATAGACCTTGACATGACCCATGTCGTGTACCGCTTTGAGCTCCCTTTCGAAACCCTCCCGGGCGTGGACCTCGTCGATGAACGCCGTGAAATCCTCGCTGTGCCCGAATCCCTGGATGCGCCGGAAAGCGTCCAGGATGTCAAGAATGGATTCCTTGACCAGAGCCGGGTGGTCCATTGAGAAATACAATATCCTCGACGGTTCCGTCCCGCCGGAGATGAGGCGCTCGATGAACTGGTGGACGAGCGTGGTCTTGCCCACACGCCTGAGCCCCGTTATGAAGACGATTGCGTCTGTTTTCCCCTTGGCCGCCAGCCGGTCGAGATAATCTCGGCGCGATATCCAATGGGTTTTGAACGCCCCTTCCCACCATGGATTGAAGAGAGACAGCACCCGTTCCATGCCTTTTATATAATCTCGGGAGTATAAATAGGTGTCCATTGGCAATTGACACTATATATATACTCAGGATGCCGGTCGGTTGACACCCTGATGGTGTCCATCCCCTCCTCCGCTCCGAGATTGACAGACACCGACGGGAGTGGAGCTTGCTTCTGCTAACGGCACCGGACGTAGGCCTTTGCGCGATGCGGGCAGGTCGCCAGGTTACTTCTTGACGAGCAGCGCTATCGAGCGGGCCTCTTCCTGGGGGCGCTCGTAGGTCTGGAGCCTGTAGGAGATGTTCATCGTCTGGAGGACCCGGTGGACCTCCTTGAACTTCTTCTTGAACTCCTCTTCGGTGCTCCAGTCTATATAGAAATCATGCGGGCCGAATATAGGCGAAATGCCCAGCTTGAGCATCGCCTGCACCACTTCGGAGGGGCCTGTGCTGTTCGGGTTGATAGTTATGTCGATGTAGGTTCTCATGTTCCATCCCTATAATGGTCATACCTCTCATAGCTAATAAATCTAATTTATGCGACATATTAATATCTTTTCCCCCCATCCACCGACGGGAACGGGAGGGGGAAGGCAGCGGGATGGGCGAGCTAACTCCAATGATGGAGCAGTACTACTCCATCAAGAAGGATTACCAGGATTTCATTCTCCTGTACAGGCTGGGGGACTTCTACGAGACGTTCGAGCAGGACGCCCGCACCGCGTCTCGAGAGCTCGACATCGTGCTGACTGCACGCTCCAAGGGCGACGAGAGAATACCGATGGCGGGCATACCTTTCCACGCCGCGGAATCGTACATCGGGAAGCTCATCAAGAAGGGCTACAAGGTGGCGGTCGTGGAGCAGATGGAGGACCCCTCCGTCGCCAAGGGCCTCGTCCGGCGCGAGGTAGTTCGGGTCATCACGCCGGGCACCGTCCTCGAGGATTCCATGCTGGAGAAGAAGGCCGGAAACTACCTCGTGGCGCTCTCCCGCTCGCCAAGGGGGTTTGGCCTTTCCGCGGTGGAGGTTTCCACGGGCGAGTTCTTCACGTCCGAGTTCGAGGGCGAGGATTCCATGCTGCGTGTCTCGGGAGAGGTGGCCCGCCTGCGGGCCTCGGAATGCCTTCTCCCCTCTGAGTTGTTCAATGACAGGAAGTTCGTGGAGCACCTCCGGAGCCTGTCCGAGATGACGACGGTCAGGCTCGACGAGGAGCTCTTCGACCCCGAGAAGGCCTCCGCCCGCATACGGGAATATTTCGGGGTGCCCTCGCTTGAGGGGTTCGGCTGCGCCGGGAAGGAGCTTGCGATATCCGCCGCGGGAGCGGTGCTCGCCTACCTCGAAAGGGTCGGCAAGGGCTCGGAGTTCTGCATCGACGGCCTTACGACGCTGGCGAAGGGCGAGCACATGGTCCTCGATTCCGTCACCCAGCGGAATCTGGAGCTTTCGGCCAGTCTCAGGGACGGCTCGCTCAAGGGCACGCTGCTCGAGGTCCTCGACCACACCGTGACCGGAATGGGGGCGAGGCTTCTGCGCAAATGGCTCCTCCAGCCATTGATGGATGTGAATGCGATAAAGGCCCGCCACGGTGCCGTCAGGGAGCTCATGGAGGATTCTGGGCTCCGGCAGGGCTCCGGCGAGCTCCTGCACGGGATGCATGACCTTGAAAGGCTCACGGGAAGGGTCGGCTTCGGCACTGCGTCTCCGAGGGACCTGGTCGCGCTCGGAAATTCGCTCCGCATCGCCGCCCAGCTACGCAAATTGACAGAGGGGGCGAAATCAGCGAGGCTCAGGGCGCTCTCGGAAAGCATCGACCCGCTCGACGACGTTTCTTCAATGATAGCAAGTGCGCTCGTCGAGGAGGCGCCTCCCAACACGAGGGAAAGCGGCTTCATCAAAGCGGGATACAGCAGCGAGCTCGACGGGCTCACTGGCTCAACTCGCGAGGCCCGCGAATGGATAGCCGCCCTCGAAGGCAAGGAGCGGGAGCGCACGGGCATCCGCTCGCTCAAGGTCGGTTTCAACCGGGTGTTCGGCTACTATCTCGAGGTCACGAAGACCAATCTGGGCGCCGTTCCGCCCAACTACATCCGCAAGCAGACGATGGCCAACGGGGAGCGTTTCGTCACGGAGGAGCTCCAGAAGTACGAGACGCTCGTGCTGAGCGCAGAGGAGAAGATTCTGGCGCTCGAGCAGAGGCTCTTCGATGAGCTGCGGAAGAAGGCGGCGGAGCATTCCGCCCGGATACTGGCAACCGCCCGCTCGGTCGCGGAGGCGGACGTGCTGCGGAGCCTTTCCGAGGCGGCGGCCAAGCTCGATTACCACGAGCCCGAGGTCGACACGAGCGAGTCAATCGTCATACGGGACGGCAGGCATCCCGTGGTGGAGCGCATGTTCGCGCCCGGAACGTTCGTTCCCAACGACACAACGCTCGACTGCAACGGCGAGCAGATAATGGTCATCACGGGCCCCAACATGGCGGGCAAATCGACATACATGAGGCAGGTGGCGCTCATCGTGCTCATGGCCCAGGCAGGGTCCTTCGTTCCGGCCAAGAGCGCCCGCATAGGCGTCGTGGACAGGATATTCACGAGGGTCGGAGCGGCGGACGACCTCGTGCGCGGCCAGAGCACGTTCATGGTGGAGATGATAGAGACAGCGAACATCCTCAACAACTCGACCAGAAGAAGCCTCGTCCTGCTCGACGAGATAGGCCGCGGCACGAGCACGTTCGACGGATTGAGCATCGCCTGGTCCGTGGCGGAGCATCTCCACAACGACCCGAGGGCGGGCTGCAAGACCCTTTTCGCCACCCACTACCACCAGCTCACGGAGCTCGCATCGTCCCTTTCACGCCTCCGGAACTATCACATGCCCGTCAAGGAGGCAGGGGACGAGATCGTGTTCCTGCGGCGCATCATGCCTGGCAGCGTGGACCGCTCCTACGGGATACAGGTGGCGCGCCTTGCCGGCATCCCCAGGAAGGTCACGGAAAGGGCCAAGACAGTGCTAGCGACCCTCGAGGCAGGAACCTCGCCCGTGCGCCGGCGGAGGACCAAGGTCACCATCGAGTCGCTCGACCTTCCCAAGCCAGGAAGGGAGCGCGGGCCGGCCCAGGCTGTGCTTTTCAGGGAGGAATTCGTTCCGGACCCGCTGCTCGAGGACCTCCGCAAGCTCGACGTGCTCAACATGACCCCGGTCCAGGCCCTCAACGCGCTTCACGAGCTCCAGAAGAAGCTTGATACCAAGATGACCATCATGAAGGAGGTCTCCAAATGAGCCGGATAAAGGTCCTTCCGCCGGAGCTCATCGCCAAGATAGCCGCCGGCGAGGTCATCGAGAGGCCGGCATCCGTGGTCAAGGAGCTCGTCGAGAATTCCATTGACGCCGGCGCCCGCAGGATCACCATCGATATCGAGAAGGGCGGCAAGAAGCTCATCCGCGTTTCCGACGACGGCTCCGGAATGGGACGCGAGGATTCCATACGGTCCTTCGACAGGCACGCCACGAGCAAGCTTTCCAGGCTCGAGGAGCTCTTCGCCATCCGCACGCTCGGATTCAGGGGGGAGGCGCTTGCCGCAATCGCCTCCGTGGCCCATGTCAGGCTCGTGACAAGGCCGCCTGAGGAGAACGAGGCCACGGAGGTACGCGCCGAGAACGGAAAGGTGCTGGACGCCAAGGCGGCGAGCCGGCCCGCAGGCACCACGGTCGAGGTAAGGGACCTGTTCCACAATGTCCCCGCCAGGCGCAAGTTCATGAAGGGCGACAATGTGGAAACGGACCACATCCTCAACGTGCTCACCAGCTACGGTCTGGCGAGGCCCGATATCGGATTCCAGGTGACCGCCGACGGCCGGGAGACGCTTTCACTGAGGCCGACGGAGTCATTGGGCGAGAGGGTCGCAGAGGTCTATGGGGTCCAGACATTCAGGGAGCTGCTGCCCGTCAAGGGCCTCTGCCGGGAGGGTCCCGCTTCGTACGAGGAATATCCGCTCGAAAGATGCATCGTGAGCGGCTACATATCGAGGCCGTCGCTCAACAAGGGCCGCGCCTCCCAGGTCTATTTCTTCCTCAACGGCCGCTGGTTCTACGACAGATTGCTCAATCATGCCCTGCTCGAGGCCTACGGTGCGCTCCTGCCCGCGGGACGGTATCCCGTGGCGGTCCTGGACCTGGAAATGAACCCGAGCCTCGTGGACGTGAACGTCCATCCGGCCAAGACCGAAGTGCGCTTTGCGGACGAGGGCCGCGTGCATGCGGCGGTCGTGGATGCGGTCCGGAGCGCTCTCGCAACGGCGGAGAGCCAGCCCCACGGGATACCCGGAAGGGTCCTCGAGCCATTGCCTTTCAAGCTGAAGGCGCCGGCGCCGAAGGTGGAAACGGGCGCAGTCCAAAGGACCATCACCGGGCTGACGGCCCCGCCCCCTCCCACGGCTGAGCCCGGAAAGGGACTGCCCGAGGTCACCATCCTGGGCCAGGCGCACAACCTCTACATCCTCGGCCAGACCAAGGAAGGCATCGTGATAATCGACCAGCACGCCGCCAACGAGCGCGTCAATTACGAACGGCTGAGTGAGCAGTTCTTTGGCGGAAAGGTGAAGAGCCAGACCCTGCTCCAACCCAGAACGCTGGAGCTCTCCGCCCGCGAGAAGCGCATCCTGGAGACGCATCCCCAGGTGTTCGAGCGCCTCGGCTACGGTGTGGATGATTTCGGAGGGAAGAGCTGCGTTCTCAAGGCCGTGCCCGTCGTGGGAGGGACCGCCCTGAGCCCCGAATCGCTGAGAGACGTCATAGGCGAGCTGATGGAGACCTCAGGAAGACCGGGTGCGGTGTCCGATGCCGTGACGGACAAGGCGCTCAAGCTCATGGCATGCCACGAATCCGTGAGGGCCGGCGAGAAGCTGGAGCTGGCGGAGCTGCGCGAACTGGTCGCCCAGCTCTACCGCGCCCAGGACCCGTATTCATGTCCCCACGGCCGGCCCACCATCATCCACATGACCCGGAAGCAGCTGGAGGCGAAGTTCGGCCGGAGCTGAGCCCTTTCACCCTCTATGTGAAAGGCATTAATATAACGAGGCCAATTCCCACCCGTGAGCCAGGTATACGAGAGGGAGCTCAAGGGAATTCTAATGGCGGACCCGGATGTTCTGAACCGGGTGGTAAAGAACCTTCCGGCGGATGAGCAGCTCGCCTACATGAAGATCATCCCGATGCCTTTCGTGGTGGTGCGGGCGGCGGGCTCGTTCGGCGTCGACATGGCCGTTGTAAGCTCGATATCTTTCCTCGTGGAGGAGAAATCTTCCGTGGAGGATGTGTACCATTTCAATGCGCCCCGCGTTGTCGAGCAGGCGGCGCTGATGAAGAAGCTCTGCACGGATGCCGGCATAACCCCCGTGTATGCTTTCAGGCTCAAGCACCTCAGGGGCAAGGACCCGTGGCGCTTCTTCACGATGGACATGGACGCCTCGAAGCTCGAGGGAAAGGACCGGCTGGTGCACTCCAGGCTCCCCAAACTTGAATATACAAACAGCAATAACTATATCATGCGCTGGGAGAACGGGATGCCGCTCCACAATTTCATCGACTGGATAGTCTCGATACGGACCAAGGACAAGGAGGACTGAGGCCAATGGCGGGCGAGCTGAAGTGGCAGAGATATTTCATGGATGCGCCGATGAAGGGCAGCAGGCTGACCTACCTTGCGGTCTTCAACAGGCCTCCCGGTCCGTCGGTCGCCACGCGCCAGCAGCCCGGAGTGGTCCTCGGGTTCGGCAAATCGCCGGAGCTGGTCTCGCTGGCCTCCGGCGGCACGGTCCGCTGGAAGCGCAAGCTGGAAGCGCCCGTCATCGCGCTGTCGATAGAGGGCACAAAGGACGGGTTGTTCGTCGCACTCTCGAATGGCATCATCTATCACCTGGACAACACGGGCAAGCCCCTCTGGAAGTTCAAGGTCGGGGCGGCAGCGAACGCCGTCTCGGCCTCGGAGAAGGGCGGCTGCGCCGCCGCGGCGGACGACACCGGAAAGGTCGTCGTATTGTCGCTGGAGGGCAAGCTCCTGTGGACCGCCAAGCTGGAGAACCCCGTGACGATGCTGAAGCTCTCGCAGGACGGCACCACCGTTCTGGCCGTCGACGCCGGCAACGGCGTGTCCACCATTTCCAGGGAAGGCAAGGTCCTGTGGAGGAAATCGTTCATAGACGGCATCCATGACATCGCCACCACCGCCGGCTGCACCAAGACGCTCGTGCTCTCCAAGACCGTGCGCAACATCTCGCTCGATGGCTCCGAACGATGGGCCGTGACGGTTGCCGACGCAGGTGCGGTCAGGATGTCAGATGACGGCGATGCTCTTTACGCCATCTCGCCCTCGAAGGTCACCCGCCTCAGGCCCAACGGCAAGGTCCAATGGGAGAGGCCCGTCCAGAACGTGCCCAGGTATGCTTCCGTCATGCCGAGGACCAAGGTCCTCATCCTGCCCTCCAAGGACACAACGACGATTCTCGACAGGTGGGGCAACATAGCCACGGAATGCCCCTTGCCCCCGTCCCCGCCGGGAGACTGCAGGGGCGCTCTTTTCGACGGCGAAAGGACGTTCGTGTTCGTGCGCGGAACCGATTCCCAGATATCCCTCGTTGCCGGCGACGCCGGTCCGACGCTCGTGGACTACCTGCTGAGGGCGGCGAAGTGCTTCGCCGAGGAATCGTTGAAGGTGGGGCAGCCCTCTCCGTTCGGAGAGAAGCATTTCACGGAGGCCTCTGAAGCGGCGGCCCAGGGCGATTTCCCGAGGGCGTGGGACAATGCCCAGTTCTCGTACCGGTTCTACGAGGAAACGCTGGCATCCATCCAGAAGGCCACGGATACCCTCGTGAACGCGGAGAGCATGGCCAGAATGGAAGTGACCGCGGCAGGCGACCTCAACAAGAAGCTCAGCACGCGCAAGGCCACATTCCAGGCCAAGTGCTCCTGCGGCAAGGTGCTTCCAGTCTATTCGAAGGATGTGCCGCTGCTGGTGCGCTGCGAGGACTGCGGCAAGCTGGGGCTCGTAAAGAAGGTCCCGTGAATGATGCAGTAAGCGGTGCGTTTTTCTTCACAGCGAGGGAACCAATTGCGCGGTTTGCGTGGCTGCACCCTGTGCCCCGCCCTCTTCACAGTCATATGCAGCAGGGCAGAAAGGGAGCAGGGCAGCACGCCGCCACTGCCATTGCTGCCATGTTGCCTTGCTCCCTTTGCCCCGATAGAATGATTTGCCATCAGAACTCATAGGTCCGCTCAAGCGACCCGAACCGCCCTTGCGGGCGGGGTCCCGCAGACTTGCGCTGCAATTCCGCGGAAGGGCCTCGCCTGACCCTCTTGTCATCATCTGGCGTCAGGCTATCCCCTTCCTGATAAAAAGTTATATCCCCGCGGGGGGATATCGTTCCGGTGACGATGAGGGCCTCCTCAAATGGCAATCGCAGCATGATTATGGCGCTAGCCTGCATGTCCTGCATCATCATTGTGCTTTCCTCGTCCGGATGCCTCGATGTTTACGGGGCGAAGGGCCTTTTCGGCGCCAAGCCTCCCGCGGGCAAACCGGTCTACAAGGACAGGAACAAGGGCGTCATCTTCCACAATTTCGAGACGTCCGTCGTGGACCCGACGACATGGAATTACGCCGCAACGTGCCGCACGAACGTGAAGCGGGACACTGAGTGGTTCAAGGTGCTCATCGACGTTTCAATCCTCGATATTCCCTTTCCCATACCGAACGTCACGATACCCGAGAGGTATGTGAGAGTCGAGGTCAAGATGGCCGACGGAACGACATGGGTCGACGCCAGATACATCAAGACCACGCAGGAGATCATAACAGCGATAAATCCCATCGACGGCCCGTGGAGCGTCTACGTGACCGCCACGGGCCTCGGGTTCTCCAGTGCTGGCTACCAGGACTCCCTGAAAGTGATGATAAGCATGCGCGAGCCGGTTTGAGCTGCGACGACCGCAGAGGCGTTTGCGACGGGGCCTATGAATATTCACCCTGGCAATTTATTCTTTATTCGAATACCCCGCAGCTTGCTGCGGTTGGGATTTTTATTTTTTTGTGGCAACAATATTTAAAAGTCCGGGAGAAGTTGGAGCCCCGATGGCCCCGCACAGGAAGGGCGGACACGACGACGAGGCGCCCCGCAACGCCAGCCTTTTCCAGTTCGACCCCGAGGGTGAAAAGAGCGGAGTCCAATCGGCGAGGGGAAATGATAGAACCGCCGGACCCGGCGGTCCCCCGGGTGCGGACGGCAAGGCCCCCGTCGGGCCAAAGATATACGAGGTAAGCGAGCTCACCAAGCTCATCAAGAAGAAACTGGAGACGGACCCCGCCCTCCAGGATGTATGGGTCAAGGGCGAGGTGTCCAATTTCTCCCAGTCCGGAAAGGGCCACATATATTTCTCGCTCAAGGACGCCAACGCCATCATAAAATGCATGATATGGCGCGAGGTCGCATCGAAGGTGAAGTTCCAGCTCTCGGACGGCCTGAAACTGCTCGTGAGGGGCGAGGTCACGGTCTATCCTCAGGGAGGCCAGTACAACCTGAGCATACTCGAGGTACGGCCCGAGGGCATCGGCGCCCTTTATCTGGCGTTCGAGCAGCTCAAGAAGAAGCTCCAGGCCGAGGGCATGTTCGACGACAGCCTGAAACGGAAGCTGCCATTGCTGCCCGCCATCGTCGGCGTCGTGACATCGCCCACGGGTGCGGTCATACAGGACATCCGTAACGTGCTCTTCAGGCGATTCCCGAATGCAAGGCTCCTGCTGGCGCCCGTGAGGGTCCAGGGCGACGGGGCCGCGCAGGAGATAATGGCGGCCATCCGTCTCATGAACTCGCTGGAGACGGACAGGCCCGATGTCATCATCATCGCCCGCGGCGGCGGCTCGCTCGAGGACCTCTGGGCATTCAACGACGAGCAGCTGGCCAGGGCCATCCGCGCCTCCGCCATACCCATTATCTCGGCGGTGGGCCACGAAACGGATTTCACAATCGCGGACTTCGTCTCGGACCTGAGGGCTCCCACGCCATCGGCGGCGGCGGAGCTCGTGATGCCCGACCGCGCCCAGATGGAGCGCAGGATTCTGGACAGGACGCAGAGCCTCAGGAAGGAGCTTGCGGGCAGGTTCAACCAGTCCCGGCAGCACACGGACGACCTGCTCAGGAGGCTCGAGCTGGGAATCGGGAACATCCTCAACGGCAAGAGGGAGAAGCTGCTCCGTCTGACGCATGTTCTGGACGCGATGAGCCCGATGCAGGTGCTCGGGCGCGGTTACTCCATAACCATAAGGCAGGCCACAGGAACAGCGGTGCGCGATCCGGGCGAGCTTGAGGCGGGCGAGGGCCTGCGCACCCTTCTGGCCCGCGGTGACGTTCTCAGCAGCGTGATATCGATAAACAGGAGAGGTGAGGAACCATGTCCGCCGAAGGCGCAAGGGAAAAAGGGAAGAAAGAAATGAGCTTCGAGGAGGCGCTGTCGCGGCTCGAGAACATAGTGAGGACTCTCGAGGTCGGCGACGTCAAGCTGGAGGAGGCCCTCAAGTGCTTCGAGGAAGGCACGGAGCTCTCGAAGAAGTGCCTTGCGGACCTGGACAGGATCCAGAAGCGCCTCGAGATGCTCAAGGTCGTCGACGGCAAGGTGATGCGCGTGCCCTTCGACGACAGCGGCGGGCAGGCTGCACCGTCGATGTCAAGAGAGGAAGAATAGCCCATTTCCCTCTTTTCATTTTTGCGTGAAGAGGGCGGCCATTGCACTCTGCGCGGACGAAGATACAACATGTGCGATTGATGCAAATCGAATTCCGGCGTGCTGATGCACGCCGGTAAAAACGCGAAAAGAACGGCTTCCTGGTAAGCCGGCTACTTGAGCCTCGTCCTGCAGAACGGGCAGGACTTCCACTGGGGCTTGACCTTCTTGCCGCAGTTGGGGCACTTGGGAGCGCTGTCGCCTCCCGCCGGGGCTTTCGCAGGCTCCTTGCCCGGCGCCATGGCGGCCTCGGCCTTCTCCTTTGCATCCTTTGCCGCCGTCGATACCTGGTTGGCGTAGTCCGATGCCAGCTCGAACTCGCCGGCCTCCATGGAGTCCTTTGCCATCTTCAGGTTCGTGCTCAGCTCGGAGATGTCCGCGCCTGCCTTGCCGGCGTCGATGACAGCGGCCTCGGCCTCCGATATCCTGTTCGAGGCGTCGGTCTTGTGCTTGATGACGCTCTGCGCCTGCTTGCGGGCCGACTGGATGAACTCCGATGCCACATCGTAGTCGCCGCGTCCTATCGCGCCGCTGGCCTTTTCCAGGAGCGCCTCGGCCTCTCCCGCGTCCGCGCCAGCCCTTTCGATCTCCGATATCTCTGCAGTGGCATTGTTGAGGTCCGCCTCGAGCTGGGCCTTGCGCTTGTCCTCGGCGGGCTTCGCAGGCGTTTCGGGCTCCACGGGCGGCTTGACCGGCTTTTTCGGCTTGGGCGTCTCCTCGGCGGGCATGCCCTCGAGAACAGCATCGCTCTTGCGGGCTGATTCCAGGGCCTTCTTGAGCTTGCCGGCCTCGAGGAGCTTCCTGGCGCGCTGCATCGCCCACTCGACGCGGGCGGGGCTCTTGCGCGCCTCCTTTATCTCGCCTATCTTCTTCTCGAATGCGGCGAGCTTCTTGTTCAGCTCATCCCTGAGCTTCTCCTCGAGGATCCCGTCGGCGGAGGTCTTGGCCCGGCCGGCGAGCATGAGCGCCTCCTCCATCTTCTCGCTCTCGGAGGCGGTCTCGGCCTTCTTCAGGAGCTTGTAGGGCTCGGAGACGTCCGCTCCCTCCTCCTCGGCGGCTGAAATGACGGCCCGGGCCGACTCCAGCTGGAGCTTGACCATCTCCTTGTTCTCAAGCAATCGCACGCTCCTGTCGCGGCAGCCGATGGCGATAGCGTCGCACATGCCTGACGTCGAGAGCGTCCATATCTCGGGAGCTATCTTCGATATCCAGAGCAACTTACCGCTCTTCTCGAAGAAGTACAGGTACCTGTCGTGTGATGTGGCGACCAGATATTCGCCGTTTTCCGAGAGCGACACGCCGCGCACGACGCCACCTGTGCGGTATTTCCACAGGAGCTTTCCGTTCTGGTCCATGAGGTAGATGTGGGTGTCGGTGGAGCCGGCGGCCATTATTCCGGCCCTGGGGGCCGCCGCCACGGAGAGCACGGCGCTTCCCGTGTCGAACTTCCAGGCCTCCTTGCCCGCCGCGTCCAGGAAACGGACGGACTTGTCGGAGCAGCCGACGATGACGCCGCCGTCGAAAGCGACCGCTATCGACAGAGGGTTCGTACCTATGTCGACCTTCCAGAGCTGCTCGCCCTTCTTGTCGAGCATGTGGACCGTGCCGTTCCAAGTCGCCGCGGCTATCCTTTCCCCGGAAGCGGAGATGGCGGCGCCGCGGACATACGCGTCCGCCTTGAACTTGAAAAGGAGCTTTCCGGTCCTGTTGAGGCCGTAGAGGAATTTGTCGTAGGATGCGCCGATGATGACATCCCCGTCGCGGGATATCCCCACGCTGGCGACGTAATCGCCGGTCTTGTACTTCCAGAGGGACGTGCCCTTCCTGTCAAGCAGATGAATATGGGCATCCCAGGAGCCGACCGCGACCAGTTCGCCCGATGAGGAGACATTGATGTTCCAGATGAAGTTCTCCGTCTCGTACTTCCAGGCTTCGTTCAGGTTCGGCATCCCCACCCACTTCCCCGCATGCATTATATAATTTGCCTTGTGAATGGCTTGAATGGACTAGGGTATAATAAAAGTTATTATGCCCCTCCGAGAACTAGATATGCTCCTCAATCGGAGGTGCGTCCATTGTAATCTGTACCGGAGGGTTCCTGCGGCGCTCCCTCAATATCAGAAAGAACGACACTGCCGGTGCGGCGACCAGGATGATGCCTATTACGAGGATCGCATGGCCGAAATAGCGCGTGGCGCCCTGCTCCGAGAACGATTTCGGGTCCTTGGCCACCGCCTTTGCCTGGATGGTCTTCTCCGTGCCCATCACCTCCACGACCCCGACAACCGATATCGGGTCCCCGGTGGAATATTCACCGCCCGTGATGCGAATGGGGTCATCCGAGATCATGGAGACCGTCATCGGGCCAGTCGAATCGTGGACTACGAAGTCGTCAAGGTGCTGGTAGCTGGTGTGCACCCTTGTCCCGCGGCTTGTCGAATGGGATATGGTGCTCTGCTTCCAGATGACATGGACGCTGCCCGTCGGCCTGTTCACCGTCGCCGTTATCTTGACGGTGTCACCTTCCTTGGTGTCCGCTATCGACGTGACGGGCATGCTGTCGTAGCTCTCGTAGCCGAGTTCCACCACCAAGTTGAGGGTGCCGAGGATGAGCATGACTATTCCCATGAAAATGGAAATCCCCAGCATCGAACCCTTGCCCCGGTAGGTCCTCATTATGGATTCAAACTCCTTGGGAAATGATAAACATTTCTGCCGATTCAAGCCGATTCTCACCATTTTCAGGTGACCGGCTGGTTACCTCCGTATAAACCGGAGCCTTCGGAGGTCGTGCGTTTCGGAATCTATAAATACGACGGAGAACAGAGTAATAAACGGTTGTGATTTTGATGGCAGGGGAAATGGGCAATGATGCGGGGAATGCCCCGGATACGAGCACGTCCGACTGGGTCCCGGCAGGGGATTGCGTGAATTGTCTGAGGGACCTTCGGATAAATACGCTCAGGAAACGAAAAAACAATGACAGGACAGAGTACGCCTGTCCCAGATGCGGATACTGGACCTGGAAGCCGAAAGATGAACCTCAGGCCCCCGCGCCGGAGCGGCCCGCCGCGCAGGCCCCCGCTGTCCCGCAACAGCGATTCAGACTTCCCCCGTTGCCCACGAGACGGGCTGATATGGGGAATAAGGTCAGCACGGGCAACCCAAGGCTGAACGACCTCCTGTACGGCGGTCTGGATCCCAGGGGCCAGGTCATGATAGCCGGCCCGGCGTTCATCGGCAAGGAAACGCTGGCAAACCAGTTCGTGATCGACGGCCTCGAGAAAGGGGAGGCCTGCATCATCCTCACCACTGACATGACCCCGGAGGAATGTGTCGAAGAGCTGAAGGCCATGAAGCCTGAGGTGCTCGCAGCGAAGCGGGAAAACCTGCACTTCATCGACTGCTACTCCCCGTCCATGGGATTGACTACCGACGAGCGGAATG
>Ga0315287_10003812_pt1 | contig 14597 bp, 15 predicted proteins | sample YL17G11_0_MG_FD_205037 | JGI IMG/M metagenome (GOLD analysis project Ga0315287, IMG submission 205037) | Sediment microbial communities from Yellowstone Lake, YNP, Wyoming, USA - YL17G11_0 | ecosystem: Environmental > Aquatic > Freshwater > Lake > Sediment | place: USA: Wyoming | collected... | reverse complement strand
ATATGAGCAGTTCTGGCAGGCATTGATAGAAGGCGAAGAGGTCCCCCTGAAACCGTTTGAAGAATTGAAATTCTTCAGTGGGTGTCTCCCCATTGAAATTCTTGCCCGAAGCGGAAAACATACCCTGACGTTCGGGCCGATGAAGCCGGTGGGACTGTTAGACCCAAAGACAGGCAAGCAGCCGCATGCGGTGGTACAATTGCGGCAGGAGGATGAGGGCGGCAGACTCTTCAATATGGTGGGATTTCAGACAAAGCTTACCTGGCCTGAGCAGCGTCGCATATTGAGAATGATTCCGGGACTGGAAAATGCGGAGTTTGCAAGATACGGGAGCATCCACCGCAATACGTTTATCAACTCACCGGCGCTCCTCGGAGATACTCTTCAATTGCGAACTAAGGACAATGTCTATTTCGCCGGTCAGATAACAGGGGCGGAAGGATACGTTGAATCCTCGGCAATCGGTCTTTTGGCCGGACTGAGCGCCTTCTCTCGTCTTTGCGGCCGGGTGATGACGCCGCCACCCGCAACAACGGCATTGGGCGCCATGCTGCACTATATAGTTCATGCAGATCAAAAAAATTTTCAGCCCATGAATATCAATTTCGGCATATTCCCGCCCCTGGGAGAGAAAGTTCCCAAAAAAGACAGAGGTCAGTATTATGCGGAGCGTTCCCTCAAAGCTCTGAGAGATTGGAAAGAAAAACAGGATTCAGATTTTAGTTCATTTTCCATAGCGGTGGGAGATACGGCGTGACATAGGGGACGGCGGGAAAGGCGCGTCAACCATCTCTATCGCTGAGACTAAGCCTTTGCATCGAAGTAATATTGTTTGATCCGCGATATATACGTCCTGGTTTCCCTGGGTAATTTTCCCGGATTCCTCTCCACATTTCCCATACCCCAGTTATATGCGGCAAGCGCGCGGTCAACATTGCCATCGTATCGATCGAGCAGGCCTTTCAAATAGCGCGTCCCTCCCATGATATTCTCGTAAGAGTCATAAGGATCCTTGACGCCGAGGTCTCTGGCTGTTTCGGGCATGAGCTGCATAAGCCCCATGGCTCCTTTGGGTGATGTGCTGTTCCGGTTGAAATTGCTTTCCGCCTTTATGACTCCCCTTATCAAATCAGGATCAACGCTGAACTTCTCTGCAGCATTGCTAATTATGTCATCAATATTGTCTTTTAGGGGGCTGTCGTCATTTTTTTGCGGCTCATGCCGTATTTTTGACGCTGATGGTTCCGGCAGATACCCGCTGATATTAGACTTCATGAATCCCTGAAACAGTCCGACCAGGCCACTATCATGCCTGTCACCTGAAACCACACGGAACAACCTCTCATTCATCTGCATTCTCATCGTAAATAATAGCGTCTGAACCTGTTCCTTATCCAGGGTGGGCGCCACAGACATAGCATCTTTCAGGACAGCCTCAAAGGCGTTGTTCTTGCGGACTGTTTCATCCAGCATCCGCGCTTTGTAGGCTTGAATTTCCCTGGAATATGAAGGTTCCGTTTCTGTGTTATTTCTTATCGGAATAGCCATAGTTAACCCCGGACTGTAAGTTATGTCCATATTCCTTACAAAACACATGCCAACTTTATTTGTTTATGATACCTTTAATCTCCATAATTGATAAAATACGCTTGACAAAATAGCAATTTTATCCGACAGTTGCGGCATCCTTATAGAACTTTGTCTTCGGATTTCATTGAAGTTATTTCACTTACATGTTGAAAAGATGAAAGGAATTCATAGTGAACTTGAGTGAGCAACTAACATCCCAGGCACCAAACGGTGAATTATTTCCCCTTCCCGGGGAGGCTGACTATGTTTCGGAATTCGAGCGTCTGCAAGAGATCGTGCATGAACAACGGGCTCTGGAGCGTGAAATCGTCGTTGTCATGGGCCTGGGATTTGTGGGCGCCGTCATGGCAGGCGTCGTCGCCGATACGGTTGACCGGACTACGGGGAAACCAAAAAAGTTTGTCATCGGAATGCAGAGACCCTCTACGCGTTCTTACTGGAAGATCCCCTATATCAACAGGGGCATTGCACCCGTCGAATCGGAAGATCCGGAGGTCGCGCCCCTGATCAGTCGCTGCGTTAACGAGAAAAAGACTCTCATTGCTACTTATACCTACGATGTCCTTTCCCTTGCCGACTGCGTTGTTGTGGATGTCCAGTGTGATTATAACAAAGAAACCCTGGGCAACGTGAGGAGGGGGGAGGCGGATATCGCCGCCTTCGAAGACAGTATAAGAATCATCGGCGAAAGGATTAAGCCGGAATGCATGATTCTGATTGAGACAACGGTTCCACCGGGAACGACGGAATATATAGCTTACCCAATAGTAAAGAAGGCCTTTGAGAAACGCGGCATGGCTGACCGGGAGCCTCTCTTGGCCCATTCCTTTGAAAGGGTTATGCCGGGACGCCAGTATGTTTCTTCAATCCGCGATTTCTGGCGCGTCGCGAGCGGCATCAATGAAGAGTCACGGAAGCGCGTCATAGCGTTCCTCTCTGATATTATTAACGTGGGAAAATACCCTCTTACGATTCTGGACCGCCCCATCGAAAGCGAAACCTGCAAGATCGTGGAGAATTCTTATCGGGCCACCTTGCTTGCTTATCTCCATGAATGGAGTCTTTTTGCGGAGCGCAACGGGGTTGATTTGATCAAAGTATTGGAAGCCATCAGGGTCCGTCCGACTCATTCCAACATAATTTTCCCCGGCCCCGGCATCGGAGGCTATTGTCTTCCGAAGGACGGCGGGCTTGGGGTCTGGGCTTATCATACCTTGATGGGGTTTGAAGACGACATCTTTAAAATTACGCCCATGGCTATCGATATAAATGATACCCGCCCCCTTCACGCAGTGCAACTGGTGCGTGACGCGCTCAGGAACATGGGGAAGATTGTAGCCGCTTGCAGAGTTGCCGTTCTCGGAGTGTCTTACCGGGAAGATGTGGGCGATACCCGCTACAGCGGCTCGGAGATCCTGGTTCGCAAGCTCTCTGAGATGGGGGCAGATGTCGTCGTACATGATCCCTATGTGAAGCACTGGTGGGAATTTGAAAAGCAGGAAAGCTATCCGGCGCCCGGCCATTCAAGGGCGCGGTTCTTCCGAAATCAGGACAAGCTCACTGAACTTCGTGTCGATAAGGATATTTCGGAGACTCTGGGAAGGGCTGACGCCGTTGTGCTCGCCGTGCGTCATGAGATGTACCTGCAACTGACACCGGAGAGAGTCGTAGAAATGACGGGGCGGCCTGTTGCTGTTATCGACTGCTTTGGCATATTGGATGATGCAAAGATCAGGCGCTTCTTTGAGCTTGGCTGTGAAGTGAAGGGATTGGGCCGCGGCCACGTAAAGAGAATCAAGGATGAGGTGCGAAAAGCGCAGGCATGAACAAAGAAAAAGGGGTTGTCATACCGGCAAACCCCTTGATTTATTTTGGTAGCGGGGGATGGATTTGAACCATCGACCTTTGGGTTATGAGCCCAACGAGCTACCAGACTGCTCCACCCCGCGTCATTTCAATTCTTCACAAATGAGTGCGACTTTGTAAACTAACACCTGTACTTTGTCAAGGTATTTTTCGTGTTTCTCCTCGCTTACACGGGAGTTCTATCGAAAAGACAGATCCTTTACCCTCCTCGCTTTTCACGGAGATAATCCCGCCGGCTCTTCTTACAATCTCATGAGAAATATAGAGACCCAATCCCGTCCCCTTACCGACTGCCTTAGTCGTGAAAAAGGGCTTGAATATGTTTTTCATCTGATCGTCAGCGATCCCCTTCCCAGTATCCCTGCATTCGATTAAGACACTATCCGTGTCCTTCTTGTGCTGTGTCACCAACGTGATCTTTCCGTACCCGGTGCCTATCGCCTCAATAGCATTCTTAATCACATTCATAAACACCTGACCCAGATTGGCAAAATTACCTTCCACGACGGGCAAGTCATTGTCGTATTTCTTCTCGATTTCAATCTGCAGATGTTTATGCAGATTATGTAGAACCCGCAGGGCATCATCGATTGCAATATTTATGTTAACAGGTTCTACGTAGACCTGGGTCTGGCGTGAAAGATCCAGAAGGCTCCGCACAATATCTCCGGCTCTCTTCAACTCTTTTATTGAGAATGCGAGATCGTTTATAACCTCATCCCTGTTCCCGTCCTTGATCTCCCATTCACCAACTGACTCAACACTGGTCTGAATAAGACTTGATGCACTTGCCAGCGGATTGTTCAGCTCATGTGCCGTGCCCGCAACTAATTGCCCGATGGCGGCAAGACTCTCCGATTGAATCAACTGCTTCTGCGTCCTCTCCATCTCCTCCATGGCCTTACGCAGAGCAGCGGTTCTCTCTTCCACCTTTTTCTCCAGATCGCGGTTCAGCTTTTCGATCTCCTCGTATGATTTCGCATTTTCCAGGCTGGTAACGCTCTGGTTCGCAATGGTTGTCAAGAGTTCCAGATCCTCATGAACAAAAAGTTCCCCCGATTTTTTCTGCCCGAGGGCGATCATGCCAATCAGCTTAGAATTAGAAATCATAGGAACTATCAGGGATGCTTCCAGTGAATCGAAGACGGAGAATAGCTGAACCGCTTCATCCGGGTCAGACGCCTCTTTTTCAACAATGTATTTGTTTAAGGGCTTTCTTGTCTTTTCAAGAAAGGCAACGATTGGATGCATCTCATCAAAAAGATCTTTATCCGTCTCTTTGGACAATTCTGCGTCATCAGAAAAAAGCTGAAAATATCCTTTATTGTCAACATAGACGATAAGAGAAACATGTGTGACCTGTAAGGCTGCGGAAACTGACTGGAGTATCAAATCCTTTATCTGCTCAAATTTCAACAGGGCGGCCATTGCCCCGCTTATCTCTCTCAGAAGCTTTTGGTAATTGTACTTGCCCCGGAAAAATAGATTATCAATCCATCCCTGCACCTTCACTCGCAGCGGGTTGAATAGAAGTACGATCAGCGCTGCCAAGACCAGTGGCAAGATCAGCGAGCTGTCATCGTCGGATAACATGAACGATGCATGAAAGAGATAAATGACGGCTATATAAAAAACTGTCAGAATACCTGTCAGAATGAAATAGATTGTCCCCCTTCTGATGATGACACCCATATCCAGAAGATCATACTTAAAGACCCCGAAAGCCAGAATGACAGCGGGAACACAGCTCGCACTCCCCATGGGGTATATCTTAAGGCCACATATTGTAAGTATGTTCGATGCAATAAACAATGCGCCGATCCCCATGCCGCCCAATATATACTTTATCCGGTTTTTCTCTTGATTATCTTTAGCCTTCCGCATGCTCACAAACAGTATGGCAAGGCAGTAAAAGATAATCATACCGGCGATCAATGCAAATACATAGTAGGCCGGCCCGGCTTTGGCGATGACTCCAAAATTATAATGCTGAAATCCGCTTATAAAAAGATCTGAAGGGACAAAAAAGATAAAAATGAAACTGACCAGAAAGGCGGCGGACACAAGCCATCTCCGCCCGGAAATATGGAGGAACGAATGAATGAATTGGATATAGACGGGCAAGCCAAGGACAAAGAAAAAATGGAGTATCCTGTCTATAGTAAGGGCGAGGGTCTTATCCGAAATGGCTGAAACCAGTACCATGTCGGCATTAACCAATGCACCTGTAAGACAGATACCGGCAAATAAAGTATTTGTGGGATTCTTCCCGCCCCTCAGAACGGAAATCAAGGTGAGAGATATCAGAACAAGAAAGCCGAGAATCGGGGGAATCGCATAGGCGCCTGACGTTTGCAGGTAGTCCGTAAGCATTTGCCTGCTCCCTGTATTTACAATTTTCCCGCCTACTTCGCCTCAGTCAAATAGCCCATCATTCTATAGATCAATTTCGCAGTAAGGAAATCGGGGGCAACCATGCCGGGTATAGGTGAAAGCTCAACGACATCAAAGCCCCGTACCCGGCAACGTTTTGATACCTCTCTTACGAGACATAAGATGTCTTTCCAGTAAATGCCCCCCGGCTCAGGAGTGCCGGTTGAAGGCATGACAGAAGGATCGAGAACATCTATATCAATAGTGATGTAGATGTCACCGCTTAGGTTTTCACAGATTTTTTCCCGCGAGTTGCGTTCTTCAAGTATAAAATCCGCAGAAAAAGTCTTTATCTTGCGTTCCTTCATGAAGGCGGCTTCTTCTGAGCTCATGCTTCTGATACCGGCCTGGACGAGGGGACAGATTTCAGATATACGGCGGCCGACAGATGCATGGCTGTATGGACTGCATTGATAATAATTCCTGAGATCCGCGTGTGCATCAAGTTGAAGGACGGATATACCGGGGTACTTTTCGTTGAATGCCTGAACGGCGCCAAATGAAATGCTATGCTCCCCCCCCAGCAAGACCGGAATCTTGTTGGAAGAGAGAATATCAGCGATCGCATGCCTTACGGCATGAACCATCTCACCTGGGCCACGCGCATCGGACTCCAGGGGAGGCAGGGTATATATGCCGGCCAGATAAGTCTCCTTACAAAGCTCCTCATCGTAAAGCTCCATCTGGCTGGAAGCCTCCAGGATGGCATGAGGCCCTCTCCGCGACCCGGACTGATACGTTGACGTCAGGTCATAAGGAATGGGTACAACTATGAATGTTGACTCTTCGAAAGATGGAAATGCAGGATCAACTCCGCCGAAATTCATCATAACTCCTTTGAAAAATAGGTTTTATGCTTAGCATATATGGCGCAGCATGTCCAGTTTTCCTCACCTGCCTCCGGAAACGCATCACGCGGATTTGTCCCCTTCAGATGAAAAGACCGGCTTGTAATACGATAATGTGAAGCGGCCATCCTCATAGCAGAGATAAGAATAGTGTTTGATCCAGTCACCAAGGGTCACAAACGTTTTTCTCCGTCCTCCGATCTCATATTCCCTCAAAAGCGGGATATGGCAGTGACCAAGGATTACGGCATCAATACCTTCATGAAACTTATTTAGGGCGAATGCCTCCATCTTCTTTGCAATAATAGTTTCAGACTCAATTGTAAGTTCCTTACTCACAGCGGAGCTTGCGCGGGCAATTTTCCACAGGAGAGATGGAGGGATGCTCCTCTGCATCCTGTAAAATACACCGCTCCTCAGGAGTTTCCTCAGAAGAATATACTTCTTGTTTGTCCTGTCTATGGTATCCCCGTGAGATATGAGTACGCTCCTGCCATCCAAATCGATATTAGCCCATTCGGTAAAAACTGTTATGCCGTGCGTTTTCGTAAAATAATCGCCGAGGTAAAAATCGTGGTTCCCCTCGAACAGGTGAATGCGCATTCCCCTCTTCTTAAGGTCAGCAAGCTTTTCAATGACATTCTTAAACCCCGGATAGATGTGGCTATCCCGGCAGAACCAGAAATCGAATAGATCACCCACGATAAAGAGATCGTCAATATGATCTCCGGGGAAATCCAAGAACTTCATGATGTGATGATAGCTGTCATCAACCTGATTCTTTAAATGGGTGTCGGACAGGAATACCGCTTTCGTCATCCCCCTACCCTCTTCTCACGTCGATAAAAAATGACAATAATTTTTCCGTTCCAATTAACATAAATAATAAGCTATCAAAAGCCTAATTTTTTGATCCCGTCGCATTTGAAACCCAAAAACAAGATTGTGAATCGTTTAAAAAAGTTGTAAATGGAGAGCAACAGATCATATTTGAATGACGATGGAGGTGTACAATGGAATTTAGAGAAATCCTGTTTAAAGTTGATCAGGGCATAGCAACAGCTACACTTAACCGTCCTGATATCAGGAATGCCATTACCCAGCCGGAAATTATTGCGGAGATTAAGACTGTCTGCAAGCTGGTTAACGAGAACATGGATATCAGGGTGCTTATTCTCACTGCCGTGGATCCCGCTTATTCGTCCGGCGGGAATGTCAAAGACATGAAGGATAGAAAAGGCATGTTTCAGGGCAGCCCCGCAGAGATTATGGAAAAATACCGAGGCAATCTCCAGGATGTCCTTCTTGCGGTCTATAATGTAGAGATCCCAACCATTGCCGCAGTCAATGGCTCTGCCGTCGGCGCAGGATGCGGCCTTGCCCTGATGTGCGACATAAGGGTCGCCTCCCGCAAGGCAACTTTTGGCGAAACCTTTCTCAACGTGGGACTTGTGACCGGCGACGGAAGCGCCTTCACCCTGCCCCGGACGGTAGGCATGTCCAAAGCTTGCGAGCTCATTTTTACAGGCGCCACCATCGATGCCGATACTGCCCTCGCTGTCGGGCTCGTAAATTACGTAGTGGAGCATGAACAGCTGTCAGTGAAAGCCAACGAGATCGCCGCAAACGTAGCATCCAAACCTCCCCAGGCGCTGAGAATGACAAAGCGGCTCATACGCACAGGCCAGCACTCAACGCTTACCCATATAATGGAGGAAGCGGCAGCATTTCAGTCTCTGTGCCACTACACAGAGGACCACATGGAGGCCCTGTCGGCGATGTTTGAAAAGCGGCAACCAAAATTTGCAGGCAAATGAATCGAATAGAGCAGGATATTAGCCGCGTCTATAAATCTTAAAGCATCGACATATGAAAGAGGCTTATCATTGACGGGAACGCTTGTAAATACGGGAGCCATCATTGCCGGAAGCGTAATCGGGATTTCTGCAGGCCGGTTTCTTTCGGAAAGAATCAAGACGATTGTCGTGCAGGCCCTGGGTCTTTCCGTCGTATTCATAGGTTTCAAAATGGCGCTTTCCGGCAAAGAGCCGATCGTCATTATCGGATGCGTTTTGTTAGGCGCAGTTACCGGGGAGTTGATAAGAATCGAGCAGGGTGTTGAGTACCTGGGGAGATGGCTTAAGGCGCGCACCCGCTCCGACTCTTCAACATTTGTGCAGGGTTTTGTTTCAGCCTCAATTCTTTACCTTACCGGCGCCATGATGATCGTCGGCTCTATCCAGGATGGCTCTTTCGGAGACGCCAGCATACTCTATATCAAGTCGTTGCTTGACGGGGTAGCCTCAATTGCCTTTGCGTCCACCCTCGGTATCGGCGTGGCATTTTCTGCACTACCCGTTCTTATCGTCCAGGGCTCAATCACCCTTTTGTCTTCAAAGCTTTTATTTATGCAAAACCCCGCCGTTATCGAAGCCGTCACTGCTTCCGGCGGTCTCCTCATCATAGGTATCGGAACCAACATACTCGAACTTACCAAAATCAGGATAGGAAATTTTATCCCCGCCCTTTTCTATGCTATTCTCTGGGCGGTATTTGCGTAAGGGGAAGAGTCCATGGGAAAGATTCATCCCGCCGTTTTATTACTTTTCTAAACAGGTTAAAACGGATTAGTTCGCAACTAAATAGAAAGCAATATTTCACCTACAAATACACACTGCGAGGCTTGAAAGTAAAGTGAGGATAACCACTTGTACTTTAGTGTTTAAGTTCCTAATGAGTCACGCAAAAACTTGACCGTTCCGTCCTAATCATTTCCTTGACATTATATCCGTATGGATATATGATTTTAACAGGAATCATTTATGAAGCTAATATTCTACGCAACTGCCGACGGGAAAAGTCCTGCGCTGGAAGTCATCAAAAGCCTTGATAGGTCTGACCGCGCTAAAATATTCGGTTGCCTTGAAAGCATCGAATTGCTTGGTTTTGATACGCCGCGAGTCGAATTTCGTCATATTGAAGGAAAACTTTGGGAGATTAAAATAAAAACTGTTTCCGGTGGCTATCGGATTTTCTACGTAGCTATTCAGAAAAGCACGCTTGTTTTACTTCATGCGTATAAAAAGCAGTCGCAGAAAGCACCGGAGAGGGAAATTAAAACAGCCATGAAACGTTTAAAGGAGGTACTTGATAATGACGCCGATTACATTGAAAAAAGCGATTTCGGAAGAATTAAAAGATAAGGAATTTGCAATTTTATACAAAAAAGAACGGATAATAAACAGTATTGCCTGCACAGTGGTTGAATTGCGGCAGAGACATGGATTGACCCAATCAGAACTTGCTCAAAAAGCACATACAACGCAACCAGTAATTGCCAGGCTGGAAAGAGGTTCTGATTTCAGAATCCCTTCTCTTGAACTTCTCGGGCGAATTGCTCATGCGCTGGGTAAGGAGATCGTCATTGATTTTAAAACAGGTCAGCAACATTAAACAAGGAAGGATTGCTTGCTGTCTGCACCTACTACTGTTCGGTGCCTGATTACTGACTGACATGAGTATAACGACTTGAAAGATTGTAACAGGGAGTTCAGCCATAACCCTCAATATTGGTGATTGGCTGGAACGCCTGGATAAAAGCTCTCGATAACTCCTTCATAACGGCTATCCGGCTTGATGACAAGAACGCTGCTATGAAGCTGGTCTATCTGCGTTGACCACCCTGCCCAAAGGGCGACCGCCTGAATAAGCGAGAATGGCTCCAGTGCAGTCACGGCGGTTACCTCTTCGAGCCGCATCTCATTGTCTATGAAGCACATTGTTGCCGTCGCCGCGTCTCTCATATGATCATTGGCATGTGCATTCCCGGCCACAAAGGCTTCCCAACAGAACAAGACAGGGTGATTATCAGAAGGAGGCCAAGTCGAAGAGTCGGTCGTGAATTTGAAGTGGTTTGCCCCACAGGGGTGAATCGTTCGTAGTATCCAGGCCGCCTGCTGGATGCCAAGAGTGGCCACGGTAGCACCGGTTTGAGCAAACACAGCTCTGTTACCTTCGCCCTCCCGCCCTCTGCCCAGATCGCCATTAGGATAGGGAACCGGAATGAACAGCGGGCACTCGAATCCCATGGCAATACTCATTCCATCCGCCATGTCCTTCTTGATGCAGTTTACCAAATCTGAGATGTTGGTTGATCCGAGGGGGACAGCCTTATGTTTGGGGACACAACGAGCCCAACCAAAATTCCCGGCACGGATACTCCCAATATCACACGTATAGATTGTTCTCATGTCATCAATTGGATGTTTCTAACGATAAAGCTACCTGATGGTGTGAAGCGTAGCGTAATACCGGTCGGGTGGGCTGATAGGTTAGAATTAGACCCCTGAAACTTTATAACTATGGCCACACTTGCAGTCCAATCATTTTTATTTCTAATGACGCACCCGCAATATACTTGCCCGGTCATTGAAACCCCTTGCTATTTTTTGCGCTACCTCGGCAGCTCGTTGATAGCGCTCACGATGTCATCTGTGGCATTTTCTGCCGCAGCTATGACAGCCTGATGCACACTATAGCCAAAAAGCAAACCGCTTGCTCTATGGCTTGCAGCAATCATCCCGCCTGTTTTTGTGTCGATCAGTTTCACGGTGACAAAACCATTCATAGTTGCACCCGTTTGGTGTGATCTGACTTCTCCCATGATAACGGCATCAGCGTGGAGGAGTTGTGCGAGACGTTGGGTTTCTTTATCGAACTGGGCATCACCGTTTAGTGTCAGTGAAATCTTCATTTCTTCCATGACGATCTTGGCATTGGATGGCTGTATTATTTTAATTTCCTTGTCTTTCAGGCCATTGAGAAGATGCATCGTAAAGACATCCGCAACTTCGTTTCTAAAGGTCGTCTCGCCAGAAAAAGGCAAGACAACAATCTGTTTGATTCTTGATTGTTCTGATTTCAGAAACTTGTCATTTTTAAAGAAGTATTCTGGATTTGCACATCCGGTTATGATTAGAAGAACACCGACAAGGAAGTAGAATCTTTTCATATGGTCATCTCCTAATGAAAACGTAAGTCGAAAAGACCGGTTTCTCCAGATACGTCAGGTTGATGTTTGTTTTCTTTGTTTTCACCTGGCTTCATGACGGTGGGTGCTACAGTACGGAAACCATGCATCCGTTGGCCCCGGTCCCTCACAAGAGAAGATCATTTATATCATGATTATTGAGGAAAGAACATCACTGATAACGGATTGAAGTCTAGAAGTTTCATCGAAGTTGACATTTTATTGACTACAGGAAGGAGCAAATGAGTGATCACGCCATGGGACCGTGAACCTCACTACCGTGCTGCCCTGCACCAGAAAAAAGAAAATGACCAAATAACCTATTTGCCAGAACGCACCGGGAGTGCCCTGCTGTCGGAGGCCCGTGACTGGGGCATCAAGGCTCGGGGACCTTTGCCGAAATGGAAACCGGCAGCATCGGAACCGCGCGTCTCAGAGCCCCATACCCACCAGCAAGTAAGATGAATTAAGTCTGTAGCAATATAGATGGCGGGAATGCCGCATTCTGCCTTTTGGGATTTGTTCGCATCAAACAACCCCATCAGCTCATGCTGTGTCGACAACCGCCAGTCCGTATAACCGCCCCCACGATAGTTCTCGCAGTAGGACTTTGCGTTCGCCCAGCTAATATCTCTCCCATTGTCCTTAGCTGCCCACATCAGGTTAGTCTGCGTATCCAACACCGTCCCGTCGTCATAGGCGATGAAACGGCCGTCCCTTTTAATCTCGTTGGCTGCGGATACGGAGGGGCGCTTCTCCACAACGGCGAGCTGCTTCTTTTTTTCCTCCAGTCTGTTGCGCAACGCCTCCACTTTCCTTTGCTTTTTCTCGAAGGCCTGTGCTGTTAGCACTACTTTTTGCTTTTCCAAGTCCCGCTCCGCCTTTTCCAGCTTTCTGGTTTCATCATCAAGTTCATCCGTGGATGCGGACTTGGGCAGGGAGATTTCATCGCGCACTGTTGCAGCTTTGCCCGATGGAAGATCCTCCACCACTTTTACAGCCGTACCGGGCACAAAAAAGAAATCCGCCTCCAAGGAAGACAGCTCCCATGGTACCTGACCCGTCTCTTTCTTCAATTTGCTCCGCACCTTCATGAAGACGTTGTTTATCGACAGCCCCGGTTTGTCCATGTATTCCAGAAGCGCCCTGGTGTAAGGGCTGTTCTTCCCCTCCCCATCCCTCGCAACCTGGTTTGCACCTGTTGAATATGAAATGAACGTCCCTGACGGAGCATTGCTTATGATGGCCAGACCGCGGACAGCATTACGAAAACTTCGAGAAAAAGGATTATCGCGACATGCGTCGAGGATGACAATATTTGCCTCGTTCTCGGCATTTTCCATCTCAGCGAGAACCATGTCTGCATTGATGGACTGGAAACGCACATCCGATTCCTTTTCTATCCGTGCATTGACAGGCAAAAGATAATTCACCCCACCGATTTGCATACCATGCCCGGCATAATAAAATAAGCCTACGCCACGGGTCATTTTTAGTTGCCTTCCAAATTCCCGGATAGACTCATCCATCTCCTGTAATTTGGCGTTTCTCTTGAGCGTAACGGTAAAGCCGAGTTTCTTCAGCACGGTGGCCATGTCTGTGGCGTCGTTGACAGGATTCTTCAGGGGACCAGAGCTATAGGCACTGTTACCGATGACCAGGGCTATGCGCTTTTCCGTGGCAGCATCGAGAAAGGGTGTTGAAGACAGGAGAATGAAAATAAGGAAGATATATAGAGCGCTGATACGCCTCATGATGTCCCCCGAATGGTTTCCGTATTTTCTATAGGATATTTTACTTCTTGTCAATTTCAAATTAACCGATAAATCAAGGAAATTGAAATATGTCCGGTTGTTGATCACGGAAAGAAGTCCAGCATAAGGGAGAGGTCTGTCGGCTCATTGAATACAGGAAGACACAAATGGCCTTTATGCGCTTGCATGTGCAATTTTTAATATGGGTTTTATTGCCTGCCAATCAGTCGTTTCATTCGCCGTGTGCCAGAGATCGTAATTTCTCTGAAGGTTCAACCATAATTCGGGAGAGGTATCAAATGCTCTGGACAAGCGCAAGGCAACATCTGTTGTCACGGCGCCTCGCTCATTCAATACTTTAGATACCGTCTTTCTCGACAGTCTCAGCTCCTTCGCAAGATCTGTAACGCTAATCCCTAATGGTTCCAAGTAATGAAGCTTGAGAATCGATCCAGGATGAGATGGCGGTCTTCTTCGTGTTCTCATAAATAATCCTCTTTAATGATAGTCTTCGACGTCTAAATTAAATGCGTCTCCATCCTTAAATTCAAATGTTAATCGCCAGTTGCCGGAAATCTTTATCGCCCAGCGCCCTTTCTTTTTGGGAAGTAGCAGATGAAGGCCGGAGCCGGGGTAGTTCATATCCTTGATTTCATTTGCCGCATCAAGTCTATCCAATATCGCTTCTAATTTGGAAGCATGCTTGGCCTGTATGCCTTTACGGGTTCCATCGTAGAAAAAATCTTCCAGACCTTTATGGATAAAAGATTTTATCATAAGTTATACTGTAACCAATAGGGTTACGATTGTCAAGAAAAATATCACAGGTTAAACTCTACAGCTTTTTAACGATGATGAATGCCATTTGAAAGATTGGATATCAGTCAAAATCCATAGATGCTTGACTTCAGGAAGAAAGGAACGGTGTAGGCGTAAGCGGCGGAAGAGGGTTAATCATTTCTGCTCAGGCAACTCTCTCCCCAGCGCATGGGCACTATGACTGCAAGAATGCAAAGAAGGAGAACCAGAGCAAAAGAAACAACAAGCCATATCCACTGAAGATTGGATAGGCTCGCT
>Ga0315287_10003811_pt1 | contig 14597 bp, 15 predicted proteins | sample YL17G11_0_MG_FD_205037 | JGI IMG/M metagenome (GOLD analysis project Ga0315287, IMG submission 205037) | Sediment microbial communities from Yellowstone Lake, YNP, Wyoming, USA - YL17G11_0 | ecosystem: Environmental > Aquatic > Freshwater > Lake > Sediment | place: USA: Wyoming | collected... | reverse complement strand
AGAAGGCCTGTTTCTCGCATGGAGGCCACTCTTCTCATTCCCGTTACTGCATCTCACGTTCCTGCACCAGAGGAGATAGCACATGAAAGGGATTCTAGGGGCCTTGGGCCTGCACCCGATTGGGTTCTGGTTCATTTTCTGGGGCGAGGCCGCGGAGCGGTCGGCCTACTATGGCGTCTTGTCGGTGCTGGCGACATATCTCACCGATACGCAGCACTACGATGAAGGCCATGGTGGTCTAATCATCCACCTGTTCAAAGCGGCCTGCTATTTGGCCCCCCTGCTGGGCGGCTTCATCGCCGATCGCTATTTCGGCCGATTCCGGACCATCATCATTTTCGCGGTGCCGTACTTGTGCGGCTACCCGATCTTGAGCCTGGTCCAGAACCACCTCGGCCTGTATCTGGCCCTGGCCTTGCTGGCGTTCGGCTCGGGCACCATCAAGCCCAACCTGTCGCCGATGATGGGCGCGATGTACGAGCACGAGGGCAAGCCCAAGGAGCTGATCAGCAGCGCCTTCACCTGGTTCTACGCCGCCATCAATATCGGGGCAGCAGTTACCTCGATCGTGGTGCCGTGGGCTCTGAAGGTCTACGGCTACCAGAAGGCGTTCATGGTACCGGCGGTGCTGATGGCCGCGGCGCTGTTGCTGTTCTGGTTGGGCCGCAAGTATTATCCGCCGGATGAGACCAAGTTCGGTCCGGCTAAACCGCGGACCACCGTCACGATGGCGACCACGATGGCTGACCGACAGACGCTCGTCCGCCTGATGGTCGTCTTCACCGTCATCATCTTCTTCTGGTCCGTCTACGACCAGACGGCCTCGACCTGGATCTACTTCATCCGCGACCACGCCATCTTGCACGGCATGCAGCCGCAGCAGCTGTCGGCGGTCAATCCGATTCTGATCGTGGTCCTATCCCCGCTGTTCAATCTGCTGTGGGGCTGGCTGCGGATCAAGTCGGCTGTCACCAAGATGAAGATCGGTTTCTGGCTGACGGCCGCCTGCATGGGCCTGATGGCGATAACCGGCCTGCTGGTAACGTCGACGACCAAGGTGGACGTGGCCTGGGTGATCGGCGCGACGGTGATCATCACTTTCGCCGAGCTGTGCATCAGCGTCGTCGGTCTGGAGTTCGCCTTCTCCGAGGCACCGCTGCACATGCGCTCGCGGGTGACGGCGGCCTTCCTGCTGACGGTCTTCTTCGGCAACCTGATCGCCGGGGTGATGGCGGAAGTCTACGCCAAGGTCAAGCCGGGTCTCTACTTCTCCGGCCTGACCGTGCTGATGGCGGTCATCGCCCTGATCTTCATGGCGGTGGCTAAGTGGTATCAGGTCCACAAGCAGCGGTCGCTGACGACAGCCACGACCTAAAAAATATCTGTTCTCTCAACCGACCACGAAGAAATTCGTGGTCGTTTTTATTTCTCAATCGTTTGAAAATTCAATGCCAATGAATTAATGCAATAGCGCTGGCCAGTCGGCTTTGGTCCGTCGTTAAAAACATGACCAAGATGAGCGCCGCATCGCGAACATAAAACTTCCGTCCGGGTCATGCCCATGGAATTATCAATTTCGGTTTTCACATTAGCTTTAATTGCTGGATCCCAGAAACTTGGCCAGCCGGTTTTAGAATCAAACTTTGTCTCCGACGAAAAAAGTTCCTGACCGCAGGCGACACAGTGGTACATACCCGGCTCCTTGGTGTGCAGATATTTCCCGCTACCCGGCGGTTCGGTGCCTTTTAGAAAACAAATATTGTACTGTTCGGGTGTGAGCTTATCTTTAAATTGATCAGTCTTTGTATCAGTCATGAATTTTGGTGCCCCCGGTAGGAGTCGAACCTACATCTTAGGCTTAGAAGTCCTCTGCACTATCCGTTGTGCTACGGGGGCGGAGACGAATCGGACAGGTCTAGTGTGCCTGAAAAATTACCGGTTGACAACCGTTAGTTTTTTTGGGACACTCGCCATGTTTCACGGTGGCTATGGGTAGAGGCGGGAAAAGCGACTGAACTGCTTCAGTCGCGGCCGCCGAGACGGGTCGAGTCTTCTGCCGACAGGCAGGATGAGGCCCAGGAGTAGCGGAAACATCCCGACAGCGAAACGCGTCGGGACGGGCACCAGCCTAATGTTTCTTCAATACGTGCGTATAGCGGTGGCTATGGTGTAGCGGTAACACAGAGGCCTGTGGAGCCTTTATCTCGGGTTCGAGTCCCGATAGCCACCCCAGTGGTAGTCACCGCTATACGCATGCAGGCCTGCCTGTCCCGTACGATGAGCGAAGCGAATCGATGCGGGATGGAGCCCAGCACCACTTCGGATGCTGGGTAAACCTTTATCTAGGGTTCTCCTGAGCTTGTCGAAGGACCGATGGCCACCCCCATTATTTTTAACTGATCATTATGCCCACCAAAAAAATAATCCAATACAGCCTGCTCCATTCCCTGGCAGTGTTGATATATATCACCCTGGTCGCCTGGATCATGACCAACGCCCAGAATGTTTTTGGAAACATGAATGGCCTTCTCGGCCCGGTGGCGATTCTGTCACTGTTTACCGTCTCCGCCGCCATTGTCGGCACCCTGGTTTTCGGTCGACCGGTATACCTATTTTTCAATGGACAGAAACCCGATAGCATAAAATTAGTCTTAGCGACGATTGTTTGCCTGTTCGCGGAAACGATTATTATCCTGCTGGTCTTAGCTCTGACCAACACGATTAGCTAAGCGGGCCAAATCCCAATTGATTTTCCGCCCTGTTTTTGGTACACTGAAGACAATAATTTTTAATATTCACGACTGTGGCTAAAGCCGCTACGATCACCGCCCCGGCACCGCTACCGCTGTCTCACCCGCGGCACCCGCGGCATTATAAACCATATCATTCCACCGGCGAGGTGCTGTTTTTACTAACCATCGCCTTAATCGGCATAATCTTGCCGTTTCTGCCACTGAATTTTTACATCCTTTTAATTTTAGCGGTGGTGGTTTATACCCTCTTACCGGTGGTGATTATCCGCGACTATTGGCCGAAACTGTCGCTCCATCAGCTCGGCTGGCGCCGCCCGGAACGCCCGCGTCATCTCCGGACTTATACCCTAATGGTTTTATTGCTGGCTTTCCTGCCGCTGGTGATTTGGTTGTCCGTGGCTCAGCCGGTAAATTATGTCTCCGTCCTGCCAACGGCTTCCTGGCTTGACTGGCTGACGGCCGAGGCACTGGTGGCGGTTATTCTGCTGGCCACCGCGGGTTTTTTCAGCGGCATCGTTCTTTTTCGTTTAACCCATCACCTCGGACCAGCGATGGCTATTATTGTGGTCGGGGTGATCATGGGCGCGGGACAATATTTTATGCCCGGCAGTCTGCGCTTACTGACTTTGCCAGTGGCCATCGTTCTAAACTGGATGGCCTGGGAGACGCATTCTTTTGCGCCGGCGGCGGTCACCCAGATTTTATTAGCCCTGACTTACGATTTTTACGTTCGCCTGACTGTTTAGGATATGCCGTATCTGCAAAAAATTGATCGGGCAAGAAATATAAAACAATCGGCTCCGCCACAGCCCATCAGTCGCTTGGCGGCGGAAGCATTAGCGGCTTTTACGAAAGAAAGTCAGACGGTTGATGACGTCGGCATAGCCAAAATCGAGGTTCATGAGGCAATCAGCAACGTCGCCTGGGCTTACGAAAAACTGCGTCAGGCAATTGATTACCAGGACGAACATCTGCTCCGCAAAAACGCCATCGAACGAATTTTACGGCGGCGGTTAGTCGCCGGCGCGACAGCCGAGGGCATTGCCGAGCCGCTGGTACTCGAATTGATCCGCGGCCGCTACCTGCTTAATAATTCCGTCCCTACCACAAAAATCGACGAGGCTGAATTAGTCATTAATAATTTTGTTTACCTGTGGACCCATATCCCGACTCAGGCTAGTCATAGTGAACACGAGAAATTATTTCAGTGGTACCTGGGACTATTATCAGTTCAACTAAATGAGCTATTCGCACCCCCCAGCCGAGATGAAGCGTTAGTTAAGCTAATGTTCGCCACGACCCAGCCGGACATTACTTTCGCCGCCGGGACTTTAAGTGACGAAGAAAAAAGCACCCAGATTTATATCGCCATTCACCGAACCCTGCTGAAATCCGATCCGTCAATCATCCGCTATCATTTGTTTATCCGCCGTTTCCCCGAGTGGCTGGACCCAGATGAGGCCGCCGTCACTCGTCTGGGCCAGGCTTTTCCGGATGTTCGCCGACAAATCGAAGCCGAACTGATCCATCCGGCCGGTGAATTACTGCAGCGCTTAATGAAAAAATACGCCATCATTTTCGAGGTTTTCGACGATATCGCCAGAAAATACGGCAGCGCCGCTCGCGAGGAAATGATTCATCCCGACCAGCTCGAGGAAGACGTCCGTCAGGCTTACGTCGGTCGGCGTAAAACCATCACCGGTAAAATCACCCGTAGCGTCATCCGTTCAATCGTCTACGTCTTCCTGACAAAAATGGTATTAACTCTATTAATCGAGCTGCCGGTTGACCGTTTATTCGCCGCTGGCGCGAAACTCGACTATACGCCATTTCTTATTAACACCATCTTTCCGCCCTTCCTGTTGTTTATGATCGGCGTGACGATTCGGCCACCCGGTAAGAGAAATGAAGACGGCGTCATCGCCAAGGTTAAAGACCTGGTCTATCAGGCCGATCGGCGTCACGCCATCGTTAAACCGCGAAAACCAATTCGCCGCAGTACCTTGTTCGCGGTCTTGTACCGGATTATTTACAGCCTGACTTTCATTATGGTGTTTGGCGCAATAATTTACGGTTTGACCTACTTTAAATTTACGCCAATCAGCACGGTCATCTTCCTGTTGTTCCTAACTATCGTCAGCTTTTTCGGCATCCGGGTCCGAACCCTGGCTAAGGAACTGGTCGTCGTCGACCAGCGTGAAAACATTTTTACCGTCTTATTTGATTTCTTCTCCGTCCCGATTCTCCAGGTCGGCCGCTGGATCTCCCTGCGCGTTCCGAAGATTAATATCATGATCTTCTTCCTCGACGTCATTATTGAAGCGCCGTTCAAGGCCTTTCTTGAAGCGACCGAGGGTTTCTTCGGGTTCCTCAGAGAGAAACGAGAAGAGATTTATTAGGGCGAGTCCGCCAGTCCCCCCCCCTCATTAGAGGAGGGGTGAAGGGGTGGTCTGAAAATCAGCCTCACCGCTTGACTTGATTCAAAATCATTCCTATCCTGGTTGGTGGATAAATCTTTTTCTGCTATACTATTCCCCATGACCGAATTCCTAACCTTCAACCTGAACGCAGTTTATCAGGAAATTATTAACCGAATGGAAGAAAGCGGCGCCTTTGATCAAGAGGCTTACAATGACCTAGTTGAGGAAGTTATTGAGGAGAAACGCGAAGCTGGGGAGTTAGAGGACGACGCTGACACCCAGGAATTTATCGAGGGTCTGCGCCATCGCTGGCCGGAGGCAAAGGAATCGCTGGAAACCGGACATGACAAGAAAATATTAGAAGAGGAATAATTTTTACCCACTTGGCTGGCCGACTGGAACCTCGGCCGGGACGACTTGCCAGCCATTTAACTCTTATGTATACTACACCTTGTAGTAGTTAATCACTTACCGTCAACTCTATGGAACCGAAACCGAATCACATCACTCACACCACCTCGCCGGCCAGTCCCGGTTTATTCCAGGGTGCCTCTCCGAAGCTAACCTTCTTTTTTGGCTTAGCTATTGGCATCGCGGCCATGGCCATCATCGCCTTAATCATAATTTTACCTCGCACCGGCTCGACCAAAACGGCGAAAATCACTACTCCGACCACCGCTAACACCAACACCGCCGAGCCGACATACGGTGATGTTAAAGCGGTTTCCAGCGACGACTATATCCGCGGCGAAAAAAACGCCAAGTTGACACTGATTACCTATACCGATTTTGAGTGCCCATACTGCAAGACCTTCCATCCATCAATGAAACAGGTGATGGAAGATTATAAGGGTCAAGTCCGCTGGGTCTATCGTAATTTCCCGCTGTCGTTCCACGCCAACGCGCAAAAGGAGGGGGAAGCGAGTCTGTGCGTCGGAGATCTCGGTGGGGCAGATAAATTTTGGTCGTTCGCCGATAAGATTTTCGAACGGACATCTTCTAACGGCACCGGTTTCGCCCTCGACCAATTGCCGGCCCTGGCTAAAGAGGTGGGCGTTAGCGAGACTAAATTCAAGGATTGTTTGGATAGCGGCAAAATGGCTAGCGTCGTCAGTGCCGAAACAGCCGACGGCTCAAGCGGCGGCGCATCTGGTACGCCGACGACCTTCTTAGTTAATAAAGATGGTAAAACCCTTACGGCCATCCCCGGTGCTTTGCCCCTGGATCAGATTAAGACCGCCATCGACGCCGCCTTAGCAAAATTATAATTTCTAATGATCACGATCCCGGGGCTGCTCGGGGTCGTGTTTTAGTAGAATTTTTGTCACTCGCATTTGACAGTTGGCTAAAAATCTGCTAGAATACAAGTCAGGAGTTAAAACAAACACCATCTATAACCCATTCCAATGCCTACCGGTACGAAATTCATCGATGACGTCTTCACCATCGCGGTGAAGAAGAAGGCCTCGGACATTCACATTGCGGCTGGTCTGCCGCCAATTTTGCGTATCGATGGCCAGTTGCATAAATTACCGGAATATCAATCGATGACCAGTGAACAGACGGCCCAGATTTGTTATAGTCTCCTGACGCAAATTCAAAAGGAAGTTTTTGATACGGAACGAGAATTAGACCTGGGTTATGAGATTAAGGGATTGTCGCGCTTCCGGGTGAATCTGCACTGGGAGAAAGACTGTGCCGGATTAGTGGCTCGGGTTATTTCGACTGATATTCCGACCATGGAGGAGCTAGGCATGCCGCCGATTACTTACGACCTGAACCGGCTGAAACAGGGCCTGGTGCTGGTCACCGGTCCGACCGGCATGGGCAAGTCCACCACCTTAGCGGCCATGATTAACATGATCAATCAGGAACGCAGTACTCATATTGTCACCCTGGAAGATCCGATTGAATTCGTTTACGCCCCGAAGAAATCAATTATTAAACAGCGCCAACTCGGCACTGATATAATGTCCTTCGCCCAAGGATTGAAACATGTCCTGCGGCAGGATCCGAACGTGATTATGGTCGGTGAAATGCGCGACTTAGAAACGATCGCTTCCACCATCACCTTGGCCGAAACTGGCCACTTAGTGCTGGCCACCCTGCACACCCTGAACGCCGCCCAGACCATTGACCGGATTATCGACGTCTTCCCACCCTATCAGCAATCGCAGGTCCGCTTGCAGATTTCCTTGTTCTTAAAGGGCATTATTTCTCAGCAATTGCTGCCGGCGGCCAATGGTGGTCGCGTCGCCGCCCGGGAAGTACTGATTAACAGTCCGGCCGTTGCCAACCTGATCCGGGAAAATAAAATCGCCCAGATTAAAACCGCTATCCAAACCAGCGCTGAGGATGGCATGTTCACGATGGACCAGAATATTAAGAAACTTTTTCTTGATGGAATTATCGCTGAGGATGTGGCCATGTCGTACATGGTTAACCCCAGTGAGCTAAAATAATTTTAATGAACCGATCGTCCTCGCGCAAACGGGGATGATGGGAAAAACAAAAAAAACATCCATCGGCCCCCCAATACCAGAGGGGGTCGGTGCTTATAAAAAAAGCCGCTGTCGGAGATAGACAACGGCTCGGTTAAGGTTAAATAACGGGGATCGGATACTGACCGGAGAAGCAAGCGGTGCAGAACTGTTTAGTCTGGTTCTGTTCGAGTTCTTTTTGCAGGTTGGGGGCGTGCGGGCCGAGATAAGCGCGGAAGCGCTCTAATTCCCAATCGGTCAGCGGTCCCGCCGCCGCTTCAGATTCGTCTAGGGTCAGATAGATTAGGCTATCAACCTGTAAGTAATGAGCGATGTCCTCAACGGCGGTATGGCTGGCGATCAGCTCTTCGCGTGTTGGTGTGGCAATGCCCATGAAACAAGACCAGCGCACCGGCGGTGAACCAATCAGCAGGTGAATTGACCGAGCGCGCGCCCGCCGGATCATTTGGACAATGCGGTGCATGGTCGTGCCACGGACAATCGAATCGTCCACCAGGATGATATCCCGACTGTCAATCAACCACGAGTCGGGGTTGAGTTTGTAGCGGACGCCTTCGTCCCGGATACGATGTTCGCGCTCGATGAAGGTGCGGCGCGCGCTATGTGCTCGCAGCAGGGCCGGTACTAGCGGCCGGCTGAGGTAATCAGCTACGCCGGCGGCAATTTCGTTCGCCGAATCGGGAACAGAAACCACAACGGCCGATTCCAGATCAATCCGGGGCATCCGCCGACCCAACCGCCAGCCAGTTCGACGACGGAACAAGCTGACCGGCCGGCCGAACATATGACCGTCCGGGCGGGCGAAGTAAATCAATTCGAAGATACAGGCGGCCGTGGCTGGTTGACCAGAACGATGATACAACGGTACGCCTTGATAGGCTTCGATAATACCGCCGGCCGGCACTTCTCGATATTTGGTCCGGTCAGCCAGGTGAATATCAAATGCCGCTTCCTCAGAAGCAAATCCGATACCGCCGGATGGCAGTTCGGCCATCAACAGCGGGCGGATTCCGAGCGGATCGCGGAAGGCATACAAAGCTGAGCCGAACAGCAGCACAGCCGAGTAAGCTCCACGGACTTCCTGCTGGACCGTCGCGATAGCTTCCACCATCGAGCCAGTCCGATCGTAAGCTTGGGCAATTAACCAGGCTAGCAGTTCGCCGTCGTTATCGGACAGCAAACTAACATAGTCTTGATCAAGCCGTCGTCGCCAGCCGAGATAATCCGGGATGTCACCATTGGAAGCTAGGGCGATAGTGCCATCTTTGCAAATCGCCAGGTGTGGCTGAAGGTTAATGGCTGATGGCGGACCCTGGGTGGCATAGCGGTTGTGACCGATAGCGGCCCCCGCCGGCAGATTCACAAACTCCGCCGGATAGACATCCGGCACCAAGCCCAAACCACGGTGATAACCATGGCCGTTAGGGCCGAGGGCGAAAATGCCCGAACCATCCTGGCCGCGCCCTTGTAACTGGCGCAAACCGTCGTAAACTAACTTGACCGCGTTAGTCGCGCCATCGGGCAGGGACACACCCATGATTCCGCACATACTGCTCACCTCCTCTGTTTTTGGGAATTGTCAAAGAACGGGAAATCCAGAGCGGGATTACCCTAGCATAGTTTTTCTTAATCGCAAAGGTTTTTGAGTTGAACAAATTATAACATTATGTTACTTTTATCCCGCTTTGCGCCCTTAGCTTCCGGCAAAGCCGGACCCGGCTCTGCCGGGCAGTCTGGATAGCCCGGCACCGATCACTCATTATATTCACAAAGTGCGCCCTTAGCTCAGTCTGGATAGAGCGTCTGGCTTCGGACCAGAAGGTCGTAGGTTCAAATCCTGCAGGGCGCACTTTGTGAAAAGATATTGGGTGTTCTGGTGCAGGGTCGGACCAGTCGAGACCGGCCGTCGAGCGGAGCAAATGAACTGCTTCATGTGCGTCTGGTCGAGACGGGTGACGCGATGTCACGAGCATAGCGAGGAACCGCGTCGCCCCAGGGGGTTCCCTGGGGTTGCAATCCGAGGTTTCCGGCCGCGCCAACGGCGCACTATGATTTATAGGGTCCCGATATCCGCCGTAGGCGGAATCGGGATCCCGACCCGAATCGTCAGATGAGGTGTCGGGGCTTCCGACCGCGCCACTGGACTTTCCGCGTCAACCAGATCCTGCTACACTAACCGCGTCATTATTTATTCTATCCCGAAGGGGGTGAGGACGATGGCAGAACAATTAATCGGACACGTCACTCATTACTTTGACCACATTCAGGTGGCGGTTATTAAATTGACCGACGGAGCGCTAAAAAACGGCGACCAGCTTCACATTACCGGCAAAAACGATTTCCAGCAGACGGTCAGTTCGATGCAGGTTGACCACAAAGCGGTCGAATCGGCCGCCAAGGGCAGCGAAGTAGCGATCAAGGTTGAGCAGCACGTCAAACCGAAAGATCAGATTTTCAAGATCACTGAATAAGTATTAACCAGAAGACAGCCTCAGCCAAAACGGATGTTTGGCGTATTTGGATTTATTTTATTTTGATAATTCTGCCCGATCGATAAATTTAAAATCCCCCGTTTTTGCTCAGCGCTAGGAAACAAGCTCCTAATAACAGCCCGACGATAACCACCGGCGCGATGATGGCCCATAAAATTCCCAACCCGATAAATCGCCGGCCCCGGCGGCGGAAAAAAATTATCGCCCAGACCAGGACAAATAATGCCAGCCCGTAGTAAAAAGAGGAAAGAAATGAGGCAATCCGGTACGCCAATTGACCGAGGGCGATGGTTATAGTCCAGCCGACAAAATAAAAAATTATCGTCCCGATAAATCCCAGGCAGAAATCAATGAATTTTTTTCCGGGTGTCGAATAATGATCGGTTTGGTTATAGCCGGGTGGAGGTTTGGGAACTTGGTTAGTTGATGGATTGAGGTCGGGCACAAATTTACTTTAATTCCCCCACTGCGAAAATCCATATATACAGGCTCCGAGTACCAACGCAAATAATACGAAAACGGTAATCCCCAGAATCATGAGTAGCTTGGCAAATGGCCAACTCTTTATTGGTTTATGTGAACTACCTGGCGACACTGGGGTGGGCGAAGGATTAACTGTGGGCATATTTTTGGCGCTTAGTTATCAAGTTGATAACGTTTTCTCTAACTAAATACAGAATAACACCGATGGATATTAATTGAAATATGGTTAAACCCAGCCAAACGGTGTTTTCCACCTTAATAAATTCCACCAGAAACCGGTAGATAAAATAAGCGATCATCAGTGTTTTGAACAGTTGGCCCGGTTTGACGTCCGGTCGGTCTTTGACTTTTTCCAGATAGATGAACATCGCCAACATGAACAACGATTCGTAGAGCTGAGTCGGGTGGCGGGCAATACCATCGCCAAAATCAACGCCCCAGGGCAAGTTGGTCGGCGTGCCGTAGCAGCAACCGCGAAAAAAGCAACCCAATCGTCCTATTGCCACGCCCAGCGCCACCGCTGGCGCGAACAAATTTCCTCGCTTTTCTTTTAGACCTAAAATTTTCTTGGTTATCCATACTCCAATAGTGCCACCAATCAATCCACCGACAATTGTTCGGCCGGACAGCAGCGCTGGCCAATTATCAAGATTGGCGAAAAAATATTTGTAATCTATCATCCATTTCAGAATTTTCGCGCCCAACACCCCGCCCACCAATGATCCCATCGCCAGGTATAATCCCTTTTCACTGAACCCACCCTGCTTCTTGGCTTCATAAAAATACACCGCCACTCCGGCCAGTATTCCAAGTCCGATAAAAAAACCGTACGATGGTACATCTAAGCTTCCAAGATGAAATAACACCGGCCGCACCCCCCAAGTTTCGGGATTAAGCTCGTTGACTGCCATTTGGTGGTTTGATGAAACAACTGCCGCCAGTCATGCACTCATATAGTTTCGAAGCTGGACAGTAACCCAGGGCGGAAATGCTTTTCAGGGTGGCCAGTAAAGCCACCATTATCCAGCCGGCCAGATCATTCACGAAATACAGCAGCAATAGACTAAGGGCTCCGATGGTCGCGCCGACCAAATGAGCAAACCGCATGGCATGCTCATTAACCACCACTTCCGGCGAGCGGACGATTAGGTTGATGGTGTATTTATAAATCACGATCATTGGCGCGCGTCCAACTCGCAACAGGGCTGACAGGAATAGAATTATTACCACCAGCACGATCAGCCATTTAAGTTGCAAGATTAGACCAACCCATAGCATTAAGGCTACACCATAACGGCAGAAGGCGAAGGCGGCGCTCGGAATGGAAACGGGTTTATACTTGGTCATGATTTTCGGAATAATTTAGGGAAAAACATCCCGACTTTTTGCTGGTACTCATTGTAATTTTTGAATTCATTTGCCAATGAGCGCTCTTCCTGCTTAGCCCGGTAGGTCATAAACGGAAGGAATATTAAAGCATTGGCCAGGAACGCCAAATAATTTCCGTACACCAGACTGGCGCCGGCAAACATCCAGATCAATGAAGCGTACAGCGGATGCCGGACTAGGCGGTAGACATCGGTGGTGATCAGGGTCTGGTCCTGATAAATGACTACCTGATTGGCCCAGTTTTTACCCAGTCGCAGGCGGCCGCGAATGTTAACTATCGCCCCAACGATTAATAGAGCCGAGCCAATAGCCATCACGGTTACAGTCAGGGGTGAAATGGACCAATCGATTTGGCCAATCCGAAATCGCACTAGACAGTAAAACAGAAAAAAGAAGGCCATCATTGAGCCGGTCTCGACAATGCTTTTAGTTTCTTTTTTGACGCCTGGACGGCTTTGAAATTTCATAAAATCGATCAACACTGCCAGCAACACCGCCATGGTGCAAATCATGACTATTAAATTGCCGATAAGATTGATGATCCCAATTGTAGTGTCGAGTTGGAGGTCAAGCTTAAACGACATATTGTTGCCGGTGTAACATGTTATAAGATGAGAACGGAATTTTCTTCAGGTCCGGGGTAATAATGTGAACGCATTCTTTTTTCATCGACTTCATATCGAAGTTATAGGCATCAATGAAGGAGGTGATGCTGATGCGGAAAGTATTAGCACTGACATATTCAAGTTTTTCTGATTCGGTTTTGGCAAAATAGCTTTTCGGAATGATCCGATTAAATTTTTTCAACGCTCCGAGATAATCGCAGCATTTTTCACCGGGTCCAATCGCGCTTTTGGTCAGGTCTTTCAAAAAATCTTCCGGATTGAACTTAAAGGTGTTGCGAATGGCCGGTAAATAATTTTTCAGGTCGATCTGTCTCATTAGCGGAATGAATTCTCCCTTTTCCCGATACAGATAAGTAATGGTTACCCGGTCCACATCACAAGGTAGCGGAATGAAATCGGTGGATTTAATCATGCCGCTAGTTTGTTTTCCAATTTCCGCCATCACCCCGGTCATGGTGATCCGGTTGGTTTTGTCGACATTCCCCAGCCGCCCGAAAAAAGCCACCGGCTGGAAATTAATGCCGCGGATGTACGGCGTCTTCAAACCGAACTCGACTATTTTGCCGATTTCCTGATCATTTACTCCGCGTTCAATGGTCGATACTAGGGTAATCGGAATTTTATATTTGGTTAAATTCTTAATCGCCCGTAATTTAGTATCAGTTAATTTTCGGCCGCGCATGTGCTGATAAGCTTTATCATCAAAGCCGTCAAACTGCAGATAAATTTCGAATCGGCCGGTGAATTGGCTTAGTTCCTTAACGAAATTTTCATCCGCTGCTAGGCGCAGGCCGTTAGTGTTCAACATGACATACTGGATTTTCTTTTCGCGTGCCGAACGAATGATTTTAATGATATCGGGATGGGTAGTCGGCTCACCGCCACTGATCTGCAAAATTTCCGCCTGCCCGAATTCAGAGTCCTGATAGAAGTCAAGCATCTGGTTAATCTTTTCCAATGACAATGGTTCGCCCAAGCCGCTATTGGCGTAACACATCGGGCATTTCTGATCGCATTTATTAGTCACTTCTATGAGTCCGATACATGTATGCTGCTCATGTTCCGGGCATAAACCACAATCGAAAGGGCAGCCCTTAGACCTGACGGTTTGGGTTTTGGATACCGTGCCGGGCTTGGTGTACTGCATCCGCTGCCGCCAATAAGCGGCGTTTTCTTCGAGAATTTCTTCCTGCGGCCCGTGTTTCAGGCAATATTTCTGGATGAATATCTGGTTTTTGCGTTCGATAATTTTAGCATCGACTCGCTGCAAGCATTCCGGACACAGACTGATTGTCCCCTCGATGAACTGATAGTCCCGTTGACGGCTGGGCATGGCGGGATTGTAACAACCGTTCTTAATTAAGGCAATTAATTTAGTACTCAAATCAACTTGCTGATCCAGCGGCGATTTGATAAAGTGCGTCTTATCGGGGTGTAGCTCAGCTTCCAAACATGTATACAGTTTACGTTCTACGGAGCAGGAAATTCGGTAAACGATATATCGGTTCTACTGCTAAGACAGCGACCAAACGAACCCAGGAACATAACTCTGGGACAAACACCTGGACACGGACTCACAGACCCTGGATACTGAAACATCAGGAACAACATTCTGCTTTGCAGGAAGCACGGAAGCGAGAGAAGTTTCTTAAGTCGGGTCAAGGACGTAAGTATCTTGATTCCTTGAATATTTAGAGCTCTAGCTGGTCGGGGATTAGCGCAGTTGGTAGCGCGCCTGCTTTGGGAGCAGGAGGTCACCAGTTCGAGTCTGGTATCCCCGACCAGCTAGAGCTAGAGCAGTTTCCGCCAGAGGCGGACCAGCCTCCGGCTGGGGCTAGCGCGCCTGCTTTGGGAGCAGGAGGTCACCAGTTCGAGTCTGGTATCCCCGACCACGCGGAGATACAAATAACCAGCATCTTTTGTGCGGGGTGGG
>Ga0315287_10003810_pt1 | contig 14599 bp, 11 predicted proteins | sample YL17G11_0_MG_FD_205037 | JGI IMG/M metagenome (GOLD analysis project Ga0315287, IMG submission 205037) | Sediment microbial communities from Yellowstone Lake, YNP, Wyoming, USA - YL17G11_0 | ecosystem: Environmental > Aquatic > Freshwater > Lake > Sediment | place: USA: Wyoming | collected... | reverse complement strand
GCGCCACGAGCTGCGCGCTGACCTGCTGCTGCAGTGTGATGCGCGCGTCGTACATCACGCGCAGCAGGCCGATGACCTGCAGGTCGGGGTTGAGGTTGGCGTGGACCTGCTTGATGGTGTTGACCAGATCCGACAGGCCCTCGAGCGCGAAGTACTCGCACTGCATCGGCACGATCACGCCATGCGCGCTGCACAGGCCGTTGAGGGTCAGCAGCGACAGCGACGGTGGGCAGTCGATGAGCACGAAGTCGTAGTCGGCCACGATGCCGGTCAGCGCATCGCGCAGGCGTTCGTTGCGACGCTCGAGCGCGACCAGCTCGACCTCGGCGCCCGACAGTTCGCGATTCGCGCCCAGCACGTCGTAGCCGCCCTTGGCGCTCTTTTGCAGTGCCTCGGCAATGCTCGCCGATTCGAGCAGCACGTCGTAGATGCTGAGTTCGAGCTTGCGCTTGTCGATGCCCGAGCCCATCGTCGCGTTGCCCTGCGGGTCCAGATCGACGACCAGCACCCGCTGGCCGACCCGCGCCAGCCCGGCCGCGAGGTTGACTGTCGTGGTCGTCTTGCCGACGCCGCCCTTCTGGTTGGCGATGCAGAAGATGCGCGTCGTATCGGGGGCTGCCATGGCCTCAGTCTCGCATCAATCGCGGACGAGGCGCCAACCGAAGCCGATCAGGAACACGCCGGCCAGGCGTTCGAGCCAGCGCGCTGCGGCCCGGTGGGCTCGTACCTTGGCGGCCACCGCGTTGGCAAACGCGCACAGCGTCAGGCAGTACAGCGCGGTGATGACGGCGATGGTCGCGGCCATCGCGGCGAACGTCGGCAGCCCGCGGTGCGTGGCCGGGTCGATGAACAGCGGGAAGAAGGCCATGTAGAAGACGATGGCCTTGGGGTTGAGCAGGGTGATGAAGAAGGCCTGGCGCGCGTAGTCGCGCGGCTCGATACGGATCGGTGACGCGCTGCCTTCGCCGCGAGACAGCAGCAGGCGCAGGCCGATCCACGCCAGGTAGGCCGCGCCCGCGTACTGCACGGCCTTGAAAACCACCGGGTTGGCGGCGAGCAAGGCCGCCACGCCCGCCACGGCGAGCCACAGCAGCACCTGGTCGCCGACGATCACGCCCAGCGTCGCGGCCGCCCCCGCCCGAAACCCCCCTTTGCCGGTGGACGTCAGCAGCGCAAACGTGCCCGGGCCGGGCAGCGCGAGGAAGAGCAGGATCGCGGCGCAGAAGGCGGCGAAGTCGGTGATGCCGAACATGGTGGGCGGGGCGTTTGAGACAGGCCCGAGATTACAGGATCATCGCTGGCCGGCGCCCTGCGAGCCGCGGCTGAACGACAATCGCGCCCCATGAACCCAGCGCCCCATTCCGTTGCAGGCAGCGAGGAGCCGAACGGCGCGGCCGCGTTGGCCAGCCCCGCAGCGCCGAGCCAAGCTGCCACCGACGCAACGCCCGCGATGCGCGGCGATGACGCGAGCGCCGACGCACCGGACACCGCGCCCGATCAGTTGCGCGAGATGCCGCCCGAACAGCCGCCCGAGGTTGAGCCATCCGCAGAGTCGAGCCCCGCGATCGCAACCCAAACCCCTGCTGCGCCCCCTGCAGCGCCCGAACTTTCGCCGGCCGCCACCGGCGCGCGCCTGGCCGAACTGTTCCCTGAACTGTTCGCCGCGGCCGGCCCCGGCGCCACCGGGCCGGCCAAGCCGATCAAGCTGCGCATCCACACCGACATCCAGGCCCGCGCGCCCGGCGTGTTCACCAAACGCATGCTAGGCATCTTCTTCAGCCGCTACACGACGACCAACGCTTACCTGAAGGCGTTGACGCTCGCGCCGCACCGCTTCGACCTCGACAGCCAGCCGGCCGGTGACATCAGCGACGAGCACCGCCGCCTCGCCGCCGAAGAACTGGCGCGCCGCCATGCGCTGGCCGCCGAGCGGCGTGCGGCACAGCGGCCACCGCGGCGCGAAGTGCCCCCGGGCGCCGGCGCCATGCCCGAGGCGCGCCAGGAGCGCCGGCCCGCCCCGCGGCCCGACAGCCTGCCCGCTGTGCGCCTGCCGCAGCTGCCGCATGGCGGTGCGCCGCGATCCGCGCGCCCCGACGCGCACGGCCCCGAAGCGCCGTCATCGTCGCTCAGCGCGCAGCCCCCCCGGCCGCCGCGCCACGCCAACCGACCGCCGCAGACTGAACAACACCCGCGGCCCCAACGCGGCGAGCCTGCGCCGCAGGTGCAGCGCGCCGAAGCACCCGCCGCGATGCCGGCCGATCCGGCCCAGCGCGAGCGCGCAATGCTGCTGCACAGCTTCGAGTCCAGCCCGCTGAGCAAGGCCAACTTCTGCGCCCTCAAGGGCATGAGCGAGGCCGCGCTCGATGCGGCGCTGGCGCAGGCACAGGCGGAACGCGGACAGCGTGGAACGCCTTTGAATACAGCGGCACCGCGCAGCGGTGGACGGCGGTAGGCAGCGCACCATTGGTGTGCTGGCGCGCAGGCAAGCGAGTCAGACAGCACGAAATCCGACGATCAGCGCCTGGTCTGCGCTAAGCTGCGCTGCGCTGGGGCCGCGCGTGGACCAGGGGAGTCCGTATGCGTCTGCTGACTGTCTTCGTCCTCGCCGCCGCCAGCGCAGTTGCGTTCGCGACGCTCGATGCCCAGGAAATCACGCCGTCGTGCTTCGCCGATCTTCACTGGCGATCGATTGGACCGCCCCGCTCCGGTTCCGTCTCGGCGCCTGCGGGCGTGCCGGGCGATCCGACGACCTACTACGTCGGATTGCCGGAAGGCGGCGTCTGGAAGACGACCAACGCCGGTACCACGTGGAAGCCCAGAGGATAGGCTTGTCAAACGCCCTTTTTCCTTCCCCATGGCACCCCGAACACGGCAGGACACGGCACCCGACGCTCTTGAATCGGTCCTTGGAGTTGGCTGCGATCTGTTGAGCGGTGACAGCGCAGCGGAAATGCTTCCGTCATGGGCGTCGTCTGCGGGTTACCCCTGATCATCAGGCCGCTTCGATCGGTCCCAGAAACCCCCGGGCGCAGCCACACACCCTCGGCACCGGGGTGCGGCGCCGCCGGAACGCGAAGCCTATCGCGGCGGCTTGAGGCCTGCGCCGGGCTTGCACGACGCGGCAAGGCGCAGTGCTGTCTGGGTGCGCCGCACCGCTGCACCGCTGCACCGCCGCCCGACCGCGGGAACTGGCGGGTCAATGCCCGCCAATCGGCGGCATCGCCGGCGCCCGGCTTGCCTACGATGGGCCCACGACCCGATTCCCGGTATCGGAAGGCCCTTTGCTATGCACGTCCTGATCCGAAGCTGCGCACTGCGCACACTGCGCGCCCTTGTGGCCGGTGCCGGCCTGCTCCTGGTTGCGCCGCATGCGCCGGCGCAACCCAGGCCGGTGCTGATCGGCCTCGACGCGGAATTCGGCCACAGCACCAGCACGTCCGCTGAGGCGATCAGGCGCGGTGCGCAGATCGCCATCGACGAGATCAACCGCGCCGGCGGCGTGCTGGGCGGGCGCCCGCTGGCGCTGGAGATCCGCGACAACCGCTCGGTGCCCACGCGCGCAGTGCAGAACATGCGCGAGCTCGGCGATCTGCCCGATGTTGTTGCCGTGCTGACGGGCAAGTTCAGCCCGGCCGTGATCGAGTCGGTGGCGGTGGCGCAGGAGAAGCAGTTGCCCCTGCTGGCGGCCTGGTCCGCCGCCGACGAGATCGTCGACAACGCGCACTCCCCGAACTATGTCTTTCGCCTCTCGCTGCGCGACGACTGGGCCCTGGCCGCGATGCTCGAGCAGGCCAGGAAGCGCGGCGCCAAGCGCATCGGCCTGATGCTGCCCAACACCGCCTGGGGGCGCAGCTCGCTGGCGGCCACCGAGCGCCGCATCAAGGGCCTGGGAGCGCTGAAGCTGGCCGCGGTCAGTTGGTACAACTGGGGCGACAAGTCCCTGCTGCCCGGTTACCTGCAGATCAAGCGCGCGGGTGCCGACGCGCTGCTGCTGGTGGCCAACGAACTGGAGGGCTCGGTGCTGGTCAATGAGCTGGCGCAACTGCCGCCAGCCGAGCGGCTGCCGGTGGTCAGCCATTGGGGCATCACCGGCGGGCGCTTCTTCACGATGGCCTCGCCCGCATTGGCCAGCCTGGACCTCACTGTCGTGCAGACCTACAGCTTTATCGGCGCACGCGACGCGGCGGCACAGCGCGTGCTGGCCGCCTTGAAGCAGGCACATGGCGTGGCCAACGCGCGCCAGGTCGAGTCGCCGGTCGGCGTGGCCCATGCCTATGACCTGGTGCACCTGCTGGCGCGGGCGATCGCCAAAGCGGGCAGCGCCGAGAGACCGCGCGTGCGCGACGCGCTCGAAAGGCTCGGCAGCTACCGCGGCCTGGTGCGCAACTACCGCGAGCCGTTCACGCCGGCGCGCCACGAAGCCCTGGCCCCGGCCAATGTTTTCATGGCCGCCTATGCCCGCGACGGCGCGCTGGTGCGCCTGGAAAAGTGATGACGACCGGCGCCACGCCAGCGCGCTGGCTCTCGCGCAGCATCGCCAGCCGGATCACGGCGGCGACGGCGCTGCTGATCGCCGGCCTGGTGCTGCTGCTGGCGGCGCTGGCCTTCGGCAATGCGCGCAGCCTGCTGCTGCGCAATGTCGATGATGCGCTGGCCAGCGACGCGCGCCAAGTGAACGACCGCCTGTCTCTGACGGCCACCTCGCTCGAAGCCAGCGCTGCCGCACTCGCGGCCAACGCGATGGTGGTCAATGCCCTGCTCGATTCGGCCGGGCGTTCGACTTATCTGCAACCCTTCCTGCGCGACATGGCGCTGCCCGGCAAGGTGCAGGGCACGGTGACGCTGACCGACCACCGCGGCACAGCGCTGGCCTCCAACGCGGCGGGCCCGGCGCCAGGTTACGCGGCAGCGCCCTGGCTCGACGCGCTGATCGGCGAGCGCCGCGCGGTGGCCCGACTCTCCAGCGGCGTGCGGCCGACCCTGCTGCTGGCCTTCCCGGTGGTCTTTCCGTCGACCCAGTCGGCCGAAGGGGCCCTGGTGTTCGAGGTCGACCTCGGCCGCATGTTCGGCGAAGCGGTCGCGAGCCTGCCCGCGGGCGTGTCGGCGGCCTTGCGCAGCGGCGAGCGGGTGCTCGCGGCGCATGGCAGCGAGGCCCGCCCCGCCGCCGCCGGCGACGCGGTGGTGAGCGCGCGCGTATCGCTCGACACGGGCGGCGCGATCGGGGCCTTGGGGCTGGCCCTGGATGTGTCCGTGCCGAAGTCGTCCGCCCTCGCGGGCATCGACACGCTGACCCGCGACGTGGTGGCCGCCGGCCTGGCGGTGCTGTTGCTGGCCAGTGGCCTGGCCTGGCTGGGCGTACGCCGCCTGCTGCGGCCCTTGCGGCAGTTGAGCGATGTGGCCGAGCGCATCCGCCGCGAGCAGCGCTTCGATCTGCAGCTGCCCGCATCGGGCAGCGACGAGATCGGCACCATGGCCGCCTCGTTCAACCACATGATGAACAGCGTGCGCCAGGCGCAGCAGAACCTCGAGGCCGAGGTGGCTGCGCGCACGGCGGCGCTCGAGAACACGCGCGCGCGCCTGGATGCCGTGCAGCGTCAGATGAACGATGGCTTGCTGGTCGTCGATTCGCACGGCTGCATCGAGTCCTTCAGCGGCGGCGCCGAGCGCCTGTTCGGCCGCACGCCGGCCGAGGTGCTGGGTCGCGGCGTGGCGGTGATCATTCCCTCGTGGCAAGCGGTGCGGGCCGAAGCGGCGCTGGACATCAGCGAGCACGGCCGCTTCCAGCGCAAGATCCGTGCGCTGCGCGGCGGCGAGGGCTTCGTGGCCGAGATCTCGGTCTCACTGATGGTCTTCGACAAGTTGCCGCAATGGGTGCTGCTGGTGCGCGACGTGACCCAGCAGCAGGACGCCGAGCAGCGCCTGCGCGACACCAACCTGCAGCTCGAGGATTCGGTGGCCCAGTTGCGCCGCCACGACGAGGACATGGCCCAGGTCAACCGCATGAATGAGCTGCTGGTGTCTTGCCAGTCGAGCCCGGAGGCGCATATGGTGATCGAGCGCGCGCTATGTGCCCTGTTCGCCGGCCACGGCGGCGCGCTGGCAGTGCTGCGCGGTGTCGGCGGCCTGCTCGACACCGTCGCGCGCTGGGGCGATGCCGAGGTCTGCCTGCCTAGCTTTGCGCTCGGCGACTGCTGGGGCCTGCGCCTGGGCCGCCCGCACGACACCCACGACATTGCGGCCCCGAGCTGCCAGCACGGCTGCGGCTCGGCGCGGGCCGGGGTTTGCCTGCCGCTGTCGGTGCAGGGCGAAACGCTGGGCCTGCTGATGCTGAACGCGGCACCCGAGGCCGCGGCGGAAGAACGCCACCGCGTGCAGCACTTGCTGGAGATCGTCGGCGAGGCGATCAAGTTCGGGCTGTTCAACCTGAAGCTGCGCGAGGCCTTGCACACGGCCGCGCTGCGCGATGCGCTGACCGGCCTGTTCAATCGGCGCTACCTCGAAGAGACGCTGCCGCGCGAGCTCGAGCGCGGCGCTCGAAGCGGCAAACCGATAGCGTTGGCGGTGATCGACCTAGACCACTTCAAGCGCTTCAACGACGGCTATGGCCACGAGGCCGGCGATCTGGTGCTCAAGGAGACTGCGCGCCTGCTCGGCGAAAGCTTGCGCGGCTCCGACATCGCGTGCCGCCTGGGCGGCGAGGAACTGGTGGCGGTGCTGCACGACGCCAGCGCGGCCAACGCGGCGATCCGGCTCGACAGCTTCCGCGCCGCGCTGGCGCGACTGGCCCTGAACTACCGCGGTGCGGCGCTGCCGCCAGTCACCGTGTCCGTCGGTGTCGCGCAGGCCCCTGCGCATGGCGCGACGATGAGCGATCTGCTGCGCGCCGCCGACGAAGCCCTGTACCTGGCCAAGGCGCAGGGCCGCGACCGCACCGTGATCGCACGCGAGGCTGTGGTGCTGCAGGCCGTCGGGGGATAGGAGACTCAAACCCCCTTTTCCTGGTCATGTCGGGGTCGGGTACGGCACTTGGCGCTCTCGGCGCGGCCACGCAAGTCGGCAGCAGCCAGTTGAGCCGCGATGACCACGGCCAAGAACGCCCGTCATGGGGGTCATCTACGGGCCAGCACGGACGGTCGGACCACTCTGAGCCCTTCCAGAAAGCCGCCGACGCAGCCGGCCCCTGGGCCTCGGGCGCCGGGCCGCCTGAACGCGAAGCTTGAGCGAAAGTCAGGCCGCTTGCCGCTGCGACCCAGGGGCTGGCGCCCGCGGCGGTGCCTGGGCCTGCAAGTCCAGGTGCGTCAGGATCTTCTCGATCACCGGCGCTTCCAGGATCGCCGCGATGATCTTCATCTCGCCGCCGCAGTTCGGGCAGTGCTGCAGGTCGAGATCGAAAGCGAAGCTTCAGCGAAGACTAACTTGTACTCAAGTTATGTCGCAGCTAAGACGCGCTTGAGCAGCTTGGCCCGGCTCAGCCGCACCGATCAAGAAGATGCGAACCTGCCCCCAAAGACAGGGAGAACGCAAACACTGCAAAACACTCGGTGACAGGTCGATCGACTCAAAAGTGTTAATGTCACATTTATGCAAGCAGCTGCGCGAACTCGGGACAGGCTCGATGCATCGATTGCGCAGCCTGCCGGTCGTTCGCAGGGAGCGCCCCTGCGCTTGCGCACCCTCGATCGAGGGCTGCGTGTGGCGCCACGCAGGGCTGCGCTTTCTGAATGCCTACACAACAGGAGTTACTCATGAGCCAGCAAAAACGTGCAAACCCGTACTTTCGGTCGTCGGCCGTCGGATTGGCCGTCGCCTTGTTGTTCGGCTGCGGTGGCGGGGGCGATGGCAGTTCACCCTTGAAGGAGCAGCCCTTGACGGTGCAGGTGAGTGAAACCGCCACGATCCTGTCGGTGAAGGCCGATCTGCCGTCGAGCAGCAAGAAGACCGAATTCGAAGCGCAGGCGCTGGACTTCACCTTTGCCGCGCAGATCACCAGCGGCCCGAATGCCGGTCTGGCACTCAACGGCCGGTTGGAGTTGAAGGGCGAACGCGAGGACGAGGGCATCACCGAGATCGAAGGGCGCCTCTTTCCAGATGCAACGCCTTCGCTGCCCAACCGTGAAGACCTGAAGGCGGAGTTCGACGCCAAGCGCAAGGCCCTGAAGGTCGCGCTGCGCGCAGACATCAAGGCGCTGTCGGGGCCCTTGAAGATTGCCCTGTCGAACGACGCCGTGCCCGGCTCGGACGAACCGAGCGCAGCACAGAAGGAGGCCCTGGCTGCGTTCAAGGCCGCGTTCGAGCAGCGCATGACGCAGTACCACCTGGCGATGAGTGCGCTGGTTGCCGAGTACCGTGCGGCAAAGCGCGACGGAAGCCCGGGTGGGGATGATGATGACAACGACGCGAAGGGCTATGAAGTTCGCGGCACCATCGACGCGAATGGCATCGTGAATCTGACCGTGAGCCTTGGCGACAAAGGCAAGGTCATCGCCACCGGCACCATCGCTGCCGAGGGCAGCGCGACGGGTAGCCTGACGGGCCCGGCCAGCGATGACCGGGGCGCCTGGACTGCGTCGGAAACCGACATGCCAGTGCCGCCTGCGCCAGTGCCACCCCCGCCCGCTCCAGTGCCACCTCCGCCCGCTCCAGTGCCGCCTCCCCCGACACCTGCACCTCCTCCTCCTCCGCCGCCTCCTCCTCCGCCGCCTCCTCCTCCGGTCGGAGACGCCACCGTCGGCGCTGCGCTCTACAGCAGCGCCGGTTGTTCAGGCTGCCATGGCGCCGACCCTAGGACCAACAACAAGAAGATTCTGAACGGAGTAACCGCAGCGGCACTCACTGCGGCCTATCAGAATGTTGGCGCCATGAACGGCTACCAGACGAGTCTGACCGCCACCGACAACCTGAACCTGGCGGCCTACATCCTGAGTCGCAAGCCATGATCGAAACGCCGCACTAGGTTGCGCAGGGCGGAGCGCCGAGTCGGTCTGCCGCGCATGAGAAGGTCAGGTGGGCTGGCGCGAATTCCACAGCGCCAGCAACTGACCCACGGGTGTCACGTGGCCCGTGTCGTGTTGCCACCGAGGCTCTCGCAGGCGCGACGCAGGCGCTGCTCCGCCGCATCGGCCACGGCTTTCACCTCGGGCCTGCCGACCAGGTCGACCATGATCTGCGGATCGAGGAAGCCGATCACCACCCGATCCGGAGCCTCCTCGCGCACGATCACGTTGCACGGCAGCAGCAGCCCGATGTCGGGCACGGCCTGCAGGGCCTGGTGCGCCAGCGGCGGGTTGTGCGCTGGCGCCGTCCTTCAGTGACGCGAGCTGGTCGGCGCTCTACCAGCCGCGTTGTTTCAAGCGGCTGCGCAAGAGCGCGAGTGGATGGCGGCGCAGCGTCAGGCCGGTGGCGGCGTAGTCGGGCGTGACGGCTTCGCCCGCGGTGGCTTCGAACAAGTCGGGTTGTTCGTGGGCGCGCTCGAATGCGCCTTGTGGCAAGAAGCTCAAGGCTTCCGTGGCGCAGGCAATGGCCGCTTGTCCTTGACGATCGCGTCGCGCAGCAACGCGGCGACTTCGTGCGGTGGCGCTTCGTACTCGCGCGCGAGGCGACCATCGACAACGCGCAGGATGCGTCGCGGCGGGTGGCCTTGCACCGAGTTGTCCCACAGGTAGAAGCGATCAACGACGCCGGCAGCCGTCATCGCGTTGCCCAGCGAGCCCCGGAACCGCTGAATGATTTTTGTGATCGGCACGTCGTGGCCGCCTTCCATCACGCGGCGCGCGACGCGGGCCGCGTTGATCTCAGGCGACGCGGTGCAGACATAGAAGATGCGCGCGAAGAAACCAGCCTGTTTGGCGCGGCGCACGTAGTCGAGTTTGTCTGGCGCCGAAAACACGGTTTCGAAGGCGATCGATTCGTACCTCGCCAAGTCGGCTTCGCGGGCCTCGGCCACGAAGTCGGCGGCCTGCGCGATGGCGTCGGGATTGAGGTACTCGACGCCCTTGAGCCACTTGTCGAGCAGCAACTGCTGCGTCAGTGTGGTCTTGCCCGAGCCGTTGGCGCCGGCCACGACAACGAGGATCGGCTTGCGATTCTCGGCCACGGTCAAACGTGACTGCGCGCGCGCCGTTTCGGCACCGCCGGCGGATAGGCCAAAGTGGCCCGCGCCAAGGCGGCTTGCTCGCGGATCGAGGCGTAGAACGCGGTCATCGCGACCTCGTGCCGAGCAACCGCAACCTTGATGGCCGATCGCGCCAACGCGTCGAGCTGCTTGGCGCTGGGCTCGAAGCGGGCATCGGCGAGGCGGGGCGCGAGGATTCGCTTGCTGGGCCTGGCGATCATTCTGGCCGGCCGGGATTCGTCGCATCGGTGCTTTGCCACGGCGCACGACGATGGCAATCGCCGTTTGCGGCGCCGTGTTTCGGTCCCGAGAAACAACGCCTTGCCCACCGCGCGCGCCAGCGCCAGAGGCGACAGTGCCCGGTGCGTGGTGCCATCGCGTCAGAGGGCTCGAGTGTCAACACGTTCTGGCCAACGCACGAGCCAAAGGCAATGCAAGCCGCAGCCCTCAATGAAAATCCCGCGAGCTGGTGGCCAGGTTGCCGAGCCAGGGCGTCACATCCACCAGCCGGCGCGCGATCAGGTGCGTGCTGCCGTCCTTGGCCTGCCACTGCCCGGCCACGGCCAAGAGACGTGAGCGCAGCAGTGCGGTGCGCTGGCGCTCGCGCACATGGCGCCAGACGATGATGTTGACGCTGCCGGTCTCGTCTTCGAGCGTGACGAAGATGACGCCCTTTGCGGTCTCGGGCTGCTGGCGCATGGTGACGATGCCGCAGGCCCAGGCGCTGGCGCCGTCCTTGAGTTGCGCGAGTTGCTCGGCGCTGCGCCAGCCGCGCTGGTTCAAGCGGCTGCGTAACAGCGCCAGCGGGTGGCGGCGCAGCGTCAGGCCGGTAGCGGCGTAGTCGAGCGTGACGGCCTCGCCCTCGGTGGCTTCGAACAGATCGGGCTGCTCGTGAGCGCGTTCGACGATGGGGGCGTCGGCGAGCAGGGCCGTGGTGTCGATGCGCTCCTGGCCGGCCGCCGCCCACAACTGTCGGCGGCGGTGGCCTGCCAGCGACTGCAGTGCATCGGCCTGGGCCAGAGCTTGCAGCTCGCGCGCATCGAGCCCGGCGCGGCGTGCGAGGTCGTCGACGCTGGCGAAGCCTTGCGTGCGCCGCGCTTGCGTCAGGCGCTCGGCGGCGGCTTGCGACAGCGTGCTGACCAGGCGCAGGCCCAGGCGCACTGCCGGATGCTTGCCCCCCTCGGCCCGCCGCTCCAAGGTGCAATCCCAATCGCTCGCACTCACATCGATGGGCCGCACCTCGACGCCATGCCGCCGCGCGTCCTGCACCAGTTGCGAAGGCGCATAAAAGCCCATCGGCTGCGAGTTGATCAGCGCGGCCAGGAAGATCGCCGGCTCGTGGCACTTCATCCACAGGCTCACATACGCCAGCAGGGCGAAGCTGTAAGCATGGCTTTCGGGGAAGCCGTATTCGCCGAAGCCGCAGATCTGCTTGAAGATGGCGTCGGCGAAATCGGCGTCGTAGCCCTTCTTGGCCATGCCTTCCTTGATGCGGGTCTCGAACTGGTCGACGTGCCCATCGCGCCGCCACGCCGCCATGGCGCGGCGCAGGCCGTCGGCTTCGCCGGGGGTGAAGCCGGCAGCGATGACGCAGATCTGCATCACCTGCTCCTGGAAGATCGGCACGCCCAGGGTGCGGCCGAGTGCGGCATCGAGCGCGGGGTAACGCGAGGGTTCTTTGCGCCCGGCCGCGGCTTCGTCACGACGCTTCAGGTACGGGTGCACCATGCCGCCCTGGATCGGGCCCGGGCGCACGATGGCGACTTCGATCACCAGGTCGTACAGGCAACGCGGTTTGAGGCGCGGCAGCATGCTCATCTGGGCGCGGCTCTCGATCTGGAACACGCCCACGGTATCGGCGCGGCGCGCCATCTCGAACGAGGCGGCGTCGTCCTGCGGGATGTCCTGCATCTGCCAGCGCCGGCCGTGCCAGACGGTCATCAAGTCGAGCGTGCGGCGGATGCAGCTCAGCATGCCCAGGGCCAGCACATCGACCTTGAGCAGGCCGAGCGATTCGAGGTCGTCCTTGTCCCACTGGATCACGCGGCGGTTTTCCATCGCGGCGTTCTCGATCGGCACCAGGCGGCTGAGCTTGCCCGCGGCGATGACGAAGCCGCCGCTGTGCTGCGACAGGTGGCGCGGAAAGCCTTTGATGGTGGCGATGAGCTCCATCCAGCGCCGGGTGATCGGCGCGCTGGCGTCAATGCCGGCCTCGGCCAGGCCCAGGGCCAGGCGCGTGGGGTCGTCGAACCAGTGCACCGAACGCGCCAGCGCATCGATCTGTGGCTCGTCCAGGCCCAGGGCCTTGCCGGTGTCGCGCACCGCGCCGCGGGTGCGATAGGTGCTGAGCGCGGCAGCCAGCGCGCAGCGCTCGGTGCCGTACTTGGTGTAGATGTACTGGATGACTTCTTCGCGCCGCTCGTGCTCGAAATCGACATCGATGTCGGGCGGCTCGTCGCGCTCCTTCGAGATGAAGCGCTCGAACAGCAACGTGGTGTGCATCGGGTTCACTTCCGTGATGCCCAGGCAATAGCAGACCGCCGAGTTGGCCGCCGAGCCGCGGCCCTGGCACAGGATGCCCTGGCCGCGCGCGAAGCGCACGATGTCGTGCACGGTGAGAAAGAAGGCTTCGTAGCGCAGGGCTTCGATCAGGCCCATCTCCTTCTCGATCTGCGTCAGCACCGAGACCGGTGTGCCTTGCGGGTAGCGTTCCTGCGCGCCGATGGCGGTGAGGGCACGCAGATGGGCGATCGGCGTGCTGCCCTCGGGCACCAGCTCGGCCGGGTACTCGTAGCGCAGCTCGCTCAAGCTGAAGGCGCAGCCCTCGGCGATGGCCAGCGCAGCCTGCAGCCACGCCGGCCGGTAGAGCTGGGCCAGGCGCAGGCGCGAGCGCAAATGCTGCTCGGCGTTGCGTACCAGCGCAAAGCCGCAGTCGGCCAAAGGCGTCTTCAGGCGCACGGCGGTCAGCGTGTCCTGCACGGGCTTCCTCGAGCGCAGGTGCATCAGCACATCGCCCGCGGCCACGAGGGGCAGGCCGGTGTGGCCGGCGACAGCATCGAGGCGCTCGACGAGCAGGCTGTCGTCGGCATACAGCAGCAGCTCCACCGCGATCGCCGCGCGCTCATCGAAGCTGGCCTGCAGCCAGCGCGCTTGCGCCAGCAGCATTTCGGGCGGGTCGTCGCGGCGCGGGATCAAGAGCGCGTGGCAGCCGGGTGCCCCGCGCAGTTGTTGTGCGCCGCTGTCGAGATCGCGCACCGTCAACCGGTACTGGCCCTTGGCGCAGCGCAGGCGCGCCCGCGTGATCAGCTCGCACAAGTCGCCATAGCCTTCGCGGTGCCGCGCGATCAACACCAGCCGGCAGGCCGGCGTGGCGCCCTCGCCTTGCACGTCGAAGACGCTGCCGATCAGCAGCTTGATCGGGTTGCCGGCCTCGTTCTGTCGCCTGGCCTCTTCGTGCGCGCGCACCACGCCGGCGACCGAACACTCGTCGGTGATCGCGATCGCCGCATACCCCAGCTGCGCTGCGCGCGCGACGAGTTCTTCAGGGTGTGAGGCGCCTGTCAGGAAGCTGAAGTTCGAGCGGCAGTGCAGCTCGGCATAGGCCGGCAAACGATCCAGCAGCGGTGCCGGCGGCGGTGCGAGCGGCGGCTGCGGGCGAGGCGCCTTGGGATGGGTGGGTTGGGGCATGCCCGCTCATCGATCACGCATGACACGGTACGCCCAAGCAACCGCCGCGGATCCGGCTCTGCCGGTCCGCTGGCGTACCTTGCAGGCCGCATGGCCGCGAGACGCGGCCATTCCTCAGCCCGTCCAAGCCGACGCAGGTCGGCTTGGAGCCGCGGGCCTCGGCTCCCTGGAGGGGGAGCGGCGAAGCCACTTCGGGGGTGGGTCCACTCATCCGAACAGTCCATGCAGATACCACTGCGCCACGGCCCCGCGCCGCTCGCGAAAGACCCAGTGCAGCCGGTGATCGCGCCCTTCGGCGACGTGGTAATCGCGGCTGACCAGTTCACCGTCGAACCAACCGGCTTCGATGCGCTCGGCGCGGCTGCGCAGCGTGAGCGGGCCGCCGTGCAGCGGTCGGCCGGCCTGCTCTTGCAGGCGCAACGGCTCGGGCAGCAGCCAGGTCGGTCGCAGTGCGCTGGGCTGCGGCAGGTCGATGGCGGCGATGTTGCTCGCGGCGGCGCCGGCCGGTGCGGTGGTCATCGCGCGTTCGGGCCGGTGGTCGGCTTGCAGGTGCAGGCGCTGCACGCGCTCGGGGCCCAGGCGCGCGCCGAGGCGGTCGATCAAACCGCGGATGTCGTCGTCACCGCTTTGCTGCGGGTCGCGCCACAGCGCGGCTTCGCGGCCGGCGTGGCTGACCGCTTCTTCCAGCTGCAGCGTCAGCGCGTACACCGGCGCCGGCAGCGCGGTGCGTTGCAAGCGCTCGCGCAGCAGCAGGCCGATCTGTTTGGCATCGCGCGAGGCTTCGCCCAGGCCGATGCGCAC
>Ga0315287_10003809_pt1 | contig 14600 bp, 21 predicted proteins | sample YL17G11_0_MG_FD_205037 | JGI IMG/M metagenome (GOLD analysis project Ga0315287, IMG submission 205037) | Sediment microbial communities from Yellowstone Lake, YNP, Wyoming, USA - YL17G11_0 | ecosystem: Environmental > Aquatic > Freshwater > Lake > Sediment | place: USA: Wyoming | collected... | reverse complement strand
TTACTCCGTTTATAAAATTACTATCATTAGTCATACCCTGGAACATTTTTTCATCATTTGCAGTAAAATTTAAGTCATTGTTCTCTATTCTAGAAATTAAGTTTTTACTCCAATCATTAACGTTATCCCAATATTTTATACCTTGAGAGGTTTCTTCGGGGCTATACACTCTGTTTCTATTTTCAGCATAATCTCCCTCCCACCATTGTGATAAATGTTTGTAGGCTTTTAATATATTCAACAACGGTCCTGCAGAAATAGCCTTAGTAGCGACTTGATTTATTATACCAGGCCAGGCTTTTAAAAAAGCATCCATGGGATTTATTGTTGTACCCAGAGCTCCTCCTGCTCCAACTTTAAGAAACTGTCTTCGTGACATTCCTTTTTTAGCCTCCGTTAATAATTGCTGTACAAGTATATCGTACGTCATAATATTATTTATCCCCAATGCTCCCATCCTTGTGAAATTAAATCATCCATTTCCGGATTATTATTGTCTGCGCCTCTGCTGGCAAAGAAAGAAGGCATTTCGTTGTAATCTTCTTCTCCATCTTTTTCAGCAATTTTTTTATTTGTTAAAATACCAAAATCATCAACAAACTCTCCTGGTTGAGAGTAGCTCAATTTCTTTATTTTAAATGGTTTTTGATTTTTATCAAACTCTAGAACTTCAAAATATTTCTCGCAAACCTCTCTATCCAGGACAATTAAACACCAGGCCATGGCCATTACTCTATCATCCATCTCTCCTGATCTGGCACTCCATGTACCGTTTTTGTTGCGAGTAAAATTCTTTAATTCATTGAGTAAATCTATGGATTTTATCTTTACTCGCATTGTTTCATTTAACCAATATCTCATGTTGGTCATGCATTTATATTTGGTATTAGTATGAGAATGAATACCAGGCCGATCAAAAAACATCTTGCCAGCCTTAACAGTATACGTTACAATCTTATTATAATGATATTCGTTTTTAAGATTATCACATACACCACCACCGTGATTGTTACGCTCAATTAACACTGGTGGAGAACCCCAGTGCTTGCAAATCTGATTAACCTTTTGTGTAAAGGTATAAGGGTTAATATTACTGTTACAGTACTCTGCTACCTGCCTTATGTTGGATAGATCTGTGATATCAAACACTTCTATGGAGCTAGCGTTTTGACCCACACCTTCAGCCACATCAACACCTGCAACATATATGCTGGCCTTATTAGGGTTCTCCCACATTTTATAAGCACCATCATCGAATACATGCAAAGGTGGAGCTATATTAGACTTAAGATGTTCATACAGCTTGTCAGAAAGAGTACTCTCACCAACTTCAATAAATTCATTGCCGAACTCTTGATTGAAAGTCTCTTCACTACCAATCTCTCTAATTGTATCTTGCTTCCATTCCTCATCTCTACCAGGTATTTCCCACCAATCAATGCGTTGAGCAGCCCAGCCGTTTTTACCCTCTTTGGCTCCAGAGTATAATTCGTAAAATAAATTCTTTGTACCATTTGGAGTAGAAGCAACGAAGATCTTGGATTGTTTAGAAGAAGAAATAATGGGGTAAACAGATTTCCAGAACTTCTCCACAATGTTATTTGGAATAAATGCTAACTCATCCAGGATTAATACGTTTACTGAATCACCACGGCCAGCATCTGAGCTTGTAGTTGAAATACCAATTGAAGAGTCATTTTCTAATGTAATGGATGTTTTACCATATTCTTTTACACCTGGTTTCAAGTAATTGGGTAACATCTCATAGGCTGTGCGGATACGACGAAAGATGTTGATGGCTGTCTTCTCCTTGTTAGCTACAACAAGTACCCTCTTATCTTTGTTGAAACAAGCAATCCAAAGAGCGTAGATTGTCATTAGAGTCGTTTTCCCCGATTGGCGACTTGCTAGCAGAGATACGAATCTCTCCTCATCCAAGGTCTTTAACACTCTTAATTGACAGGCATGTAATTTAATTAACTGTTTGCCTCTATCCAGATTAATAATATAGAAAAACTCTTGAGCAAAATACAAAATATCATCTCTACTCTTCTCGAGATGGTTCAGCATTTCTGGTGTCCAGTCAAACTGAGTATCAGGTTTGGGGAGATTTTTGTTACCTAAGTAGTAATTTTCCTCGTAGGGCATATAAATATTTAAAGCAAATTATGAAAGATCTATCAGAAGACATAGTTCACTCATTTCCAGGATTTGAGAAACTTCTCGAACCATTTAAGATTACAGGTGACGCAATGGTAAAGAAAGACCTTGTGACACCGCAAGAGGCTCCACATTATTCAGCCAATTCTAAAGCCTCTTATGTTGATGATAAAGACCCAGTAATGGCCAAGGCATACGAACCCTCAAAAGCCACCAAGGTTAATAAAAAGAATAAAAAGGCTAGAAAAAAGCTGAAAGAGAGCATAAATAATTTCAGAAGCAACACTATGAAATCTCAAAAAAACAAATTTGATGAATTGTTCGAAAATGTCATGGGCGAAGAAGACTTAGATATGACGCTAGGTACTGATGGCGCTGGTGACATGGAAATGGACGCTGATTTAAACAGCGGCATGGAAGACATCGGATCTATGGCAGGTGGAAACGGCGATCTAGCCCAAAAGATTGAAGATATTATTACTGCCCTCACTGATCTCAAGGCATCTCTCGGTGCTGGAGATGATGATGAAGGGGAAGAGGATATGGGCGATGAAGGTGAAGAAGGTCTTACTGACGCCGATGAAGGATCAATGGAAGAAGAAGGTATGTATTCTCCAACAGAAGCTATTGTAAGTGAGCCAGAGCCAAGATTGCACAACACTCAACCAGCTGTAAACGCTATGACTGGTAAGAGCAACAAGGTTCACGCTTCAGGTTATAACGCATCAACCGGCAAGGCTGATAGCGGCAAGATTCCAAACATTCAAGCTGACCCTAAGGCTCACAACCCTCAGCCAGCTATTAACGCTATGACTGGCAAAAATAACAAGCCTAACAGCAAACTATCCAAGCCAGGACATGATCTGTTTTCTGTATAACGTTCGCTAAATTACGTTAAAGAGCTGGATACGAAAGTATTCAGCTTTTTTTTGTTTACAGCTACATAACTCATAAATAATTACGTGAATCTCTACGAGAAATATTTTTTCGAGCAAATTGTAAAGGTACAAGACAGTGACAAAACTAGAATACATACTGGTACTGATCCTGATTCCAGATTACATGCTAATCTGGTTCCAAATTACAAAAAGAAAAATCCTAACGATTGTCCAGAGGTAGATAAATTAAAAAAACAAAAAAATGGCATGTTAACTATTTCCAATTTAACAGCTCAAGACATTATTAAAAAATATAATTTGAGAAACTTTATACCTGGAAAAAACTTTAAACAGTTAAGTACAAGTGGCATATACATCGGATACAACCCACAACAGAAATCCTTTTATTTAAAAAAGTAATATGGCCATCGATACAGCATCAATGTTTACGGTAATAGCTGATTGTAATCTCCTTGACAACATGTTTTTGAGTTGTGGGGAGGTGTATCGTGTTTTAGATAAAGATACAAACGGAGGAGAGCGACAGATTACTCAGAACTATTACACTGAGATGATTGGCATGTATGGTCAAAGAATTAATTATTACATTAATGGTACGAATTTAGTAGATGCAGATAATTTATACGGAGAGGCTCCACTAGAAGGATACTCTGTACCTTATTTCTTTGTTATGTACATAGAGGTAAATGATGCATCCCCTCTGTTAAGTAAATATGGCTTAATCTCTGACGATGACATGACTGCCATCGTGACTATAAGTTCTTTTGGTTCAGCACTTTCCGCTCTTTCTGCTTATTATCCATCTGGTATTCCTGAGCCTAAATCTGGAGATTTAATTGAGTTAAATGAGTATGGAACAGATCGCATCAATGGTAGAACTGGAAGAATATTCCAGCTGACTCAACGTCTTGATGAAGATGTTGCTCGCATTAACCCCTTGATGGGCCACTACTTGTGGATATTAAAAGCCAAGCGCTTTGACTTTACTTACGAAGCAAACTCTCCAAGAGAGGGGGCATCTAATCAAGTTATTGATGATACCTTTACAGGTACATTTACTGGAGATAACGTACTCATTGACGGTAACTTAAACCCATTCGAACAAACAACTAACGAAGTATCTAATGATATATTTGATTATGGGGCCTATGGTAATACAGATGATGTTTACGGTGGTTACAGTTAGCGATCACCCTGATAATCCAGCTCCAGCTTAATTGAATTGTAACGCTCGTTAATATACTTTTGCAAGGCAAGGGGCTTTAAAAGGCTGTCAACTTCAGTCTTGGCCACTTTAAGGTCTGAAGCTTTCTGTTCAATAATTTCAATGCCTTCCATCAGAGCCAGCCAACGAGACAGCTTCTCGTTATTGTCGATAATTTCAGTCGGGATAATCTTGGAAATATTCTTCTTCACATGTATATGATACAGGAAAAACATGGGCCTGTCAAGCTTTTTATTCGTCGAAGAGTTCGAAAATTCCGATGGTGTAGGCAGCAAACAGGCAAAAAATTCTGCCTTTATCCTTAGACTTCTCTGGAAAAATTTCGTTGAGGTTGTTCATCATTGATGCTAAAACTGCTTTTTTATACTCTTTCTTTTCAGTATTTTTTTCTTCTTCAAGAATTTCATCAAACACGAGTCGCAAAAGGCTCATTGCATAAGATTGTGGTTCTACTTTGAAAAAATCTGCATTATGAAACTTTGCAAGCTCTACGGCACTTATAAACTCTCTCTTATCCAAACCCTTGCGGCTTAAAAAGTATTGCTTCAGCTGTTCTACAACATGAGTGTAAACAATTTTTGGTTCTTCCATCTTAACAGGTTTAAGACCTGGTTCGCGTTCTTCCATTTTAATCATACAGGTCTAGTAGTAACCGCAGTCTCTATATTTAGGTAAATTGAATTTTCTGATCCACAATGTGGGCAAGTAAAGTTACTTGGCTCAGGTAATTCAATTGGAGCGAACACTTCCTTTTTGCAATTGGCACAAGTTACATCTGTTCCAGATTGTTCAAATTGCATTTCTGTTTCAGATAAACGTTCCACAGTAAACTTATTAAACTTAGACTGTTTATAAGAATTGTAAAAATAAAAGAACAGAAATTGTAAAATAGTAGCAACTACAAAAGACTTTATAAATGGTATTCCGAGGCTGGTTAAAAAGTAGGAAAAACCAGCACTAATAACTGTAGTGAAGAATAAGGAAAGTAACAGCTTGTTAACCATATTAGATTTTATACTGAAGCAGCATTTTATCAACTGTTTTTATTCTTTTCAACACACTGTTTAATAACTTAACAATCTGACTGGCTCTTTCCAATAGCTTAGGGTTTTTTCGAATAACCGGATTACCCATGGATGCTTGGACATTAGACTTTAAATCCATGACCAAGTTATACATTTCTAACGATTTTGTATCAGCATTAATTAGAGGAGCAGGAGACATTTTTGGCGCTCTAATGATGTTGGGGTATTGATTTGTAAAGTAATTTAATAAGTCTTGTAAGGTGTGTGTGGGTGGCTTGAGATCTCGAGCAGCGATGTTGGCATTGTATTTGTTGTAATACATATCCATATCCTCGAATAAAAGTCGTTTCATAACATAAATATTTATAGATATGAAAGCATTTAATCACAGAGTTTTTCATCTGTTAGAACAAGACGAGCCAGAAAATCCGGAATTAAGCGTAAATCCTGACGATATTGGTGATGCAGATGCGTTTGCTTCATCATTGGATGATGGCACAAACCCTCAAGATTTTGATACTAGTTCTCCAACAGGTGCGCCTGCAGTGTCTCCAGAAGAACAAATTAGGGACAAGCAAGTACAGCAATTGGGTCAATGGATTGAGAAATTAACCAGCTTCACAACATATCTAAATGGAGTTGATAATAACTCTATTCAGAAAGTTTTGAATGATGCTGATGAAGGTTCTCTATTCGCTGAAATCGCCAGAGGCGAAAGAAAGAGAATTGCTAGACTCGCTCAGGAAATGTCTGCTTTGACTGAATCTTTCAAGGGCTACATGCTTTCCAGCGACGAAGAATAATTAATAAAACCAAGCTTAACATTACCTTTAAGCTTTCCAAAACTATTATCGAGAATGAATCTTTCTGGAATTTCGGAAAGATTCAATTTTTTTGCAATGTCATTAAAGTCTTTGAATATGGTACCATACTCTTTAGGCCATATAAACACAGTCTCTCCTTGATCCAGCAGAATCTTACTCTTCTTTCTACTAGCATTGTCCAGCCATTGACTATCTAGTACCCACACTCGCTTCATAAGAAACAATCTCTTTAATTGCTGTTCTTGTAAATCAGTAAAGTTCTTTCTGCTGCTCTCTTGAATACCTGCAACAGCCATGCTGTTCTTACTAAAGCACGCGTTAATAGGGCCTTCAAATACGAAGTAATGCTCATTACCTGTATCTATATTATCAATATTAAACAAAGATTTTTGAGCTCCCATTTTACTCAAATACTTTGGAAATGACTTTGTTTTACTGTCTAGAATAGTACGAGTCTGATAGTAAACAATCTTACCTTTATCATAGAACGGAATAACTAAACGATTCTTATGAATACTATCTTTAATGGATATCCAGAAGTCCTTTGGCTTGTTACAGGCCACGTCCAGCTTACGTTCTTTTATGTAATCTAAGGAAGCCTTCACACCTGGTTCATTCTTATAGAATTCCACTTGATGTATATCATTAAGATTAATACTATCTTCAGGCAGAGCGCTAAGCTTAACTTCAGGCTGTTTTTCTTGCTTTGGCTCTTCGTTTACATGGCCATCTGCAAGTACAAAATCTCTTTCAGAAAGTTCTTGAAGTATGTCTTTATCAGACAACTTACACACCTCTTTAACCCAGTTGTATGTCGAAAGACTCAACCCACAATTGTGGCAGCAAATAAAATTCTTTTTGGTAACGAAGTATAAACGTCTCTTCCTACCCCAGGAATTTCCTTCTCTACAAGTAGGGCAACCACCCTCATAAACTTGAGTGTGGCGCTTATACTTTGGATAACCAGCAAACTGTAAAAACTTTTGAATCGCGTAATCGTTAGGAAGCACTCTCATTTGGAGGATTGATAGGATCGCGTGACACGATGCCTCTCTTAAAAAATTCACCAGTAGTAGGGCAGATCCAGATGGCTTCCTTGATGCGATAGTTCGCGTCGGAAGTTTCTCTGATGCGAGGGTTACAATAGTCTCCTGTATAAGGAGATGGGATTTTGACAGGTCTAACAAACGGCATGTTATTCATATCAAATATTTAGTCTCTTTTTCAAATCTTCTATATACTTAGTTAGATTTTTCTTTTTCTCGAAGGTATTAACCCAGATGTTAATGTCTTTTGTAATAGAGTCAAGCTCTAAGTAAGAAATAATATCCTTAAACGACTCTAAATCTAAAGCAGGCTCACTGAGCTGACCCATTTGCTCTTTGTAGCAGATTTCTTCTTCAGGGTAATAACGATAACCGTAATTTAAATCAGACAGCTTCAAATTAGTTTCAACTACTTTTTGCTGCTCTTCTGTAAGAATTGATACACCGCTTTCTGCAACCTTCTTGGCCTTTACTTTACCATAACCTTCTACCCCTTTAACGTTATCAGAAATATCACCCATAATACACTTGTACAGCAAATAATGTTCTTTAGCTACTCCAGCTTCTTGAGCAAAATTAGAAAGATTAATTTCCTTTTTGCCTGTAGGAAAAAAGATTTTAGTTTGTTCATTAACTAGTTGCCACATGTCTTTATCAGTAGAGACAACTATTTTTTCACCGTCCAGTGTATGACACAGCCATGCAATTACATCATCTGCCTCCATGACATTAGGGTAAATATTCTTAATGTTCAGATTGGAAAGCATCTGTTGAATAAGGTCATCGTAATTATGAACACCCTCAAATGGGGTATAATTACGATTTCCTTTATATTGAACAGCAGCCATTTCTTTCCTGAAGTTGGAAGATGGCCATGTTAGCTTTTTATCCCAGGCTGCAAAAATACGGTCAGGCTCGTACTGCTTTGTATAAGATTTTACACAATTAAGAAAGAAATAAACCCCACCTACATTTTCCCCTCTACTATTCGTCAGAGTCTTGTTCTTCGACAGCCAAAACGTCCGATAAAGTAGATTGTTGCAATCTAGGATTAGTGTTTTCATTTTTTAGGTAGACACTTTTGCAGTCTATATAGATATTATACGGTAGTCTCTCAACGAAGTCAACTATTTTCTCGCTCACACCTGATAGAAGTTTGTCTTTTGGAACCTCAAAAACTTTTTCGTTGTCTTCGCTTGGTGTAAGATTAAACATGACATAATTGCCATTATTCTCACTAACAATTACAAAATAATCTCCTTTATGCTTGCCTCCATTAACGAAGTAAAGCATACCCTCATAGTCATTACCATATGACTTGCCTCTATATAAATTCTTAAGTTTGTTAAGCATTGTCCCTCAAAGATACGATGCTCTTAATAATAGCTTCTTCTTCTGTTTGAAATTCAAACCCAAAATTCTTTAGCTTAGAACAGTCCATGATGCAATTTGAACGATTAGCCTTAATTGGCAACTCATCATAGCTGATGAACTTCCAGTTAGGGTTATCATAATTATGCTTGCGATAAATCTCAACAATCTGATCAGTTCTAAGAGGGTTTGGGTTACAGATGTTGAGAGTGTACTTAGGTAATCTCTCCCCATTAGTCTCCAGAAGTTTTCTCAATATTTCTACAAAACCAGGGATGTGAGTCTTTGAATTAACTTCGTTAAGAAGATTATCATACTTACGAATCTTCAATAGATAGTTGCGATCTGTATGTTCTCCGCAAAACGGCATTCTGATACGAAACGTTTTAATGTTGCTAAATTGAGACAAAGCTAATTCAGCAGCATGCTTTGTCTTAGAATAGAAAGAGCTCTTGTCGCTAAAAGCACCGAAATCAGGGATGTGAGTTTCACTGTACGGGAATTCATAACCTGAATAGATGCAACCAGAAGAAATATGATAAAAGCTGGCTCTATACTCTTCACAAAGCCTGGCCATTAAGATAGGCAACTGTACGTTAAGCTTATACGTTTCTTCTTTGTTAAGCTCACAGGCATCTACGTTGGGTCGGCCAGTAAAGCCTACACAGTTAACAACAAAGTCAGGCTCACAGGCCTCGAAAAACTCTCTTAAAGCTCTTTCGTTAGTATAATCAATCTTTTTTCGATCAATTAAGAAAGATTCAAGTTTGTATGATTTTTGAAGCTCTTTAAATAGGTTTGAGCCAACGTAACCTCCGCCGAAAATCGCTACACCAGGTGTACTCATAGTGTAATTATATATTACATTCTTTTGGTGTTCAAGTCTTGACCAGTAATAACTTTTGCGATTAGAGTCTTTAGAGCATCAGCATCTTTTTGAGTCCTGTTGCTGCTTATAACAAATGGTATATTGTCAAGATCATAACCTATAACAATGTAATTTGAGAGGACTTGACCTAAAAAATCCACAGTCATTTTGTAGTTTTTAAGACCAATAGTCTCTACATCTTCGGGTAAAGAAGACTCTAAGTTTTTTTGTAATTTTTTTCTTGATGCTTCATCCATAGCCCAGTAATTCCTTTTTCATTTAAGAAGTTTAAAACAACCTCGAAACTGTCAGTATTTATACCGAAGTTTTTTGGGAACCTTAAACCACCATCATTAAGTTCGAAGTAAAAATCTCCATAGTTTTGTTTATTTAAAACTAGAGTTACCCATATGGCTTCATTTTCTGGATTTACTAATATAGTCCACTTGCGTGGGTCATACAGCTTGTAACCATTAAAAATTCTACAGGCTGTAAACCCAGAGTCTCGTAACCTCTTTATAAAATAACCTTGAGTTGTTATTCTGTTCTTAGGTTTCTGCCAATCCTGATGCGACATATAGGAGTTCAATGTTATTATTATTTAGCTCAAAAATCAAAACTCCAAGGTTAGTATTAATTTTTGTTGCAACATTTCCAAAACGATTGCAGGACACAATGCGAATAATCTCAAAGCTCAGAGCCAAAGGATTATCAATCTCAGAACCAGAGAACGCTGGAGACAACACAATTTCAATAGAGTCCACATTAGACTTGTTCTTGTCAGTCAACTCACTATAAACCCTTCCTTCACCCGTTCTAATGTACAGCTTATCAGTCTCTGAGGCAAAGGTGGAGCTCTTAATTAAAGATTGCAAGTCTTGACCAGCAATATCAAAACTAGTATCATACTTTAATGCCCTTACCTTTTCAATGTTGATGGCAGGGGTTGATAAAATACCGTCTTCTAGAAGATGATACTTAAACTTAATACCCTTCTCATTGTAACTAATGTTATTAGAGTTGACCTTAAGCGTCACATAATCCTCTCTAATACAATCAAGAACCTTGATGAGCTTATTAATATCTGGAATATTGAGTCTATTCTCTTCAGAAAAACTATCCTCAAACTTCCAAACAGCATTTAAAATAACTGATGCATCTGGAGTAGCTACTAGCGCTGTAAGCTTATCACCCTGCAGGTGTAAAGAGCATGAGTTATTAATTCGAGACAAGGGAGTCAGAAACTTGTCTACAAATTCATTCTTGTTGTGAATCGGTATAGTCATCTTTGAACGTAATTTTAATATCTTTCATTTTCTTTTGCAACAGCTTTTCTAAGCTCTTATCGAGGGTTAATTGCAGACGTTCTTGACCACCGACACAAGCTTCAAGCAAACGCTCAACTCTTAGTAACTTCTCTGTTAACAAGGAGATTTGAGCTTCAGAAATTGTTGAAATTGGAGCCTGATACTGAGGCTGCATCATTTGCTGCGGCTGAGGTTGCATCATTTGTTGAGGGGGTTGTTGCCTTACTTGTTGAGGGGGTTGTTGCAACATTTGTTGAGGGGCTGGAGAGGTCGCGCGTTGGCGGTTGTTTGGGTTTGCGGATGCAGGAGGAGCTCCATTAGCCTGCACCCTAGATAAAAAATTTTGGCGAATAAGTTCTTGAGGGTCATATTGTAAACCTTTCATGTTCGGACTGGATCCTAAAGCCAACTTATCAATAGCCTTAAGCTCGCTCGCAGCCTGGCCTGCCAAGTGAGCTATCGCGTAAATGGCTTCTTGATCAAATGGTTCATCCTGGTCGTTACTCATATATGTATTTTATGAAAAATAAAACAGATAGCCACAAAAAAACGGCAGAGCCTTTGCAGCTCTGCCGTCATATTAACTAATTAGTTTAACTCAAACCCTTGAGCAACTCAGCCACCTTAGCATCATCCAAATCATCTGAATCGTCATCAGTTACCTCAGCCTCCACAGGCTTAGGCAAAGTACGAACAGCAGACTTCTTAGACTCCACGAACGGGCTATCATCAGAAGCAGCCTCACCTTTAGCAGCAAGAGAAACCTGAGCTGGAGTTTCGCACAAGAAATGCTTCTCGAAAGCAGCCTTGAGATCATCGTAAGACTGAACACGGAATACAGTATCTACAGCATGTATTGAGTTGTAAATTGCCTCAATCTTCTTATTATCACTCCCAAGAGCTGGCACTTCACCAGGAGAAGAGAAACGAGAAGATACAAACGTCGGAAAGTCGCCTTGCTTCTCAGCCTTGATCTTGAACGAGCAACCAGCTCCACTCAAGTCGAAGATGCGAGAACCAAACTGATCAGCATCTTCACCATTCATGGCCTCATCGATGATCTTCTGAATCTGACGGCCATAGCGAAGCATCTTCACCTTGCCGTTATTTTCAGGTTCATTAGTATCGTTGATAACATACACGTTGACCAACCAATTCTCACGGCGCAACAGCTTCTCAGCCTTGGCCTTATCTTCAGCAGAACCATGCTTCAAGCACTTCAAACGGCCTTCAGCGATCGGATCCCGTTCATTCCAAGTAGAAGGAGAGATGAACTGAACATACTCACCAGTAGCATAAGACTCCCAACCGAAGTTGTAATAATGGAAGAAGGTCTTCTTAGGGTCTTGAATATTAGGAATAAGCCTCACAGTATAAGTATGACCTGGAGGGGTGCGAAGAATATCACGAAGCCCGGTCTTTGCCTTGGACTTGTTCAACTCTTCCTTAATCGACTCAAACATTGATTTATTAAATGAACTCATATTTCGTTTTTATTATAGTTTCTGTTTTTGTTTTTTTCTAGCTTTTTGTTTCTATTATTTTCAGACCTGATCTACAGATCTGTTTGCACTTCTCAGACATTACAAATTTGCGTCTAAGTTGTGCGAAATCATTATACAGGCTTCCAAAGATGAACTCCAGCAAATCCGCAGGAATCTGAAAGAATTTATTTTCGAAGTCTTCAAAGGCGAATAACGCATAAACGTTAATGTCCCTATGTTTTAAATGAACAGCAAAGGCAGGCAAAAGGGAATTCTCCTCTTTAATGCCCAAATATTCTTTTACAGAACAGTCTTTGCTCTTACAGTATTTATAGATAAACATCAGAGATTCTCTACACTTTTTCAAGTTTTCTTCTGAGTCTGCATCTACGCTTTCTTTCTTTTTCATGTGCATGGTGTACACAGAGCGAGCTTTTTGGCTCAAATAAAACTGAAGATCGTAGTACGTATTCTCATCGTTTACATAGATGGAATACGGAGCTAAAAAGTAATCATTAATATCGATGTTCGGGAACCGCTCAAAAAAATAAGCTAGTTTTTTAATCGCAGGAAACTTTTCGTCTTGTTCGAAGTCTTCGAAATCCTGACGTAGTTTAAACGGCTTGTTTTGCTTTTTTCGTGATATGGCTAGAAAAGTATTATATATTCTCTTTTCTGTAGACGTTATCATAGTGCTTTTTTAAGAATCGTTTTATATATTTAGACTTGTAAATGTTTGGATCACATTCTAAAAAGAATCTAATACACTCGAAATCATTTTCAAAGCTGCAAAGATTCTTAAAAAGTCTGATTAGTTTTTTCTCTTGTAGTAGTATAATGAGAATGTTAGCATAGTTCAATCGTTTATTTTTAAGTAAGCAAACAAAAGAGCATGCTTTGTAAAAATTGTTTCTGGTCTCGACTGAACATATGCTGTCGTATGGTTGAATCATATTTGGCTCTTGTGGCGCTTTAAAAGCTTTGTAAACTCTACAAACTTATCTGTCAGGTTACCACTAGAGGCATATTCATACCCATCACCGTCACAGAGAGTTTTAGCAAGTTTATTTACCTTAACATCACAAACTTTGCTACGTCTAAAATATACCTTGCCAGCCTCAAGGCTAACGACAGCTACCACCTCAGCATTATGCTCATTAAAAATAAAGTCTGATACTTCTTGAAAACAACCTTCAGCAAACGTTGCGAAGAAACTATACTTCTTGTTCTTAACTGGAATCATGGTATGATACAAGGCAAGAGAGTCAATAATAGTCTCGCACTTCTTTTGAAAGTATTCAATCTGTCTCAACTGATAGTCATTGAATTGAAAGAAACCTTTCCGGAAGTCTTGATAGAAGTTAAACACTCTCTCAAATGACTTAGAGTTCCAATACAACGTCTCCAGTTGCTTAGATTGCTTGAGGGTATATGTCCTGCTTACAGCATCATCAATTAACAAGACTAACAGCTTTTGATGTTCTGTTGGTCTGATGTCGGGGTATAACTTCTTAAAGATGTTAAAGGCCAGTCTAGTAGATGAACCATCAATCTTAGTGAGAGTTGTAGCCAGCTTAAATTTATACTCCAGCTCCACCATCTTTTTATGAGCTGTAATAATAACTACGTTCTTACAGTCAAGAAAGTTTTCAAATCCAGAAACATCTAGACCAATCACAGTAATTCGTTTAAAGTCAGGCAAGGAATATCGATCAAAGAATCCCTTGACCATGCTCTCAGCTTTCTTTTGGGTTACAAAAAATACTTCAGGCGCATCTTTATGGAACCAGCTGTAAGCTGTGTAACAGCCAGCTCCGTCTAAATCTTGGTTAATAATTAGCAGTTCGTTTTTCATGTCATTTCTTCAGATAATGCTTTGAGAGCTTCTGAGGTATTTACAATTTCTTCATCTGCGTTCAATGTATTATCCTCTTCAAGAGTTAGCGTTGGATAATTAATTTTCATATTAATTGTACCGAAGTTAGGCCCATATCGATTCTTTAACAAACTCATCTTAATAACACCTAACTCTCTATCTTCATCTAACTGCCACAGACCAATCACAACGTCAGCTGTCGCAGCAGTTCCAATACTCTCGCTAATAGATTCAAGTCCAGGATTTTCTTGATTATAACCACTACGGTTCAACTGAGTAGCAGTAATAATTGGACATTTAAAAACATAACTCATGGCGCGAACTTGCTCTGAAGTAAACTTAACTCGCTCATAAGAGTTATCTCCCTTCGGGGCATTAAGTAGATTCAAATAGTCAATAACAATAGCATCAAACTTATACCCAGACTGTTGAAGCTTTTTAATAAACGCTGTTATCTGAGCTGGAGACACAGTATTAGGCGGGAACTCCTTAACCAACAATCGAGAGCTCGGCAA
>Ga0315287_10003808_pt1 | contig 14600 bp, 11 predicted proteins | sample YL17G11_0_MG_FD_205037 | JGI IMG/M metagenome (GOLD analysis project Ga0315287, IMG submission 205037) | Sediment microbial communities from Yellowstone Lake, YNP, Wyoming, USA - YL17G11_0 | ecosystem: Environmental > Aquatic > Freshwater > Lake > Sediment | place: USA: Wyoming | collected... | reverse complement strand
GCTCGCCGGGGAAGCCCTGGTCCCCGTCCACGCTCACCAGCTCCAGCGTGACCCCCTCGCCGGTGCGGTCGACCACGGTCCAGTCACGACGGCTGAAGCCGATCGGTCCGCCGTGCAGGCAGTTCGGCCCCTCGTTGCGCTCGACGTCGTGCTCCACACCATCGAGGGTGAAGTGACCCCCCGCGATGCGGTTGGCGAAGCGGCCGGCGATCGCACCGAGGTGGGGGTTGAGCTCACGTCGACGGAAATCCTCGGCGGCCGGCAAGGACACCACGAGGTTGGTCCCGACCCCGGCGTCGTCGACGACCACGACATCGGCGAGGGTGGCGCCGAACGCCAGGACGGTGGCGGAGACCGACCCGTCGGCCGAGCCGATCCGCACGGCGTCCGGCGCCGCCCCGATCACCAGCGGTCGCCGGTCACGAGAGGGTCCAGGTGAACCGGTGCCGACCGGGGCCGACCCGGTACCGCTCCAGGGTGTCGGGCCCACAGGCGGCCGAACCGAGACCCCGGTGGGCGACGTCCAGGTGGATGTGGGTCTCGGCATCGGCGCGGAGGTCCTCGGAGTGGCTCACCGCCGTGAGCTGGACGTCATCGTGGTGCAACGCGCTGAACGCCAGTGGACGGTCGCCTGAGATCGTGATGCGATCGCGGTGGCGGCTGAGCGAGAACCAGTCGGTCATCAGGTGCAGGCCGTGTTCCTGGGGAACGACGTAGTCCACGTACTGATCGCCCACCGTCGAGGACCAACGCCCGGAGCGCGCCGCCGCCCGTCGGTCCGGGTAGGAGTCGCCCGGCCCGAGACCGGCCCACTCGAGCTGATCGAAGCCCGCGGGAAGCGTGAACGCCACGCCGACGCGGGGCAGATCCGCCCAGTCGTCGGGGACGTCGATCTGCTCGTCGATGACGATGGCGCCGCCATCGACGACGCGGAGGCGTTGGCGGTGCACGGCCACCGCGGCGTCGGGACCCGCCTCGGGGGGCGCCCAGTGCGTCGTCCGGGTCAGCGTCGCCGACCTCGCCGTGCACACCTCGTCGCGGACCGCCAGCCGGTCGAGGCCCCAGGCCAGCCACCGGCCGCGCACCCCGACGCCCGACATCCACCCCTGGGCGATGCCGTCGTTGTCGGTCGGTGGGCGCCACAAGGACAACTCGGGCCAACCGACGGTGGCGCCGGCGACGACCAGGCCGAGGTCCGGGTCGAGCGCCACCACCGGCCCGCTCCCCCGCCGGCCGGGAGGCGGCGGCCGGCGAGTGGCCCCCGATGGTCCGCCGAGGGCGACCTGGACGATGGCCGCCGTCCATGCCCGGGGCGCCCACGGCGGGCGCGTCCGCGGCGTGAAGGTGAGTGTGAGGTGACGGCGGGTCCCCGCGTGTCCGCCGTCGGCGTGGTCACGGACCACGGCGGGCAACGGCACGGGCCGCTCTGCGCCCGGCCCGATGCTCGGGAGCTCCAGCGTGCCTCGGGCCGCCCGCCGCCCGTCCTCGAGGAGCTCCCACGTGCAGCGGAGATCGGACAGATCGGTGAACCAGCGCCGGTTGCGCACCACGACGCCGGCGCCCGACGCGACGACTGCCACCGGCTGGGCCAACGCTGCGTACTCGGCGAGCAGGGGGTGCGGCACCCGTTCGCTGGACACCAGCCCGTCACAGCAGAAGTTGGCGTCGTGCACCGGCTCGCCGAAGTCGCCCCCGTAGTGCAGGCGGCCGTCACGGCGGAGGGCGTGGTCGCACCACTCCCAGATGAACCCGCCCTGGAGGCCCGCCTCGGCATCGAACACCGCGAAGTAGTCGGACAGACCGCCCGAGTTGCCCATGGCATGGGCGTACTCGCACATGATCAGCGGTCGCCGGTCGTCACGGCCCGATCGGGCCCACTCGACGAGGGCGTCGACCGACGGGTACATCGGGCACACCACATCGGTCACCGGGGCGACGGCGTGCAGGTCGTGCATGAGCGGGCCCTCGTAGTGCAGCGGCCGGCTGGGATCGACGCGCCGGACCCACGCCGCCGCCGCGTCGTGGGCGGCGCCGTAGCCGCTCTCGTTGCCGAGCGACCAGGCGATCACGCAGGCGTGGTTGCGGTCCCGCTGCACCATCCGGGCCACCCGCTCGACCATCGCCGTGGTGTATCGGGGATCGTGGCAGAGGCTGGCCTGGCGGGCGTGGGACTCGATGTCGGCCTCGTCGACGACGTACAGGCCGAGCTCGTCGCACAGGTCGTAGAACTGCGGCGAATCCGGGTAGTGGGCGCAGCGCACCGCGTTCACGTGGTGCTGCTTCATCAGCTCGAGGTCCCGGCGCATGTGGGCCTCGTCGACCGTCCGGCCGGTGTCCGGGTGGAGCTCGTGGCGGTTCACGCCGATGATCCGCACCGGCCGGCCGTTGATCCGGAGCTCGTTCTGTCCGACCTCGACCGAGCGGAACCCGACCCGTTGCGTCCGGACCTCGGCCACCGATCCGTCCGGCCGTCGCAGTGTCACCACGGCCCGGTTCAGGACGGGGCGTTCGTGGTTCCACGGCTCGACGCCGGGCACCTCGATCCGCGCCGTGGCGACCGGGCCCTCCCAGCACATGCCGGCGAGCAGCTCGGTGAGGGGGTGGCCGTGCTCGAAGACCGGCACCTCGATCCCGTCGACGCCGCCCAGGCGTCGGTGTCCGCGCAGCGTCTCGACGGACACGTCGACGGTCCATCCCGGTTCCGGGGCCGCCGTGGCAGCGCCCGCCCACCGGAGCGCGACGGCGACGTCGAGGGTGCCCGTCCCGTCGGGGTCGAGCCCGGGCACCAGTGCCACATCGTGCAGGGAGACGTCGCCGACGGAGATGAGCTCGACGCTGCGATGCAGTCCCGGCATCCACCACTGGTCCTGGTCCTCGAGCCAGGACCCGTCGGACCACTGCGCGACGGCGATGCACAGCTCATTGCGTCCGACCTCGACCACGTCGGTCACGTCGTAGGTGGAAGCGAGCCGGGAGTCCTTGCCGAAGCCGACGAATCGACCGTTGATCCACACCCAGCCGACGCTGTCGGCGGAACCGACGCGCAGCAGGACGCGCCGGCCCCCCGCCGTCCACGACGGCGCCAGGTCGAAACTCCGCCGGTGCACTCCGGTGGGGTTCTCCGCCGGCACCGAGGGCGGCTCCTCCGCGAAGGGCATCACGACGTTGGTGTAGGCGGGCGCTCCGTGGCCCTGCATCACCCAGGTGCCCGGCACCCGCAGATCCGACCATGCCCGACCCGAGGTCGAGCCGGTGATGACGCGGGCATCCACGTCGTCGGGTGAGTCGAGGAGCCGGAACCGCCAGTCACCGTCGAGCGAGCGGACATGGGGCGACGTGCCACGCCGAGCCGCTGACACGTCGGGGTACGGCGCGAGCTCCGGTGACGAGGCCAGCCGGCCGAGACCGCCGATCTCGGGGGTGAGCCACGCCGTCGACGCAGGGCAGATCGAGCGCGCGCCCATCAGGCGGCCCTCACCACTCGACGAACACGTTCTCGACCCCGCGGACGAAGGCGCCGGGGATCCGCCGGGGCGCGGTCCCCGCCTGGATGCGCCAGGTCGGGATGCGTGAGACGAGCTCCTCGAACATGACCTTGAGCTCGAGGCGGGCGAGGCTCGAGCCGAGGCAGAAGTGGGTGCCGAAGCCGAACGCGACGTGGTGGTTGGAGGCCCGACCGACGTCGTAGGTGTCGGGGGCGTCGAACACCTCGGGGTCCCGGTTGGCGGAGCTGTACATCAGCAGCAGCCGGTCACCGGCACACAGCTGCCGGTCGTGCATCTCGTGGTCCTCGGTGACGACGCGCGCCATGTTGAGGATCGGGGTCACCCACCGGATGAACTCCTCGACCGCCGTGCCGGCGATCATCGACGGCTCCGCGACCAGACGGGCAAGTTGGTCGGGCCGCTCGGCGAGGTCCCACATCGTCGTGGCGATCACCGTGCGGGTCGTCTCGGCGCCGCCGTCGACCAGCAGCAGGCACTCCGAGATGATCTCGTCGTCGCTGAGCGGGACGCCGTCGATCTCGGTGTTGCACCACACCGACACCATGTCGTCCCGGGGATCGGCGCGCCGGGCGGCGATGAGCTCGCTGCAGGCGATCGCGAAGTCGAACGCCGCGGTCATCCCCACGTCGGTCAGGTAGCGAGGTCCCCCACCGAGGGGGATCGTCTCCTCCGACCACCGCATCACCTCGCGCCAACGGTCCTGGCCGAAGCCCAGGTAGCGGGCGATCATCATGGCCGGCAACGGCGCCGCCAGGCTCTGCACGACGTCGCATCCGCCGTCGTCGATCACCGCGTCGATGAGCGCCGTGACCTCGGCGCGGATCAAGGCCTCGTGATCGGCCACGGCGCGGGGCGTGAACCGTCGGGCCACGACACGTCGCTGCGCCTGGTGGCGCGGGTCGTCGTGGCTGATCATCGACAGGTCGTCGTGGCCGTCGGGTGGCAGCGGGCGGTACGAGTTCCGGCTGGAGTACCGGGTGGTGCGCTTCTCGACCTCGACGATGTCGCGGTACCGCGAGATCCCCCACAGCCCGTTGATGTCGTCGCGGTAGGCCGGTGCCTGCTCGCGGAGCCACCGGTAGGTCGATGACGGATCGGCGGCGTACAGGTGGCCGTTGAGGAGATCGATCTGCGGGAGTGCGAGCGTGGGTTCGACCGGCGCCGTCATGGGCGAGTGTCTACCGGACCGCGACCAGGTCGTCGACCACGTCGAAGAGCCGGTGACGATCTGCGGCGCCGGTCGCGGTGGACGGAAGTCGGGCGACGCCGCGCTGCCGGCGGTCGAACCACAGTGCGCCGTTGTGGACCAGCGGTTCAGGGGCCACGCACAGCCACGCTGCGGTGTCGGTGCCCTGCTCCGTGCTCCGAAGGACCCGATCGAGGACGCGGTGGAACCTGGGCAGCGATTCGATCACACCCGGGGTGTCGGCCCAGCCGGGGTGCACCGCGGCGGAGAAGATCGACGGCGAACGCTGCGCCCACTCGGCGACCAGGTCGCACTGCGCCCGCTTGGCGCGCGCGTATGCGACGGAGCCGCGGTACTCACCGTCGCGGTACTGCAGGTCATCGAGGTGCAGCGCCTGGGTGTACATCCCGCCGGAGGTCATCCAGACCACACGCCCACCGCCGAGTGTCATCTGAAGCAGCGACGTCAGCAGGTGTGGCCCGGCGACCATGGTGGCGAACGTCGATTCCAGCCCGTCGGCGCTCTCCTCGCGCCGGTCGATCATCGCGCCGGCGTTGTGCACGAGGGCGTCGATCCGTCGGCCACCGGCGCCGAGACGGGTGGCCAGATCCCGCACCGCGGCGAGATCGCCGACGTCGGCCAACTCGATGTCGACCTCCGCCGCCGGCACCCGTCCGATGATGTCGGCACGCACCTGCTCGGCGCGCGCCGCGTTCCGGCCGACGAGGACCAACCCGGCGCCGAGCCCGGCCAGGGTGCCGGCCAGGGTTGCGCCCAGGCCCGAGGTCGCGCCGGTGACCACGACCGTGCGTCCGACCGCGCTCCAGCTGTCCAGCGCCGGCCAGTCCCACAGCGCCCGCCGGATCCGGTAGCCCGGCTCGGTGTAAGCGATCGGGACGACCGCTTCGAGGGCGCTGTCCACGATCGATCGCAGCATGGCGAAAAGGCTCCTGGTTCGGGCTGGTGGGCGGGTTCGGGCCGGTGGGCGTCGGGAAGTGGAGTCAGAAGGTGGCGTCGACCGTGGCGTTGACGCCCCCGTCGACACCCTCGATGCGTGAGACCAACAGCTCGACGGTCTCGTCGGTGCCCGGCCGGGCCGGCAGCTGGTGGCGCGCCGGAAGTCGGATCCGCAGCGGGGCCAGGCCGGCCGCGCCTCCCAGGACCCGGTTGAACTGGTTGACCAGGGGCGGCACGAACGGCAACTCGACCCACGCCTCGCGGACGGAGATCTCGACGTGGTCGCCGACCAGGCGCGGAGCCAGGGTGTAGCGCAGGCCCGACCGGAGGTCCGGCACGAGGCTGGAGCCGACGAGCCGTCGGTTGCGCACTCGACCGCCGATCCCACGCCGGTCCGACACGAACTCGACGTCGAAGGGCAGCTCCACGCCGAGCATCAACCCGCCGACGACGGTGAGGACCTCGGCCAGCGCACCGTCCGCCACCCCCAACCCGAGCCCGGAGACGCCGCAGTCCGCCGGGGACGCGTGACCCTCGAGGCCCGCGATCGAGGGCAGCCCGATCACCATCTGGCCGTCCAGGACCCGCACGTCGGCAGGCGACGCCTCGACGCCCGCCAACCCGAAGGCCGCCGAGGTCTCGGCGTCGAGGTCGAGCCCCAGCATCCCCATGTGGTGGGCCAGACCTTCGAACAGCTCCCCGCCGATCGTGGCGAACAGCATCTGGCCGACAGCGGCGGCGGTGTCGACATCGGTGTCCGCTCCTTCGAACCCCTCGAACACCATGCCGACGAGCTCGGAGCCCGGGAGGTCGAGGACGGCGCGGAACGTCCCGTCCTCGCGCAGCTCGATCACCGGCGCGACCAGCACCTCGCCCCGGACGATCGCCCGTCCCGGCATCGACGGCATGGCGCTGTCGCCGAGGATCTCGATGGATCCGGCCGCTCGGATGGATGCCTTGAGGCGCCCGGGATGACCCTCGAGCATCTCGAAGCTGACGCCGACGATGGTCATCCCCATGGCCAGCTCGATCTCGCCGAGCATCGGCATCGGGAACGTCTCCCGGAACACCGGCACCTCGACCCCGTCTCCGATGCCGGTGGCAGCGAGCTGGTTCAGGAAGCCCTCCGACACCGTCAGCGACAGCGCCCACGGCCCATCGGTGCCGGAGCGGTGCCGGCGGCTCGGCTCCGCACGCCGAGCGTCACGGGCGGGTGGGGTGGGCGGCGTTGCCGGGCTGTCGGGCGTTGGCATGCGCGAGTTCTAGCGGAGAAAACCGACTGCGTTCCAAGAGGGGTGGACCAGCTTGGCGATGGCGCGGTGCTCGAGCTGGCGGATCCGCTCCCGCGACAGCCCGATGCGCTGCGAGACATCACTGACCGCGGTGGGCTCCTCGCCTCCGAATCCGAACCGCATCCGGATGATCTCGCGCTCCCGATCGTCGAGCACGGCGAACATCCGCTCGGTCTCGGCGTCGGAGAGCCGGTTGGCGAACGACTCGACCTCCGCCTGGCCGCGCGGATCGGCGACGAGGTCGCCGAGCTCACCGTCACCGTCGGGGCCGGTGGCGATCTGGAGCGACACCACGTCCGCGGCGGCGAGCAGGTCACGGACCCGATCGACGGGGATCCCGGAACCGTCAGCGAGGTCCTCGAGCGACGGCGCGTGGCCGGCGACCTGTTCGAACGACGCGGTCATCTCGCGGAGGCGGAGCAGCTCGTCGTTGGCCCGTGACGGCAGCTTCATCGAGGCACGCGACCCGGCGATGCCGCGGGCGACGAACTGGCGGATCCACCACACCGCGTACGTGGAGAACCGGAAGCCCTTCTCGTGATCGAACTTCTGCACCGCCCGGAGCAGGCCCAGGTTGCCCTCCTGGATCAGGTCGAGGAGTGGCACCCCGGAGGCCTGGTAGCGCTTGGCCACCGACACGACGAGCCGGAGGTTGGCGTTCACGAACAGCTCCGAGGCCCGTCGTCCGTCGGCGACGGTCGCCTGCAGCTGACGGCGCTGCGCGGCCGGCAACCGGGCTCCGGAGATCCTGCCGGGTTCGATGGCGCCATCGGCGATCCGGGCGGCGTCGAGGTCGGTGGCGTCGAGCTCGTCCCGGGCGCGGCGACCGGCGGCGATGCGAGCGGCGAGCTCCCGTTCGCCGGCGGGCGTCAGGAGCGCGTGCTGGCCGATCTCGTCGAGGTACCGGGCGACCGAATCGTCACCGCCGCGGGTGTTGCGTTGAAGTTGCGCCACCGTCATGTTGATCACCGTCTCTCTGGAGCGACCTTGCAGGAAGTTCGTCGCCGACCGCTCCGTGGATGCACCGGTGACCGATGTCACGAGGCTCACCGTTGCGCCACCTCCCGCTCCGCGGTGCCCGTGGCACTGCCGATGAGGACGGATCGGCTCTGGTCGGGTGGAACACGCCAGGGAGTGGATTCATGCCCGTTCCACGATCACCGCGCCCTTCGGTAGGGTCGTCCGGTCCGCCCAGCCCTCCCCGGGAAGCTCCATGCGAACGATGAACGTCAGGAAGGTCAGGAAGGTCACGGTGCGCAAGCGAACGCTGATCCCGATCCCGGGCATCGTCGCCGCCTTCGCAGTGGTCCTCGCCGCATGCGGCGAGGACGCGGCCACGACCGTCGCGGGCCCCGGTACCGCCACCGCCACCGCCACCGAGCCAACCGTGACCATCGGCATCCAGGACCCGGGTGAGGGCGAGGTGCTCGCCAACGTGTACGGCGAGGTCCTCTCCGCCAACGGATACACCGTGCGATACGACGAGCTCGGCGCCCGCAACGCCGTGTTCAGCTCCTTCGCGGCCGACGACGGCATCGATCTCACCGCCGAGTACGCCGGCTCCGCACTCGGGTACCTCCTCGTGGACGCCGGCACGCCCACCGGAGCCGCCGGACCCGATTCCAAGGCGAACGCCGATGCGCTTCGGACGCTGCTGCAGGCCAGGAAGCTCACCGCCTTCACCGCGAGCAGCGCCGTCCACACGAGCTCCCTCGTGGTGACCAAGGAACTGGCCACGGCGAAGGGCCTCGGCAGGATCAGCGATCTCACGCCCGACCTCCGCCTGGGCGGGCCGCCGGACTGCACCACCGACCCGCTCTGCATCCAGGGCATCACGGCCACCTACGGCATCGACCTGTCGGCCCGCTTCGTCCCGCTCGACGGCGGCGGTCCACGGACCAAGGCGGCGCTGGGCGGCGGCGAGATCGACGTGGCGGTGATCGCCAACACCGATTCGTCGCTGGCGACGAAGCCGTGGATCGCCCTCCAGGACGACAGGCAGCTGTTCCCCGCCGACGCCGTCATCCCCGTGCTGACACAGGAGCTCGCCGAAGCCGGTGGCGAGGAGCTCGAGAGCCTCATCGACGGCGTCTCGGCCAAGCTGACGACCGAGGAGCTGATCGGTATGAACGCGTCCTTCGACGTCGACCACCAGGACGCCCAGGACATCGCCAGGACGTTCCTCACCCACGCCGGGCTGCTGTGATCGTCGACCTGTTGGCCGACCAGCGGATCGTCGAGATCGGCACCAGGGAGCATGGGCCGATCTCCCTCGCCGTCACCGAGCGGGGCGAGGGGACGCCCGTGGTCTTCTGCCACGGGTTCCCGGAGCTCGGGTACTCGTGGCGCCATCAACTCGACGCGGTGAGCGCCGCGGGGTACCGGGGGATCGCCCCCGACCAGCGTGGCTACGGGGCCTCCAGCGCGCCGGAACCGGTCGACGCCTACGGTCTCACCGAACTCTGTGGAGATCTCGACGCACTGTGCGAGACGCTCGGCATCGACCAGGCGGTCTTCGTCGGCCACGACTGGGGCGGGTTCGTGGCATGGGGCATGCCGGTGCTCCACCCGCAACGGTGTCTGGGCGTGGTCGGCGTCTGCAGCCCGTACGTCCCGTTCCCGACCACCGACGTGCTCCGCATGCTCGTCGGCGGTCGCGATGAGGCCATGTACATGCTGTGGTTCCAGGAGCCCGGCGTCGCCGAGGCGGTCATGGACCCACAGTCGTCGCTGCTGTTCGAGCGCCTGACCCGCACCGGGGTGCCTCCCGAGCAGATCGGGGCGAACGCGCTCGTGGACGGTCAGTTCGACATGAACCCGTTCCGCCGGCTCGGGTCGCTCGTGACGCTCGGCGAACCGGTCTGCGCGCCCGAGGACCTCGCCGTGTACCAGCGGATCTTCGCCGAGACCGGGTTCCGCGGCGGCATCAACTGGTACCGCAACATCGATCGCAACCACATCGAGCACCCCGACGTGGGCGTCCAGCCGATCGACCTGCCGGCGCTGATGATCACCGCCGAATGGGATCCCGCCCTCAGCCCCGCCCTGTCGCTGGGCATGGAGGACCGCTGCGCAGACCTCGAACGGGTGATGATCGAACGCGCCGGTCACTGGGTCCAGCAGGAGTACCCCGACGAGGTCAACGCCGCGCTGGTCGGGTGGCTCCGGCGACGGTTCCCCTGACCGACCTGCGCTGCCGGCTCAGCCCTGGGCGCCGGCGATCATGCGGATGCTGATCGGGTAGCGGTACCACTCGCCCCGGTTGGCGGCCATGGCACCCATGATGTGGAAGGCCAGGCTGGTGACGATCACCACTGGGACGAGGACGAGCCCGATCAGCACGAAGATGAGCACGAAGCTGATCATCGTGGCGATGAACATGGTGATGGCGAAGTTCAACGCCTCGGTGGCGTGGTGCTTGACGAACAGGGACTTCTCGGCCTGGGTCAGGTAGATGATGAGCGGGCCGATCCAGGTGAAGATGCCGAGGGCGTGGGCCAGCATCCCCATCTGCCGCTCGTCGGCGGGCGACATCGCGTAACCCATCGGAACCAGTTGCGCGCCCGCCGGCTGGTGGTGCTCGGTCCACATCTCACCGGACCAGTAGCGCTGGCCGCCGGTGCCGTCGGGGTACCAGCCTGCCGGCTGGGCCGAAGGTGGCTGGGCCGAAGGTGGCTGGGCCGAAGGTGGCTGGATGGATGGCGGCGGGGCGGACTGCGGGTCCGGAGGAAGGTCGGTCATGGTCTCGTTCCCTGGTTCGGACGCTCGGCCTTGATCAGTGCTTGATCATGACGTGCTTCAACTCGGTGTAGTGCTCGAGAGCATAGATCGACATGTCCTTGCCGTAACCGGACTGCTTGAACCCGCCGTGTGGCATCTCCGAGACGATCGGGATGTGGTCGTTCACCCACACCGTGCCGAACCGCAGGCGCTTGGCCATGCGCATCGCCCGGCCCACGTCGCTGGTCCACACCGACGACGCCAGTCCGAAGTCGACCCCATTGGCCCATTCGAGCGCCTGGGCCTCATCGGTGAACCGCTGCACCGACACCACCGGACCGAACACCTCGCGCTGGACCACCTCGGCGTCCTGTGACGGGTTGACGATCACGGTCGGCTCGTAGAAGAACCCGGCGCCGTCCCGGGCCGAGCCGCCGATGGTGATCTCGGCGCCTGCGGCCGCCGCCCGATCGACCATGCCCGCGACCCGCTCCTGCTGGGCACGCGACACCAGCGGCCCGACGTTGGTGGCCGGATCGAACGGATCGCCGGTGACCAGCGCAGCCACCGACCCGGTCAACCCGCTGACGACGTCGTCGAAGATGCCGGCGCCGACCAGCACCCGGCACGGCGCGGTGCAGTCCTGCCCGGAGTTGTAGAAGCTCATCTCGGTGAGGCAGCCGATGAGCAGCTCGGCGTCGGCGTCGTCGAACACCACCACCGGCGCCTTGCCGCCGAGCTCCAGGTGGACCCGCTTCAAGCTGTCCGAGGCGACCCGGGCGATGTGCTTGCCGGTGGCGACCGAGCCCGTCAGCGACACCATGTCGACCAGCGGGTGGGTCACCAGCGCCTCGCCGGCCGTCGAACCGCGGCCGCTCACGACGTTGAACACTCCGGGCGGGAAGATGTCGGCGGCCAGCTCCCCCAGGCGGAGCGCGGTGAGCGGGGTCAGCTCCGATGGCTTGAGCACGACGGTGTTGCCGGCCGCCAGGGCCGGGCCGATCTTCCACGTCGCCATGTTCAGCGGATAGTTCCACGGAGCGATCGACCCGATCACGCCGATCGGGTCACGGCGCAGGAAGCTGGTGTGGTCGGCCAGGTACTCCCCCGCAGCCTTCGAATCGAGGAACCGGGCCGCGGCGGCGAAGAAGCGGAGGTTGTCGACGGTGAGGTCGAACTCGAAGTCGACGATCGACACGGGCTTGCCGACGTTGAGCGACTCCAGTCGCTTCAGCTCGTCGAGGTGGTCCTCGACCACGTCGGCGAGGCGGGTCACGAGCTCGAAGCGCTGCCGGGGAGTGGTCTCGGACCACGTCCCGAAGGCCCGGGCCGCCGAGCGCACGGCAACGTCGATGTCCTCGACGGTCCCCGACGCCACCGCCGCCAGCACCTCACCCGTCGCCGGGTCGAGGACCTCATCGGTCCCGCCGTCGCTCGCCGCCCGGAGCTCGCCGTCGATGAAGTTCATGGTCTGCATCGCCCCATCCTTGCCGACCTCACCCACCTCCCGGACTTTGGAGGAATCGGGGTCTCTGAGGCTCCGAATCCTCCACGGACGGCTCGGGACCGACCTCCGATACATTCGGGCGCCTTCCTCCTCCACCCGCTGAACGTTCAGGACGATTCGATGTTGGAGCGAGAGGTCGCGGCGCTCGCCGCAGCGCACCACGGGCTGGTGACGCCATCCCAACTGACCGAGCTCGGGTTGTCGGCCTGGCAGATCAAGGGCCTGGTGTCACGAGGCGAGCTCGTCCGGGAGCACCATTCCGTGCTCCGGGCCGCCGCCGCTCCGACCACCCGGTCCCAACAGATCCTGTCCGCGACGATGGCCGTGGCCGGAGCGACCGCGAGTCACCTCACCGCGGCCGAGATCCACAAGTTCGCGAACACCCCGCGAGCCCGAGCGGTGACGGTCACCGTGGCGACTGCCGACTACCACACGCCCGTGGGCGTTCGGGTCCGTCGCTCCAACCGCCTCCCGGCCGATCACGTCTGCGTGGTCGACGGGATCCCCGTGACCCGGCCGGAACGCACCGTGCTCGATCTCGCCGCCGACCTCTCGCCCAACGTGCTCCGGCGGACGATCGAGCAGCAGTACGTGGATCGCCGGATCACCGTCGTTCGAATGGAGCACGTCCTTCGGGAGATGGCGGGGCCCGGTCGACGGGGGATCACCCGGCTGTGCCGGGCACTCGAGTCGATCGACGGGTTTCCGCCGTCGGAATCCGAGCTCGAGGCGCGCTTCATCGAGCTGGTCGAAGGCCACCGGCTGCCGACCCCTCAGCGTCAGGTGCGTTTCACCTGGTCCGACGCAGAACGGGGGCGGGTCGACACGGCGTGGCCGGACCGTCGGCTCATCGTCGAGCTCGATGGCCGAAGGTTCCACGGCCTCCTCGCAGCGTTCGAGCGGGATCGTCGCCGCGACCAACTGGCCACGATGGCCGGATGGCGACCGATCCGTTTCACCTGGCGGCAGGTCGTGCACACTCCGAGTGAGGTCATCGACACCCTCCGGGCCCTTCTCGCCTGATCACTGCTGCTCGTGGAGGAATCGGAGCCTCAGAGACCCCGATTTCTCCAAAGTCGGGAACGGCCTTCAGTCGAGGGAATCGATGGCGTCGGCGATGGCGATGGCGCGGCGGGCGTTGTCGACGTGGAGGTTCTCGATCATCCTGCCGTCAACCGTGACCACGCCCTTGCCCTCGGCGATGCCGGCCTGGAACGCCTCGATGATGCGGATGGACTGCTCGACCTCTGCCGGCGTCGGGGCGAACGCCTCGTTGGCGGGCTCGACCTGGGTCGGGTGGATCAGGGTCTTGCCGTCGAAGCCCATCTCGGCGCCCTGCCGGCACTCGGCTGCGAACCCGTCCGGGTCCCTCACGTCGTTGTACACGCCGTCGAGGATGACCTTGCCGGCATACCGTGCCGCGTTGACGCACCGCGCCAGGCCCCACAGCAGCGGGTGACGGCCGGCCACGAGCCCGGCCCGCAGCTCCTTGGCCAGGTCGTTGGTCCCCATGATGAGCACGGTCAACCGCTCCGACGCCGTGGCGATGGAGACGGCGTTCTCGATGGCGGTCGGCGTCTCGAGCATCGCCCAGATGCGGGTGTGATCCGACGCACCGGCGGCCTCGAAGAGGCGCTCGACGGTGGCGACGTCGTCGACCGTGCTGATCTTGGGCACCACCACGCCGGCGGGTCCGGCCGCCACCGCGGAGCGCACGTCGTCCTCGAACCACTCGGTGTCGATCGAGTTCACCCGGATCGTCAGCTCTCGTCGACCGTAGGAGCCGGAGGCCACCGCGGCAGCGACCTTCTCCCGGGCGATCACCTTCATGTCGGGCGCCACCGAATCCTCGGTGTCGAAGATGATGGCGTCGGTCGGCAGGGTCTTGGCCTTCTCCAGCGCCTTGTCGTTGGCGCCGGGCATGTACAGCACCGAGCGGCGCGGCGTGACGGGGGTGGGGTCGATCATGGGAAGCCTCAGAATCCGTAGGTCTCGGCGAGCTCGGGATCACGGGCCGCGAGCATCCTCGCCAGCCCCACCATCACGTGGCACTGCTTGACCGAGGCGTCGTCCTCCATCTTGCCGTCGATCATCACCGCGCCCGTGCCGTCACCCATCTCCTCGATGACGTGCAGGGCATGCGCCACCTCGGCGGGTTCGGGGGAGAACACCCGCTTGGCGATGTCGATCTGGACGGGGTGCAGGCTCCACGCCCCGACGCAGCCCAGCAGGAAGGCGTTGCGGAACTGGTCCTCGCAGGCGACCGTGTCCAAGATGTCCCCGAAGGGTCCGTAGAACGGCAGGATCCCGTTGGCGGCACACGCATCGACCATCCGGGCGATGGTGTAGTGCCAGAGGTCCTGCTGGTAGGTCGCACGATCGCCCCCGTAGTCGGGACCGTCGGCGGTGAGCGCCGGGTCCTGACGGACCAG
>Ga0315287_10003806_pt1 | contig 14605 bp, 9 predicted proteins | sample YL17G11_0_MG_FD_205037 | JGI IMG/M metagenome (GOLD analysis project Ga0315287, IMG submission 205037) | Sediment microbial communities from Yellowstone Lake, YNP, Wyoming, USA - YL17G11_0 | ecosystem: Environmental > Aquatic > Freshwater > Lake > Sediment | place: USA: Wyoming | collected... | reverse complement strand
GAGAGAGGGGGGAAGGGGCATTGCGCTTGCATACGGAACAGCACGCCGGCAGCAGGTGCGACTGGCGTTGCGCGGCAAGGGCGGAGAGCGGCCCCTGCGGCGTGGTGGAGGGACGGGGGCAAGACGGGCCGCCGCCGCCGCCCAGCCCGCCGTTGCTTTTCTCTTCTTTTGCTTCGTGTCTATCCGCGCGCTCCCAACGCGACGTGCCCCGTCCTGGCGCGCATCTCGCATGCCAGGGAGGTATGACGTGATATGCTCTGGGTGGGGGTGAAATGAGGTGGAGGATTGTGGACGGACCTTGACCATTTTGGGCGAGGGACGGAACGCAAAAAAAAACTTCAGTGGTGTGGAAAGAAAAGGGAGACCGCGCCCTCTCTCATTTCTCCTTACCCCGCCTGGGCTGTGCAAACGGGGCCGCGCGCGCCCACGCACGCCTGGACACTCACAATGGCCCCTCCCCGGGCCGTCCCTCTACCGGCGGCCTCGCCCTCCGCCCGCACGGTGGCCAGCCTGGAGCGAGAGTTGGTGAGAGGGAGATAAAGGGATGGGAAGGAGAGACTGCGGGCAGGTTGAGTGGAGGTCGGAGGACAGTTTCGCCTGTCGCCGCACTCTCACGCTCCTCTCCTCTCCTCTCCTCATGCACCCTCCAGGCCACCGCCCGAGCCCTGATTGCGTCCCACCGAGACATCACCGCCGCGGCGGCGGGCCGGGAAGCCGAGCTGGAAGGGCTGAGGCGCGAGCTGGCGGCGGCGCAGGCGGGCGCAGCGGCGGCGCATGCGGGTCGGCGCCGGCACCGGTCCACCTCCTCTAGCGGCGTTACGGCGACCTCCAGCGACAGCGGCAGTGAGGAGGGGACGACCTCTAGCAGTAGCAGCAGTGAGGAGGACGACCACTCCAGCGACAGCGATACCGCCGCAGAGTGCGTTTTTGGAAAAAAAAAAGGAGACGAGAACGAACCGACACCCGCCCACCCAACTAGCCAACCCCGGTGCTAACGTCTCTCCTTTCACACACACACACACACACACACACACACACACACACACAGGCTCACCGCCCTCCGCCGCCGCCTGGCCGACACCGAGCAACGCCTGGTCCAGGAAGCCGCCGCCCGGGCCGCTGCGGAGGCGGCAGCCCGTGACGCGCGGGTGGAAGCCGACCGAGCGACTGCTGCTGCTGCTGCTGCTGCTGCTGCGGCGGCGGCGGCCGTTGATCCTTGCAGCCAGATCCCGCCCTCCTCCCCTCCTGGCCGCCGTGTCCGGCGCCGCACGGGCGGCGGGGACGATGACGACGCTTCCGACCCCACCATCTCCTCCACGGTCCGCGCCCTGGCCGACGCGCTGGCCGGCCTGACCGGGCGCGGCGGCCGCGGAGGGGAGGCTCTTTGCGAGCGGGTGGCCTACCTGGAAAGCTCCCTTGCCGCTCTGGCCGCCCGCGTCGGCGGCGGCGACAGCTGCGAGGGCGGTGACGGTCCGCCCACCCTGGCTGCTGACGCTGCGGTCGGCCGGGTGACGGCGGAGCGGGCAGAAGCCAAGGTGGACGCGCTGGCAGCCCGCCTGGCCGCGGTCGCGGCTGCCGCCGGTGGAGGAGGTGGAGTGGTGGTGGTTGGTGGCGCTGCCGCTGCTCGCCGGTCTGCGCCGCCGCCGCGCCCGCGGACGGCCGCCGCCGCGGCCCTGCCAGCCCCGGCTGGGCGCGGGAATGGGCATCGTCGCAAAGCGGCCGCCGCCACCACGCCCCCCCCACCTGCTGCTGCTGCTGCTGGGCAGCCCGACGATGACCCTGGTGCCACCGCCTGTGCCGCCGTTGCGGCCCTCGTCCGCCCGGGCCGCGCCGCGCCTTCCCCCTCCACCACCGCGCACCGTTTAGCCCACCTGATGACGGCGGGCCGGGTGCCGGCCGATTGTGTGCTGGGCGCGCTGGAAGCCGCTGTCGCTCGGTGTGCCCTGGGCGGGGAGGACGATGGGGATGATGGGGATGGAGGGGTTGGTCTCGCCTCTCTCATCCCGCCACCGTCAGCCACTTCCCCGGCTCGCTCAGCCTGGGAGGCGGCCTGGCTAACGCCCGCGGCCCGAGCCCGGGGCGCGCTGGACGCGTTGGCCCAAACGGCGGCGGCCCTGGACAGCGCGGCTGCCGCTGCCGCTGCCGCGGCCGCCACCACCTCCACCCCGCCAGCCTCCACCCCACGCCGCCGCTTGGGCGGCGCCCTGCGCGCCCGCCTGGCCGGCGCCGCGTATGGCGGGGCCGCCGGGGATGGGTGGTTCACGGGCGAGGCCGCGGCGGCGGCGGGCGTGGCGGCCCGGCTGGCCCGCCTGGCGGCAGGGGGGAGGGACGGCCCGGCGTGCTCATCATCATCGCCGGGGCGGGATGAGACGGTCGGCCTGGTGCTGGACGCCCTGGCGTCTCGCATGCCCGCGGCGGGCGGGGTGCCAGGGTTGGGGGAGGGCGCCATTGCTGTCGCGACGGCGGTCGTCCTGGCTTGGCCCGGGGCGCTGGGGTTGGGCGATGGAGGAGAGGAGGAACGCGGCGGCGCGGCTGCCGCGCTGCCGCCCACCACGCCGGCGGTGGGGGCGCCCTCGCCGCCCGCGCCGCCGCCGCCGCCGCCGCCCGCCGACCCGGCCGTCCGCGTCATCTTGGCCATCTTACAGGATGGAGCGGCGCAGGCGGTGGCGGCCACGGGCCCAGGCAGTGGCGGCCTGGACGCGGCCGCCGGGGCGGCCCTTCTGGAGGCCGCGGCCGCGCGCGGGTGGTGGGGCTTGCGCACCGGCCGTGCTGCCCCTGCGGCCACCTCGGCCTCCACCCCCACCCCTTGGCCCGCCCTGACCTCCGTCACGCCCGCCCTGCTGAGCGCGCTGGCCGAAGCCATCACTGCGGCGGCCGGGCCCTCCGCTCACCACACCCCGCCCCCGCGGTTTTTGTGGGTGGCGGCCGGGATGGCGGGCCTGGCCCTGGGGCCCGCCTGGGCGGCGTCCACCCTCCTGGACGGCTGCCTGGGCCCGGCCGCACGCGCGGCGGGGGCCCGCGGCGGTGGCGGTGGTGGTGGAGGGGAGGGCGATGGACTAGGCGTGGTGGCCGGCCTGACTGTCCGGACGGCGGCCCAGCTGGCTGCGGCGTTCAAAGGCGGCGGCGGGGAGGCGGCAGCGCGGATCGAGGCGTGGGCGAGGGGTGGGTGACATTGAGAAAAAATGCACTTTAGAAATCAACATCATCCGTGACGGCCCCCACCTCTTCTGCCACACGCGTCCTTTGCCCCCCCCCCCCCACCCCCCCCACACACCCATTTCAAGGCACGACACAAGAGATACTCTCTACCCTCTCCATCCTCCCATCCCATCCCATCCATTCACTGTTATTCACCTCACCCGCCCGCACTGCTCGGCCGCAGGCTGCCCGACACGGCATGGCTGCGCAGGCTGGCACTGGACCCCCCGCCCTGCAGCTGGCGCCGGACCAGGGCCGCGTACGCGCCGCCCGCCGCGAGCAGCTCCTCGGGCGGGCCCGCCTCGACGACCACGCCCTTGTCGACTACCAGCACCCGGTGCGCGCCCGCCACGGTCGACAGCCTGTGCGCCACGATGACCATGGAGAAGGAGCGGGCCCGGGCCAGTTCGTCGATGGCGTCCTGGACGACCTGTTCCGACGTGGCGTCCAGGGCGGAGGTGGCCTCATCCAAAAGTAGGAGGCCCGGGCGGCGGACGAGGGCGCGCGCGATCGCAATCCGCTGCTTCTGCCCGCCCGACAGCTGCACGCCCCGGTCCCCACACTCGGTCTCGTACCCGCGGGGTAAGGCCTGGATGAAGTCGTGAGCGTGCGCGTCGCGCGCGGCGGCCTCCACGTCAGCCTGGGTCGGGCAAGGCGGTGGGGACCAGGAGGTTGAGGGGGTTGAGGGGGTGGTGGCCGGCCCACCACCACCCCCCTCCCCCTCCACCCCGCCGCCTATCGTCTCCTCCTCCAGCCCCAACAGGATGTTGCGCCGCACGGACCGGGCGTACAGGACGGGCTCCTGCGACACGACGCCTACTTGCCGGGCCAGCCAGCGCGGGTCGTAGTCCCCCACGGCCCGGCCGTCCAGCAGGACGACGCCGGAGGAGGGCGCGTACAGGCGGAGGATGAGCTTGCAGATGGAGGACTTGCCCGATCCGGAGGGGCCGACCAGGGCGACGACCTCGCCCGGGCGGATGGACAGGTCCAGGCCGTTCAAGACAGGGGCGGAGGGGCGGGCCGGGTAGGCGAACCGGACGGCGCGCAGGTCGACCGCCCCGGAGAAGGCCGGCGGCGCGGCCGTGCCCGCGGGCGGCAGGCGCGGGCGGCGCTCCATGAGTTCGACCACCTTGTCCGCCGACCCGACGGCCGCGGCGACGGCGGAGAAGACGTCGCCCAGGGTCTGGATGGTGGACGCCAGGGAGGTCTGGTAAAGGAGGAAGGAGATCAGCGCGCCCCCGCTCATGCGGCCGGCCAGGACCAAATCCCCGCCCGCGCCCAGCACGCCCGTCGCCAGCAGGGCCGGCAGTCCCGTCGAGGCGAGCGCGTACACCGAGTACGCCCGCCCCGACGCCGCCTGGATGGCCTGGAACGATGCCAGACCCGCCCCGTACGATGCGCGGGCCGACCGCTCCGCCGCGTGCGCTTTCACGGTCGCCATGGTGGCGAGGACCTCCTCCGCCGCCGCGTTGGCGTCCGCCAGGGCGGCCTGCGACCGCTTGGCCAGGTCCCGATAGATGCGGCCAAAGACTTTGGACACGCCCGCGATGACTGGTAGGACCAGCGCAGCCAGGACGGACAGGCGCCAGGAGGCGTGCAGCATGAACCCCAGGACGACGGCGCCCCCAATCAAAGAGCGCGCCAGGACGTTCAGCTGGAGGGAGAGGTTGTCGGACACGGTCGCCGTGTCGGCCGACAGGCGGGAGACCAGGTCGCCCAGTCGGGCAGCGTCGAAGAAACCCGCTTCCGCGCGGAGCAGGGCGCCAAACAGGCGGGTGCGTGTCCGCACGTTGAGGCGGACGCCGATCATCCAGAAAAGGCCGCCCCGGGTGGCCGTGGCCAGGGCCGTGAACGCGGCCGCCCCCGCCAGCTTGGCCAGGGTCGCCCGGAAGGCGGGCACGGACGGCGGGCGCAGGGTGACATCATCTATGGCCGCGCCCGTGTAGTGCGGGATGAGGGCGCCCCCGACGGCGGCGGCGCCGCCCGCGGCGAAGGCGGCGCCCAGGAACCAGGCGTCGGCCGCCGCGATGCGGGCGAGTACCGCCAACGTGCGGGTCGCTGGGAGGGGCGCCTCGAGGTCGGCTTCTGCTGCGGCTGCTGCGACCACGACCTCGACCTCCTCATCCCCGCCACCATCGAGGAGCGGGGTGGACGACGTGCCGTTCTCCCGCCGGCTCTTAGCACCCGCGCCGCCCTCCGCCTCGGCTGCCAGCCTCCCGCCCGCCCAGCCCTCAAGTGTCGCCGCGGCCGCGCCCCAGGCCAGGACGGCAAACAGTGGGACCAGCCCGGTGCGGCAGCCTCCTTTCATACTGCTGGGCCAGGCGCCGTCTGGAGTGAGCAGGGCGATGGCCAGGGCTTTCACCGCCAGCAAGGCCGTGCTAGTCTGGCAGGCGAGGGTCACGGCACGGCCGGCGGCGGAGCGACGACGAGGGGTGGCCAGGGCAGCGGCGGACCGACGACGAGGGGTGGTGGTCGGGGCGGCCGCGCTGTCAGTTGCGCTCCTATTGGCCGTCGCCCGCCCCGGGGCGTACGCCTTGGGAACGCACGCCACGGCCAGGGCTATGGCAACGACACACACACGCAGCAGGCCCAGGCTCGCCGCATCCGCGTTGGTGTCTGCCGTCCACCAGCCGGAGAAAAGAGAGGACCGGCGCGACGACGCGCTGGCTAGGAGTGCGACAGAAAGGGCCACGTCCGCCGCGAGGACGAACCCCAGGGCCGCGCGGAGGAGGGCGGGCATGTTCGCTGATCTATTTGGCTCCTCAGCTCCTGCCGCAGCTGACAGCTCGCACGCCGAGGGCGCACCTGCACGCTGTGCGTGCGTGCGTGTCTTTTTTTAGGTTGGGCACAATGGAGAGGGGGCACTGCTCTCTCCCACATTCCGTCTCTCTTTCTCTCTCACTCCTTCCTTGTGTGACACAGCGCCGCGGGCTCCGTCCCGCACCACACACTCGCACGCGCGCACGCACGCACGTACACACACACGGCATACACGCAGCCATGGTGGACACACCCACCGCGTCCGAGGTACGGCCAGTATTCAGTATGGAGAGAGCAGACACTCTCTTGCCGTCGGCGCCGGCGGGGTGTGTGCGGATCGACTCGCTCCCCTTTGCCACGGCCCCCTCGGGCCGCGCCGCTGCCCCGCATACCTTGACGCCCACTCAACCAGCACAACCATCCACTCGCCCACTTCGTGCACACCGAGGATCGCGCTGTGCCTTTCCCTCTCACACGAAATACGCCCTTTTCCCCTACGCATCCACTCTCTTTTCTTCATTTCAGTCCACCGGCACCGCGCCCGCCCCCGCTCCCGCCCCCACCCCCACCCGCGTCAACTGGGCAGACGAGCTGGACGAGGCTGACAAGGTCGCCGAAGCGGAGCGGGCCCGGGAGACGAAAGGTAGGCAGCACAGAGTCGGGGGAGCGAGAAAGCGAGCGTCCGTCCGTCTCTCTCCATATTTCCATCGCGCTCAACCTTGCCCCCCTTGCCCCCCTTCTCTCTCCATATCAAGTCGACGCCCCGCCCGGCTACGAGCACGTCACCCCCGCCGACGACCTGGCGACCGCCGTGGGCACAGGGCTGGCTGTGTCTGCCCCCTCGCCCGCCGCCGCGGCGGGCACGGTCGACGAGCCGGACCGGGCGGCCGCCCTGGTGGAAGCACCCCCTGCGGCCGCCGACGATGCGGCCGACGCGATCCGGACCGTCCCGGCCGGGGACACACCTTACAGCTCGGCCGCCACCTTTGAGGACCTCCACCTGAGCCCGGAGCTTTTGCAGGGCCTGTACACGGAGATGAAGTTTGAGCGGCCGTCCCGCATCCAGGCGACGACGCTGCCAATGATTCTCACCCCGCCTTACCGCTCCCTCATTGCCCAGGCCCACAACGGGTCTGGCAAGACGACCTGCTTCGTCCTGGGCATGCTCGCCCGGGTGGACCCGGCCGCGCCCGGCCCCCAGGCCCTGTGCGTCTGCCCCACACGGGAACTGGTCACCCAGAACTTGCAGGTCTTGGAGCGGATGGCCAAGTACACGAGCATCTCGGCCGCCTCGACCGCGGGCCCGGAGGGCGCGGAGGTCTCGCGCGCCACCCGCATCACCGACACCATCGTCATCGGCACGCACGGCCGCCTGAAAGCCTGGATGGCGCGCCGGGTGATGAGCGTCTCAGCCATGCGCGTCCTGGTCTTCGACGAGGCGGACGAGATGCTCAAGACGGACGCGTTTGCGAGCGACAGCGTGCGCATGATCACGACTGTCCGCCAGGCCGTCGCCGGCCCGGGCGGGACGGGGCAGCCCCTGCAGATCCTGCTCTTCTCCGCGACCTTCAACGAGAAGGTCAAGGCCTTCGCCCTGCGCGTCGTTCCGGACGCCAACCAGGTGTTTGTGCCGACCACGGACCTGAGCCTGGACGTGATCAAGCAGTACCGGGTCACCTGCGCCTCCCAGGCCGCCAAGGCGGCCGTCCTGCGCGACATGATCTTCCCGCTGTGCGAGAAGCTGGGGCAGACCATCATTTTCGTGCGCACCCGGGAGACGGCGCGCGCCCTACACGCCGCAATGGAGGCGGACGGCCACCGGTGCACGTCCATCGAGGGCGGCATGGACAAGGGCGCGCGCGACCGGGTGGTGTCCGAATTCCGTGCGGGGACGACAAAAGTGCTGATCTCGACTGACGTCCTGTCCCGCGGCTTTGACGTCACCCAGGTCACGCTCGTTATCAACTTCGACGCGCCCACCGAGCGGGACTTCCGGACGCCCGCGTATGAGACCTATCTCCACCGCATCGGCCGGTCGGGTCGGTTTGGGCGGAAGGGCGCGGCCTTCAACCTGGTGACCGGCGTGACGGAGGCTGGGGTGTTGGACCAGATCGGAGCCTACTTCAACCACCCCGTCCCGGAGGTGCCGGGCGGGGCGGAGTCGGAGTCGGGCTTTGTTGCGGTGTTGAAGGAGGCGGGGCTGACGGAGGGGGATGTGTGAGCGGGGGCGGAGAGAGATGACGAGCGTCTCACATTGCAATTTCCCCCAAATTTCTAACTCTGTTTTGCTCTACTTGTCCACGCCCGCCTCCGCGTCCAACAGCGCCGCCTCCACGCCCGCCGCCGCCGCATGCAATGCCGCCGGCCGCACCCACCCATGCGCGGCCAGGGCCGTCAGAACGGCCGCATAGTCGGGCGGCAGCGCCGTCCTCAGGCGGTCCGGGTGGGACAGCGGCGCAAACGGCCAGGCATGGGGTGGGGCGGGCGCCTTGGGCAAGCGCAGGCGTGGTGGTGGGGCTGTGGCGGCCGGCCGCGGCGGTGGCTGGGCAGCGCCGCCAGGGCGCTGGCTAGTGCTGCTGGCCTCCTCAGATGTGTCCCCTGCCCGGGCCAGCGTCGCGGCGGCGGCCTCCCAGGGCGCGGCGGCCGTGTCGCCGCCCCCGCCTCCACCCTCCTCATCGGCAGCGCCCCCCCGCGGGAAGACTGCCGCCCCGACCCACCGCAGGTATGCGGCCGCCGCCTCCGGCCCCAGCCCCGCCGCCTGCCCCGCGGTGGGCGGGGTGCCGAGCGGGGCCGCGGTGGACGCGGCCACCACGCTCGCCGCCCAGGCACCCCACCCGGCGGGTGGGGGTGGGGGCAAGCCGGGGAGGACGGGCGGGGAGGGTGGGTGGTCGCTGCTGGCACTGTTCCCGCCTCCACCACCACCATCACTCCCGCCGCCGCCGCCCACGCCCAGCCCGTACGCCAGCTTGAAGGCGACGGCCAGGGCGGCGAGCGGGCCCAGGAATGGGTACCGCCGCACGTCGGAGGACAGCGTGTCGGGCGCGGCGGAGCGCGAGAGGAGGCCTTCCGCCGTGGCGGCAGCCCCGCCCGCCCCGCCGCCGCGCGCGCGCGCCGCCCGCCCCGCCGTCGCAGACACCTCCACCGCCACCGGCAACAGCGCCTGCGGGGCGCCCAGCTCAAACAGCCAGCGCCGGATCAGGGGCGTGGACGGGGCGGTGAGGTGGGACCCCAGGCCGCCCAGGGACGCGCTCAGGCGGGCGGCGCCGGCGGCCAGGGATGCCGGCGTTGGCAGGCCGGCCGGGCGGAGGAGGGCGGGCAGGGTGACGAGGCGCGCGCCGCCCTCTGCCGCCCCGCCGCCCGCCGCGAACGCGGTCAGGTCGTAGTAGGGGAGCTCCCCTCGGCCCGCCCACCTGACCAGGTCGACCGGCGTGACGGGCGCCCGGCAGACCCAGAGGGCGAGGGATAAAATGGAGAGCAGGGCGCGCGGGCCCGCGACGGGCGCGACGAGCCGCCCCGCGCCGTCGGCCGCGGCCGCCACCACACCTGCCAGCGCGGCGGGCGTCGGGGCCCGTGCCGGCCGGGACACGAGGTCCTCCAGGGCGGCCACCGCTCCCGGCTCGAGCAGGCCGGACGCGGCCAGGTGGGCGTGCCAGATGCGGCCCGTCAGGGGGAGGAGCGTGGAGAGGGGCGGGCCCGCGGACAGGGTGGTGGCCAGCGCAGTCGCTTGCGCCTTTTTTGGGGGAGAGAAAAGGAGGTAAGACACGAGCGCGACAAGAAGTTCGAAAAGAGAGAAAAAAAAAAAAAACCCTTCTCAACCCTCTCCTTATATGCACTCACCATCAGCACCCGCTGCATGCACCTAACGTTGGCCAGGACGAACGCGGCCGCGGGCGGGCGGGACGCGGCCGCCGCGTCCGCCGCCGCGAGCGCGGCCGCCAGGGCGGGGGCCGCCTGGCCGCCGCCCGTGCGCACACGCCGCACCAGGCGCCCGCCGTCCGTCGCCGCGTATTCTGTGGCCTCCTCGATGAAAGCGGTGGAGCGGGTGCCGCAGACATCGCACACGAGGGCGCCGCCGACCAGGGACAGGTCGAATGACAGGCAGGCCGCGCACTGCAGGGCGGCGGCGGCGGCCATGTGGCTGTGAGGGCTGGAGAAAAAGAGACGAGGGACCGGCTCTAGCGGGCCGAAAAAGCGTTTTGTGTGTTGCGAGAGTCTCAGTCCCTGCCGTGCCTCAGCACGCTCGCTTTTGAGCAGCCACGCTTGTACTATGGGTGGTCAGACATGAGCAGCAGGCATGCGCTTGGGAGATGAGAATGCACGCGGCCGCTAGAGAGACGGCGCGCGGGCACACGGCAAGCGCCGGCGCTCAAGCCGACCTTGCTTTTTTTTCCAGAGTGGAGTGCCACGCTGACCCATTTTTGATTGGGCGCTCTCCCGCTCTTCTTCCCGTCGCGCCCTTGGGCCGCATCGCACCCTTTAGGGCAGGGACTTGCACTCTCTGATCAATCTCATGCATTTCTACCCACGTTTCCGAGCGGTCGCCCTTCTGGCGGCCATGGGCGCCGTGCTCGCCGAGCCTTCTTCTTCCTCTTCTTCATCTCCTCCTCCTGCTCAACCCCCTCCCGCCCTCTCCTCCACCCCGCGCTGCTCCGCCTGCGTGGCCGTGGCCACCGCCCTGCACACCCGCCTGGCCGCCGAGGCCCCACGCAACGACCTTGACTGGCGGGGACGCATAGGGCCCAGCGGCGAGCGGCGCGGCGTGCGGCTTGCGTACGAGGTCTCTGAAGCCCGGCTGGACGCGCTGCTGGATTCACTTTGCACGGATGGATTGGCGACCGCGGTCTGGTGGGCGCGCGACGGCGGTGGGGATGATGCCGATGCGGGCGTATGGGCGATCAAGGGCGAGACCCCGCCGCCCGGGTGGTCCCTGCCCGCCTCCCAGGCGGAGCGGGAGGCGCGGGCGAAACGCCTGGAGAACGCGTGCGGGGGGCTGGTTGCTGATTGGGAGGACGAACTCGGGGCGGCGCTGCTGAGGAGGGGGAAGGGAGGTGCTGACGACGGTGATGATGATGTCGGGGTGCTGCTGTGCGAGAGGCTGGCCGAGGCGTGCGGGGCGGGGGAGGGGCGGGTGCGTGAGAAAGGGGAGGGCGCGGGTGGTAGTGGAAAAGATGAGTTGTGATTTGGGTCGACGTCGACGTTTTTTCTAGAACACACACACACTACCCTCCCAACTCCCGCCCCGCCGCCCGGCCCATGAAGGCCGCGCCTTGATTACACCTCCCCGCCGCCTCCCGCAGGGCGGAGGTCGCCGCCGCGGAGGTGGCGTCGCCCCCGCCCCCACCACCACTCGCCCGCGCCAGGGCGAGCACCAGCTTCCCAAACCGCGGGCTGGCCGCAACGGCGGGCGACGCCGCCGCGGACGCCGCCGCGGCCGCGCACACAGCAGCAAATAGCGGGGTGGACGGGGCGAAGGAGGCGGCCGCTGGGGAGGAGAGCAGGGCGTCCACGGCCGCACCGACCACGCCCACCCCGCGCTCGCCCCAGCAGCAGGCCGCCGGGCCGCCGCCACCAGGGGCGCCGCCGCCGCCGTGCTGCTGCTGCCCGTCATTCCCGCCACCCGCGGCCGCGGCTAGGAGCAGTGGCAGCGCAGCACTCAGCCCCGCACAGGTCGCATCACTGCGGGCCACGCGGCCCAGGAATTCGGAGACGAGCGCGGGCGGGTTGATGGGGTGACGGGTGGAGGAGCTGGGTGGTGGTGGGGCTGCCTGTGCCGCCGCCGCCCCGCCCCCGCCATCCTCCCCTCCAGGCATGAGCAGGGCGGGAACCAGCACAGCTTCCGCCAACGCCCCTGCATGGCCCGCCACCCCCGCCGCCACGGCCGCCGCCGTCAGGGCCGCCGGTGCAGGGCCGGTCAGGGCCGCCAGGCGCACGCCCAGGCTCACTCTCAGCACCGCTGCTGCCGCCGCCACGCCCGCGCTGGACCCCGCGCACGCCTCCACCAGCCACATGACGCCCGCATCGGAGGCCACCGAGGGGTGGACGGTGGGCGCGGCAGCAGACGCCGCCGCGGCCGCTGCCTGGAGGCCAGCGACCAGGCGCGGAGGGGGCGGGCTGGTTGGCGGGTCGCCCCCGGCCAGCAGGGCCGCCAGGAGGGTGGCACCTCCGGCCAGGTCAGCATCGCTGCCATCAGCTAGCGGCGGCGTGGTGGACGCTGTGTCCGGCGTGGCGGCCCCCGGGGAGGCGCGTTGTTGTGTTTGGTGGGCGAGCAGCGCGTCGGCCGCCCACTCGAATCCTGGCGGTTCCTGCTGCTGCTCACGGCTCCCCGTTTCCACCCCATCCACGGCCCAGGGATAGGTCGGGCACCCATTCAGCCAGGGTGGCGGGGGCGGGAAAGAGGAGGAGGAGGAGGGGCGGGCGTCGCGTTCGGCTACATTGTTGTCAAAAACGATTGCGGCCGGTCGCTGTTCCAAGGACGCGGCCGCGCCGCTGGTGCGGGCGGCCATGGTAGTGTTGCGTGTCTCGATGAACAGGCTGCAGGCGATGGGCCTCCCCCCTGGATGCGCCGGCAGAGCGTGGCGCGTCGGCTTTGTGGCGCCGGGCGGCCCTATCACGTTTCTGTTCTTTCTTCTCTCATCTTTTTTTACAAACCACTCTCACTCGTCCAGGCTCCGGTCTTCCCGCACTTTCACCACCAGCAGCCTCCCCTCGCTCGCCGTGGTCGGCCCGGCCGCCACCAGCCCCGGCCCGTACGCCGCGTAGGCGGGCATGTACCTGTCGCAAAAGTCCTTCACCTGGGCCTCGCTCATGCCGCCCCGCCCCGCTGCTCTCAGGGCCGTCTCGGCCTCTGCCCGCCACCCGTACACACACTCCGCGCTGGGCGCCTCAATGACCAGCCAGGCGTGGGCAAATGAATCCCAGGCGGCCTTGTAGGACGACAGGGCCGCGTCCACGGCCGGCAGGTGCGGGGAGACGGACGCCGCGGCGGCGGCGCCCACCGGCGAGAACCCGAGCATCCAGCCTTCGAGGAGGACGAGGTCCAGCGGGCCGTCCACGCTCGGCCACGCCTCCGGGGCCGCCCGGTCCCCTAGCCCGCCGTGCGCGGCCTTGTCGTAGCGGGGCAGCGATACGGGCGTGCCGCCGGCCCGGGCGGACGCCAGGGCGGCGAGCGTGTCCTGGCCCAGCTTGAGGTCGTGCGAGCCCGCATTGCCCCGCAGCTCGAGCAGCGGGTTGCCGGCATTGGCCGCCGCCAGGGCCGCCTGCTCCGCCCGGGTCAGGTAAAAGTCGTCGATGGACACGGACGCCGCGGCCAGGCCGGACGCCGCGGCCAGGGCGTCGAGCTCGGAGACCAGGGTGGTCTTGCCACAGCCCTGAGGCGCGTTGATGCCGAGGACGAGGGGGCCGCCGCCCGCCCCCTTTTTTTTGTGGGCTTCGACCTGTCCGCGCACCCAGAAGAAGATGGGCAGGTAGTACCGGTAGATCCGGGAGGCCGCGGAGGGCGGCAGGGTGGAGGGTGGGGCTGGGGGTGGGGAGTCCGAGCTGCCTCCCTTGGTCAAGCCCAGGCGCAGGGCGACCAGCGCGCCCAGGCGGGCCCACTCGGGGACGGCAGCGGCGACGGCGGCCTTGTTCAGGCCGCAGGCGGCCAGGATGGGCGAGGTGGCGATGTAGTCTGTGTTTTTGAGAGAGAGGAAAGGGAAAAAGCACGGGCCGGGGGGATGGAGGGCGAAGGATGAGAGGGTAGGGTGTGGTAGAGGTCGGGGGGGGGGGGGCGAGGAAGGCGCATGCGTATTTTGCTCTCTCCACGCTCTCCACCCTTCGTCACTCTCTCCACTCACCGATCAGGTCCGACTCAGCCACGGACGCGGACACCGCATCGGCAATGGGCTGCGCGGAAGGGGGCGGGGTTCCGGCCCGGAGCAGGCCCCGGAGGTTAGGGCCGGAGGGCGTGCGGAGCAGGGCGGACGCGTTGCCGCCGCGCGTGGACCGGTCGCCCGGCGTGGACGCCCCACTTGTGGCCGCGCTGGACCGCCGGGTGGCGTTGACCGACCCCAAGCGGGTGTCGGATAGGCGCTGGGCGACGGCGCGGAGGGTTGCGGACATTTTTTGGAAGGGCGCGTATATTTTTTCTCCAACGTCGTCCAATGAAAAAGAGAGGCCACGAGGAAACGAACGAAAGCGCGCGTCAACATTTTTCAATTGTTGTGTGGGTTGACTCCCCACCCCCAGACCACCATGCCTGGCGACGAGGGCGCGATGCAGGTCGACGACCCGCCCTGCGCGCATGCCGCCGAAGGCCTGACCCCCGCCGCGGCCGCCGCCGCCCGGGCGGCCGCCCGGCGCGCCGTGGGCGCCCGCGACACCACCTCCCACAGCGGCGACGACCTCGCCGCCCTGGCCGCCGCCGAGGTGGCCGGGCCCGCCGGGCACGACACCACCAATGGTGGCATCCCCCTGGAACCCTTCAACATGGCGGCCGAACGGCGGGCGGGGTGGTTTGAGGCGGCGGCGGCGGTGGGAGGAGGCGGGGACGGCGGCGGCGGCGGCGGCGGCGCCCAGGCGGCGGGGAGGGCGCGCAAGCCCCTCACCCCGGACGCCTGGGTGGCGGGCCTGCCCCGGGCGGCCGGCGGCGGCGACGCGGCCATGCTGTCTG